>Ga0316189_10005078_pt1 | contig 12610 bp, 15 predicted proteins | sample LowCovwburrow_MG_FD_204930 | JGI IMG/M metagenome (GOLD analysis project Ga0316189, IMG submission 204930) | Coastal sediment microbial communities from Maine, United States - Lowes Cove worm burrow | ecosystem: Environmental > Aquatic > Marine > Coastal > Sediment | place: USA: Maine... | reverse complement strand
TGTTCGGCCAGCTGATAAGCGGTGCGTATACCGGCGGCCCCATTGGTGCGCCCACCCGCACTGAGTTCATCCAGTGCCTGGCTGATTTTGGCTGTTTCGTTGCCGGCAACGGGCTCCAGTACCACGCCGCTTGCGCCTGCATAAACAACGATTGAAATGCTGTCCTCACTGCGCATTTGGTTGCTCAGCAGCTTGAGTGCCGACTTTAACAGTCCAAGCTTGTCGGCTGACTTCATCGAGCCTGATACATCAACAAGAAATACCAGGTTGGATGCCGGTAGTGACTCCCTGGACTTGTCATAGCCCTTGATACCGATATGCAGGATATGCATAGCCGGGTTCCAGGGTGAGACACCGATTTCGGTTGTGACAGCGAAGGGTTCGTTACTGTTTTTCGGCACAGGGTAGTCGTATGAGAAATAGTTAATCAGCTCTTCAACCCTGACAGCATCTTCTACAGGCAGCTGCCCGTTGTTCAACATGCGGCGTACATTGCTGTATGCGCCGGTATCCACATCAATGCTGAATGTTGAAACCGGTGATTCAGCAACCCGTTTTACACTGTTGTCATCGAAGTGGGCATAGTTCTCCCGATTGACCGGCTCGCTGGGCGCTCTAAGCTGCTGCAGTGATGATACCGATCCATAAGCAACGCTGTATGGCACGGCGGCATCTTCACTCAATGACACAGAGGGCACTGCTCTGATGGCGTACTCTTGGTGTGCCATTTCTTGCGATACGGATTTCTTAACGGTTTCAGCAGGCAGACGTGCGTCCTGTTCGTTTTCAGCGGCCCTGTTTTTCGTCTCCACTAAAACAGGCGGTCTTGAACTGCCGTTCTGTTCAGTGTGTTGAGGCGGTGTACAAGCCAGCATCAGCGTGGTTGTGGCTACGGCGGCAAAGGCCACCATGGGTACTGACAGATGAGTGTTGTGCATCGGATTCTCCTGCGTTTTGTTGATTCTCTCTTGTGTAAACGCAGGAAAATTAAAAAAGGGTTAAAGCGATCGAATTATTTGTACTGGCTCCAGTTTAATCTGACAGTTACTGTAAGTAATTGCCTGGTCGATAGACCAGCCGATGCTGGAGATTTAACATCTTTTTTCTCGCAGAGGCGCAGAGAGCGCAGAGGTTTCTATTGTCTGCAGGAGCGACTTTAGTCGCGAATTGTCTATGTTCGCGACTAAAGTCGCTCCTACGAATACCTGTAAATCTCTCTGCGTTCTCTGCGCCTCTGCGAGAGTAAATATCTATAAATTTTGATATAGCCAGTCTCGATTGTACCGACAAAAAATCATAGTCGGAGTTTGAATTAATATGGCTCTGACTTTCAGATTAAATTCTGACTATTAAAAATTATTTTTCAGCATCAGCCGATGTCAATGGTGATTTGCATTTGCGACAGTAATAGTGGGCTTTGCCGCGCTGGATTTTATTGTGGCGTGCCGTGCTTATGGTGTGCATCGTGCACGCGCATTGATAGCTATGGCGTTGTTGTTTGCGGACCGGGATGCCGGAAAGATCATAATTCCCTGTTACGCTGGGTTCCGCCCCCAGCGACAGCATGACCTGCTGCCATTCGGCGCCGTGAGGCTTTACTCTGTGCGCGCCATACAGCATATCCACGACGTAATGCGCCACCTCGTGGGGCACGGTTGTGGTGATGTTGTCATCAAAATACTTGGCGAACAAATAGGGGTTGTAACGAATAACGCGGTTGCGACCGTGCACCCTGTACATACCGGCTGAGCGGCCTTTAAGGTCGAACAGGATCGGGATCATGGGCAGGTCGTGAGTGTAGATCCGGCTGGCGCGTCGAATGAAACCACCCGTTGCAGTGCGCACCTGCTGCTCATATTGACAGTTTATAGGTTCAATGAGCTCGCTGTTTTCAGGATTTGTCATTGGCGCAATCGATACATAATATGGTTGCAGGGTCGAATACGAGGCGCCTGTAAGCTATTTCCTCGCCGCATTCCGTGCAATATCCGTAATCGTCATGCTCGATACGTTTAAGCGCAGAGGCAATCTTGTGTAACTGAATCTCTCGCCTTCGTTCTATCTGCTGTGACATGGCCTGGCCCTGTAGTGCATCCATGCGTGAGAGCCGTCCGACCCGAGTTTGATCGAGTTCAACGATAGCGGCGGCCTCGGCCCCGGTTTGCCCCAGCTCAATGAGCGCATCCTGCTGTTTCAGCAGCAGGGCTTTTAGTTCGTCAATTTGATGCGGGTCAGGCAAGTTATCGGTCCTCAAAAAATTAAAGAAGGTATTCGAAGTCTTCACTTAAACTCGATTTGAGCCGGATGATTACCTGCTTTGTGTCTTCTTCAGTGTATGCTTTTACTGGAACTTTTCCCCATACAGGTGCTGGCCATGCAGCGTCAGTTTTGCAGCGCACAATGTGGTGTATATGTAATTGGGGAACAAGATTGCCAAGCGCGGCAATATTTATCTTATCGGCATTGAACTGTTTGTCGATAATCCTGGAGAGCGTGGATGATTCTGATATGAGCTGCTGTTGATCTGTTTCGCTGAGCTGGTGTATTTCAGTGATCTCTGCACGATCAGGTACAAGAATGAACCAGGGATAATTCGAGTCCTTCATCAGTAACAGGTAGCACAATGAAAATCTGCCGATGACGAGACAATCATTTTGCAGTTGCGGGTGAATATTGATAGCAGATCCTGTTTAACGGTTAGTTTAACTTGCCGAAAGAAACAACGGCCTGCTTGCCGTATTCTTCATCAAATACCAGGTCAATGGAAACCCTGTCACCATCCTCATCTATTTTGACCTGTTTCAGGTCGGGCAGACGGTTGGCCAGCCATGTACACAGGGCGGCAGTCATTTCTTCATCATTCGATTTCATTGCGCCAAGAAGATTTGCTGCAATGAACCGGGCCCGCTGGTTTATATCAGGATTCTCGATTGTTTCATTATCGGCCAGAATGCCTGCGTCCATTTTAGTGTCCATCTTGTCGAGATAAGCGGCCTGGTGAGGTGGCAAGGGTTTGTCCCTGTCATATTCGAGTTGTGCGATGCCGTTCAACAGCACGGCTAACATATTGCTCATGAATGTTACATCATACGGGTGCATGGAGAGATTGTTGTATTCTGGCGTAGCTTGAACTTTGCCGCAAGTTCACAGAGATTACATCAGTAAATAATTATGTCATCTCGACCAAAGGGAGAGGTGACAGGTAAATAATACTCTGTGCCTCGGTTGCATGTATTTGAATATTGACCCGCTCGATTCAGCAAAGGGCCAATATATGTAAATGAATCATGGTTTTTAACGTGACACACGATGATACTATTAATCTACGGCTAACATACGGGTAGCGCTTTGCGTCAACAGATTGAGGGTGAATTTAGATGATATATAACGGGTTTATGTCTGATGCCTGACTGGATTGAAGGCAGGGTTACAGCAAACAGGCAATGGACGGAGCGCCTGTTCTCGCTTCGGTTTAGTGCGGCCATCGGCGATTTCAAGCCTGGGCAGTTTGTACGGGTGGCGCTGGAGTTAGACGGCGAAATTGTGGCTCGACCCTACTCTCTGGTTAATTCACCGGGCGAACCCGAATTTGAGATTTTCTTTAATATCGTTCCCGGAGGCCCGTTGACGACCAGGCTGGCAGCGTTGCGGCAGGGCGATGTTATTAAAGTGGCGGAAAAGCCCTACGGTTTTTTGACGATTGACGAGGTGCCCGCTGCGAAGCACCTGTGGATGCTTGCCACGGGTACCGGTGTCGGGCCCTTCGTTTCTATTTTGAAAACCGAAGAAGTCTGGCGGAGATTTGAGAAAGTTGTGCTTGTTTACTCCGTGAGGACGGCACAGGAGCTTGCTTACCAGGATGCGATAGCGGAAGCCGGAAAAAAATATCATCAACAACTGTCATTTATCCCCCTGGTCACGCGGGAACAGCTGGAAGGAGCAATAAACAAGCGCGTTACTGACGCGATTGTGAGTGGCGAGCTGGAGCAGCAGGCTGGTATCAGCATGAGTCCAGAGGATTCCCATGTAATGATGTGTGGTAACTCTGCCATGATTGCAGATGTCATGGAATTTTTAAAGTCGAGGAACATGCGCAAGCATCTGCGACGGGAGCCGGGCCATATAACAACCGAAAAATATCATTGATGATGAACCCGCGGGTTACCCCGGGATTATATCTGGCAGTCCGCGTGGTAATAACCAACACTGTGATCGCAGTCAGTACGGCCGGTACAGGTTATATATAAACTACAGATATTTACTCTCGCAGAGGCGCAGAGGCGCAGAGAACGCAGAGGTAACATATGATTTTTTGTGCCAGAAAAAATATCATTTTATTTGTCTTTCTTTGCGTTCTCTGCGCCTCTGCGAGAAACAAAGCCTTAAACATCCAGCATATGCTGGTTTTCTGAACATCAATGGGATGGCTGCCATTAACTTTGTTGTCTGCGTTCTGTATTGCTACAGCAGATGCGCTTACCCGGAAATACCTGCAAGGCTATAGTGCGCGTGAGCTTGTAATAATACGTTTCGGCATGCCTGGCCTGTTGTTGTTGCCGCTGTTGGCAATGCAACCCATGCCTGAGCTGGCTACAGAATTCTGGTACTGGACAGCGGCACTGATTCCGCTTGAAGTAACAGCCATGCTGCTGTACTCGCAGGCCATACGTGATACCTCGTTGTCGCTAACTTTGCCGTACCTGGCATTTACGCCCGTATTCAACACCCTGACCGGCTATGTACTGTTGCAGGAGCAGGTTTCGCTGACGGGTTTTTTCGGCATATTGCTGGTTGTTTTCGGGGCATGGCTGTTGAACCTGGAGCATGCTCGCGGTGAACGATTCGATGTGCTTGCACCGTTCCGTGCGATTGTTTTCGAGCGCGGCCCGCGCCTGATGTTGATCACGGCCGCCCTGTATAGCGTGACATCGGTGCTGGGCAAGGGTGCACTGGCTTATACCACGCCTGTCTTTTTCGGTACGCTGTACTATGTCGTTATTGGCTTTGCAGTGATTATCGCGTTTTCTATCGGTACCGGAACGCGCATACATGTTTTATGGCGAAAACCTGCGCCGCATCTGGCCATTGGCCTGTTTATGGCTGTGATGGTGTTAACGCACTTCTTTGCTATTCAGCATGTAGAAGTTGCGTACATGATAGCGGTGAAACGCACCAGTTTGATATTTGGTATTTTATACAGTGTGCTGCTGTTTCATGAGCGCGCCCGTATCGAGCACTTTCTTGCCGGCGGTCTGATGCTGGCAGGTGTGTATTTGATCGTCAGTTAAAGTACGGCTGATTGAGGCCCTGGCAATAATTCACTTCATTGCCAGGGCCTGGGTGTCAGGCAACGCTGCCAAATGACTTGTCGACAGCGCCCGCGGGTACATCCAGTCCTGCCAGTTTGCAGCCCTGGGCAACCGGGCCGCCGGGGATAATCTGATAAAGATATTTCATTCCGCCTTTCGAATGAAAGCTCTCCTCCAGTGCATCGGTAATCTGGCGCAAGTTAGGCCGTTCAGCCTTGTCGTAATATTCCTGCAAGGCACGTACCAGTTGCCAATGGTCTTCGGTAAGCTCAAGGCCGTCTTCGCTGGCTATTGCTTCAGCCACAGAAGTGCTCCAGTCAGCGGGTGCGTGTGGGAATGAATCGGGCATCTGTCTCTCCTTTGTATGGGATGTTAAATAATTATGATGTTGTGATGTTAACAATACACTAGCTATTCAAACATAAAATAATGAATCAGGACAATATGTCAAGAATCCGGATAAAAATGACTTGTATTTATTTTCCCCGTGACTTCCCGGGGCATCAGAATTCCTCGACGCTATAACGCATCACCTTGATATTATCGCTCCAGTAGTTCGCCGGTAGTCCTGCCTTTTGCTTGAGGTGACGCAGAAACTCGCGTGAATCAGTGAGCGATTCCCACACGGACGGAAGAAAAGTGCCTTTGTTGAAACCATCTTCCATTATAAGGCCGTCAATGCCGGGTTTGATCTGTTTCACCAGGTCGTCTTCAGAAGTAAAGTCCATCTCCTCGGGCGTGCCGAGGATCGAAATGTGAATATTAAGATCACCCAGTTCGCCTGCATTCAAGGGCATAAACCGGCTGTCTGAAAATGCCGCTGCCCATGCATTGTATGCCACATCCTCAGCCAGGGGTCGAACCGGCCTGAGTATGCCGATACAGCCGCGCAATTCATTGTTGCGATGCAGGGTGACAAAGGTCGCTTTTTTTGTCTTCAATTCAGCAGGGTATTGTGCAATATCGATTTCGAGCCCTTTGCCGGTTTCCAGGCCATGCTTGATTGATTTGTAAGCGAGGTCACGCAATAAATGTTTGTTTTCAGTAGTTAACATGATTGAAGATCAGGTTAAGGCTAGCTCAAGGCCCATGCACCATAGCCAACCACGCTGCTTTTATCACCTGCGGTGTCACCCGAGTTGCGAAGATCAAGCGTGGTTACGTGAAGCCCATGCTTTTTTGCAGCCAGTAACAATCCGGTTACCGGGTTGCGTCCGCATGCCTGGTCGTAATGAATGGCCGCCGGATTCATTTCCTCGATTGCCAGGCAGGTCTCGTTGTCCATGGCCCGCGCGGTATTGTAGTCATGGTAATGGCTCAAGTCGGAAGAGATCACGATCAGGGTTTCATCGCCACCCCAAAGCTTTTCAAGAACCTCGCTGACTTCTTCAGCACTGGTGTCGCCAACAACAAGTGGGACCAGGCTGAAATCATCGAGGACTTCCTGCAGAAAGGGTAGCTGCACTTCGAGACTGTGTTCCTGCTGATGCGTTAAATCAAATTCTTCTACTTGAGGAAGCGATATGATCCGGTTAATCGCCTCATGATCAATTCTTATGGATCCGAGGGGTGTCTCAAAATAATCAGCGCTGCTGGTCGCCAAACCGCGCAGTGACACCCGGTGGCAGGGGCCGAGCACAATCACGCGCTCTATTGTATGCCTGTGGTTTTTGAGTTGTGCGAATGCGCTCGCAGCAACCGGACCGGAAAAAATATAACCGGCATGTGGCACAATCAATGCCTTGGGTGCTGATTCAGATTGCTCAGCCACGGATAACATCGACTGAATGTCTTTATGTAATTGGGCCGCATCTGCTGGATAGAACAGGCCGGCAACTGCAGCTGGTCGTATTTTCGACATTTCTCACCTCTATCAATTATTATGCTGCTTTCAGGGGATGATTGTATAGATAATATATACTTATTATTTACTTCGAATTATTCCTTGATATTTATCAATAGATCATTATTTATATCTATATATAGTAACGAATATTATGACGACTCCAGCCGAAAATATTTCACTTGATGACCCTGGCGTAGTGCCGACCCATTACTGGCACAAGCTTGAAGACGGGAGGGTTCAATGTGACCTTTGTCCCCGCGAATGCAAGCTTCACGAAGGCCAGCGCGGGCTTTGTTTTGTACGCGCGAATGTCAAAGACCAGGTGGTGCTGACAACCTATGGACGCTCCAGCGGTTACTGCATAGATCCTATAGAGAAAAAACCGCTGAATCATTTTTTACCCGGCACGCCGGTGCTTTCCTTTGGTACCGCGGGCTGTAACCTGGCCTGTAAGTTCTGCCAGAACTGGGATATCAGCAAGTCCCGGCAACTCGATACCTTGATGGACAAGGCTGACCCGGAGACCATTGCGCGTGCGGCTGAAGAGCTAGGCTGTCGCAGCGTGGCCTACACCTACAATGATCCCGTGATATTTCATGAGTACGCCATTGATGTGGCCAAAGCCTGTAGAGAACGTAATATCAAATCAGTCGCTGTTACTGCGGGCTATATCAGTCCCGAACCCCGCAAGGAGTTCTTTCAATACATGGATGCGGCCAATGTCGATCTGAAAGCGTTTACTGAAGATTTTTACTGGAAAGTCACGGGTTCGCACCTGGCGCCGATCCTGGAAACCATTGAATACATACACCATGAAACCGATGTGTGGATGGAGCTGACAACACTGCTGATACCCGGATATAACGACAGCGAAAAGGAAATCGAGGAAATGACGCAATGGGTCGTCGACAAGCTGGGACCGGATGTGCCTATGCATTTCACCGCTTTTCATCCCGATTACAAGTTGATGGATGCACCCAGGACACCATTATCTACCCTGAAGCGTTCACGTGGAATCGCGATGAAAAACGGCGTGCGTTATGCGTACACGGGCAATGTTCATGACAAGGCGGGTGACAGCACCTACTGCCACTCATGCGGAGTGCGCCTGATCGAGCGTGACTGGTATGAACTGGGTGAATGGAATCTTGATGCGAAAGGCCATTGTACCCGCTGTGGCGCCCAATGCGCCGGTGTATTCGAAGAGGGTCATGGTGATTGGGGGTCAAAACGCCAGCCGGTACGCCTCGCCAATTATGTCTAGCCAGCGGTGTTGATGATTCCCCGGGAAATTTTGATAGAAGCTGCTGGTTTCCGGGCATATTTCGCCAAGCTGCTTGTTTTTCAAGGAAAAACGCTCCATTTCATCTTCCGATCGGTCTAATATATGAATATAGTTCAACGGGAATTGCAGGATGCCAATAAATACGGGCGGTCTGATGTGATTGCAGTATGACAAATGGATTTTCAGAGTAGTAACACTTATGTATGAATCATTCTATGGCTTGAAAACCAGGCCGTTTTCAATGTTACCGGATCCGGACTTCCTCTATATGGGGAAAAAGCACAGGATCGCGCTCACCCTGCTCGAGTACGCGCTGATGAATAATGCCGGTTTCTGTGTCATTACCGGTGAAATCGGTGCTGGAAAAACAACACTGCTGCGCCGGTTGCTTGCCACCATAGAAGATCACTTCACAGTAGGCATGATCACCAATACCCACCAGTCCTTCGGTGAATTGCTGGATTGGGTTCTGTCAGCATACGGGATACATCAGCCCGGCCTGGGTAAAGTAGAAATGCATCAGCGCCTGGTCGATTTCCTGCTTGAGCAATATGCCAACAACAAAACCACGTTATTGATCGTAGATGAAGCGCAAAATATGCCGGTCGCCACGCTGGAAGAGCTGCGCATGCTGTCGAATATCAACTCGGAAAAAGACCTGGTTTTGCAGGTGATACTTTCAGGACAGCCGGATCTGAAGGATACCTTGCGCAGGCCGGAGTTAAAGCAGTTCGCACAGCGAATATCGGTTGATTATCATCTCGATGCGTTGACTTCAAATGAGACAAGCTCTTACATCCAGCATCGACTGGTCACCGCAGGGGCTACCGATGATATTTTTACGCCTCAAGCCTGCCGCCTGATACACGAATATAGCGGGGGCGTGCCTCGCCTGATTAACCTGCTATGCGATACCGCACTGGTTTACGGCTTTGCGGATCAGAAGAAAACTGTCGATGCAGACCTTGTAGAGGAAATGGTTAGTGAGCGCATGCAGAACAGTATCCTGCCATTGGCCAGTATCGATAAAAGTAAAATAATAGTTAAAAGCCATGACAGCGATTTTCCGTGGATCAATCCCGGCAGAGGTACAGAAGGCCTGAAACCGGCAGCTGAAAAAAAAACAGCTGAAAAGGCCGTTGGTGAAATAAAGCAAACGAAAGCCCTTTCCAGTAAAAATGTAGCAGCGGAACAGGTTGTACAACGGAAAACGACCACAGATCAAGCGGTAATACCCGCTGCACAAAGCGGTCTTTCAAAAAAGAAAACCACTACTGCAGAAGCATCCACCAGCCCCGCTAGCCGGCAAGCCGATGCTAACCGTACGGAACATGCCGGTGAGGATTCTATCCCTGATGATCCATATGCGTCCCAGGCTGTGCACAAAGCCGGTCCGGATATAAATTCAGTTTCAGAACCTGACAAAGCAAGCATCAGCAACTGGTTCATGCTGATGGCGATGGTTGTAGTTGCACTGTTTGTATCTGTTGCAATCGTTTTATTTTATCAACAGCCGGAACTGTCGAATGATGTCAGGGGCAGTCTGGCTGAAGTCGAAAACATGAAACAGGAGATGGCGCGCATGCGTCAGCAGGCAGAAGTCATGCAGCGTGAACGCGAGGCTGCGCTGGAAAAAGTACGACTGGAACAACAACAGCGAAGCCAGGCGGAACAGGCCGCAGTTGAAGCGGTCAATCAGGAAAGAGCAGCCAGGGCTGCGGCAGAGCTCGCTGTCGAGGAAGCATTACAAGCCACCAAAAAAGCGGAAGAACTGGAAAAGAAACAACGTCTTGAAGAACAAAAGCTGCGTGATGAACGTAAACGTATAGAACTGGAAAAGCAGCAGGCTGAACGTGAATGGCAGCGCCTGGCGCTGGAACGTAAGCAGGCAAAGCAGGAGCGTCTCGAACTCGAAAGGGCAATAGCTGAAGAACTTGCGCAGTAAGCAAGAGAGAAAGCCATTGGAAAACAGCTTATGCTAGAGGTTTAAGGTCTTGTTTCTCGCAGAGGCGCAGGGAACGCAGAGAAGAATAAATAAGAGATACTGTCTTTGTGAAAAATAGGTGTAACCTCTGCGCCCCCTGCGCCTCTGCGAGAGTAAATATCTATGGTTTTTATATATGACTTGTCCCGGTCATATTGATTCAAGGATCATTGATCGGTAAACATGATGCTGTCTGTCAGAGAAATTCTGCTTATTTTTCCTTATGGTCGAAAGTTTCGCCGCTGTCTTGCGCAGGTGATTGCACGGTTTCTTCGTCCGGAAACAGCTTTTTCAGGTCGGCCATGGACAAGGTGTCGCCTTTTTCATCGAAGCGCTGCCAGATTTTTTCCCAACGCTCATCACTAAAATGAAACCCGACCGGTAAAAGGCACACGATGCGCTGATTAAAATCAGTGATTACTTTGGGTTCTTTTAATTTTCCTGCCATGTTTGTGCTGATGATGTTTTAATATGTGTGCAACTTTAGCAGCCCAAAGCGAAATGTTACAAATCAGATGGTAATCGCTAAACCCGTACTCTTATCTATAATCGAGCTTGGCGGCTATCCTGACTTTTCAGGGCTATATCGTAAAAATGGCTATGAAGTTATCACTACGGATTCAGTTCGCAAAGCGGTTAAGCTGATTAGAAAACATAAGCCCGCGGTTATCGTCGCCGAATTCAATTTCCAGTCGGATTTCCGGGACCGAACCAGCAGCCTTGAAACGGTCTTTTCCAGTTTGCAGGGCGTGGCTGACGCCAACGTGATCGTGTTTTATGAAAAGGAATACCGGCACCAGTTCGACAGGCTGTTGAGCCAGTTCAGTGTGTTCGAATCCCTCGAATTTCCGATTGATGAAGGCAGGCTGGAAAACGCACTGGAAGCGGCAAATCCGGATAATGTCTAGCAAAACCCGTATTATTCACGGGTTGTAAAATATTTCATCTTTGAGTAAAAAGCACTCCCAGCGAAAATATGACGGTAATCCAATGGCTGATAATGAATCCGAAAATACAGTAATCGATAGCAGTGACCCGGCGGCATCTGCGGAATACATACAGCAATACCTGGGGCAAAAAGAGCAGGAGCTGAAAGCGCTGCCTGCTGATGCGCCTGATGTCGACAGGGCCCGCCTCAAGCTGGATATCGCTGAAGCCAAGGTGGGTATTACACGTGGTGATGAGGCATGGGAGCTTGCGCGTGCAGCACTGGATATTTTTCTGGACAACGAATGCTGGCAGGAAGCAGTGGAGGCCTGTGATGTGCTCTACCAGACAAGCCAGCCTGCATCACTAGTGGCGTTGGCGCACGGTGTCTGGCTTGCAGTTACGTATCCAATTGATCCGCAACGCACTATCAACATGCTGGGTTACATTATCGATGAAACGCCTTCGAAAGCCGATGGCGCTGCAGTTGCGGCGATCACCGCGCATTACATCGCAGACCTGCGCGCGGATGAAAAACAGCGCGAAAGCCTGATGTTTCTTACCAACGAAATGGTTGCAAATGTGGCCAGGGCGCATTCGAAGGTGGAAGACCAGGAAGCCTTGAGTGCCTGGATGGAAAGACTGCGTTTACACGATCCGGCCGATTTCCTGCCCAAGCTGTCGCTGGTTCTTGGTGCGATCGTCCCTGCTGATCAGTGGTGGTTTGATCGGGATGAGCTCCGAGACAAACTGCCGGACTAGTTTCACCGCAAAGACGCAAAGGGCGCAAAGACTATTAATGTGTTTACCGCAGGCGCGGAGACGCAGAGTTAACATTATAAATGTTTTGTTATACAACGTAGGGTGTGCTTCGCCCACCGCTCAATGCTTAGCCGCAAATAACGCCAGGAACGCGAAAGGTTTTAAATATTGAAACAGCAATCGCGTCTTTTGCGTTGTTCGCGGCTAAAATAATCCGCACCCTTTGTGCCTCTGCGGTAAAACAATCGTATTTCTTTGCGCCCTTTGCGTCTTTGCGGTTAATTATTTTTCGTCTTTTACTGACAGGTCGCTGGTATCGGGTAGCGGTGCTTTTTCTTTTGGTTCTGGATTCTCGATGATATCGACACCGGCTTCGGCCACGGTGATGTCACTGATATCGTTGATGGGCTGAGCTTCAACCACGGGCGGGTTTTCCAGTACATCGGCGCCAACTGGCGCCGCGCTGAGATTAGATACATCAATATCAGCCAAGCTCT
>Ga0316189_10005076_pt1 | contig 12611 bp, 12 predicted proteins | sample LowCovwburrow_MG_FD_204930 | JGI IMG/M metagenome (GOLD analysis project Ga0316189, IMG submission 204930) | Coastal sediment microbial communities from Maine, United States - Lowes Cove worm burrow | ecosystem: Environmental > Aquatic > Marine > Coastal > Sediment | place: USA: Maine... | reverse complement strand
TGGCCGGGATAAGCCAGATCGACCTGGCCCTGGCGTGCGATACTTCGTCGCGCCACCTGAGCTGCGTGGAAACCGAACGTGCCCACCCTTCCCGTCATCTTCTGTTGCGGCTGTGCACAACGCTGGATATTCCACTGAGAGCCCGCAACAGTATTCTCATCTCCGCCGGTTACGCTCCCCTGTATGAAAAAACCGGACTAAGCGATCCGGAGATGGCGGAGGCCCGCCAGATACTGGCGAACATTCTGCGTATCAGTGATCCCAATCCCACCATGTTATTGGATAACAACATGGATATTGTGATGTACAACGACGGCCTGGAAAAACTTTTTACATTTTTCCTGGTCGATCCGAATATGCTGCTGCAGGAGGAAAAACCCAACCTGAACCGCCTGGTACTACATCCCAATGGCCTCGCGCCCTATATTATCGGCTACCAGCGGATTTATCAGGTAATGATGGAGCGGGCGCGCCGCTCCCTGTTGACCCGGGCACCCGACCAGCGCCTACGTGAGATCCTGCGTGAGTTGATCCAATACGCCCCTGAAGACAAGGCGCCCGAGGAAATCCCGGTGGCGCAGCTGGTAATGCCACTGGTGATGGAGCGGGACGGCCTGCGGGTGAGTCTGGCCACCACCTCGGCGACCCTGGGCTCTAGCCTGAACCTGACCCTGCAGGAACTGTTTATCGAGACGGCGTATCCCACAGATGAATATTCTGAAGAGGCCCTGCGTAAACTAACCGCTTAGTCCACCCGAAGCCGTGAAAGGACAAGTCAGTGACATCAAATACAGAGCGATTTGACCAGTGGACACGCGGTGAATTTGTTGCCTTGAACACCGCATTGGAGGAACTCTACTTCGCCAGTGAGTCACCCGAGGAGACGGAAGGAATTGGTGAAGACCTCAAGACCCAACTGGTAGAGGAAGGCAAAGTATTCATCGTTGGACTGCTCAGGGAAGGAAATACGGACAAAGGTTACGAAGCCGGGTTCAGCCTGCTTGGCAATGTGGGATTCTATATGGCTGCCTGTCGCCGCCATGGCATCACCGAGCCTTCCCGGGAAACCAAATCGCCGTTGGAGGAGGCCTCGGCATTGGCCATGCAAATCGGCGCCTCCATCGGCATGGTTCCGCGTTTTTCCTCCGCACACCTGGAGACCCACAACTTTGCCATCGACGGGGTACCCAAGGCTTTTACCTCGTTAAAGGATGAAGAGCTCTTTGTAACTTATAACACCCGGGCTGCCTTTGCCTATATTCGGGCCTCAGAGGCGTTGCGTCATATCCTGCCCCTGGGTATTTCACACCCGGTCACCCCTGACCTGCTCAAGGCCGCCCGCAATGCCCTGCAGGATGTGATCAGCTCCAATGAGGGACTTTTTGAAGACCTCGATATAGAACGGTTCTTCTTTTGCGTTCGCCCCTACTACAAACCTCACCGGGTCGGCTTACATGAGTACCGGGGGGCCAATGCCGGGGATTTCGCCGGCATCAACGTCATCGACCTGTTGCTGGGCTTGTGCCAGGCCAAGGACGCTTATTACTCCCAGCTGCTGGTGGACAAATTCCTGTTTATGCGCCCGGAGGAGCAATTGATCCTGCGCGACACCATGCGCCGCAAGAGCCTGCTTGACAGTTTTATGGAACAGCTTGAGACTGATTCTGCAAAACCCTGGTTTCGGGAAAACGCCGGGATGTTTCTCGAAGTTTGCGATGCCCACGGCCAAACCGCGCTACAGCATCACGAGAAACTGGTGAAAAAATTCATCGAGGATCCCGCATTTAACAAGGGTCTTGGCGACAAGCCAGGCCTGACTGCCAGCGGACCGCCGCTACCGATTTTGCTGCGCTCATTGCGTAAACTCTGCGATCTGCGCAGCGCTGCAGATCGCGATGATATACCCTCTCGTTATGCCGATATCCAGCGCTTGCGCAACGCCCTGGTGTAGTGCGGCGAATAGGATCAGATTATGCTCGAACAACAATTTGTTCCCCACGATGGGATTTACCTGCTGAATCACTCGGTGGGACGGCCACCTGTCTCCGCCCGTGAGCAAGTGCGGGAACGTTTCTTCGAGCCTTGGGAACAGGGTGCTGCGGAGGTGTGGCCCGCCTGGATTGAACAAATCGAACAATTCCGTCTCCTGCTGGGCAAATTCCTCAACAGCGATGCGGGGAGCTTTTGCCCACAGACCAATCTTTCCAGCGCCCTGACAAAAATAATCTACTGCCTGCCTCAGCGAGCCGGGAAAGCGACCATCGTGTTGTCCGAGCAGGACTTCCCGTCAATGGGTTTTGTGCTGCAGCAGGCGTCTCGCGCCGGCTATAACATTCGGATGATCCCCGGCAACCTTGATACCAGTAATGCAGAAATCTGGAGACAGTACCTGAGCGATGATGTGGGCTTCGCCCTCATTACCCAGGTCTATTCCAACACCGGCCAGCAGCTGCCCATAGCCGAGATTACGGCCATCACCCGGGAGCGGGAGATCGTCAGCATCGTGGATATCTGCCAGGCGGTGGGCGTCGTCCCCATTGATTTGCAAAACTGGCAGGCGGACTTTGTCCTGGGTTCATGCGTCAAGTGGCTTTGTGGTGGCCCCGGGGCCGGCTACCTGTGGGTGAACCCTGACATTGTGGCTGAATGTGACCCGATCGATGTCGGCTGGTTTTCCCATTCCGACCCCTTCGAATTCGATATCACCAACTTTCGCTACGCCGATGGCGCCCTGCGCTTCTGGGGTGGCACACCATCGGTACTGCCCTATGCCCTGGCCGCGAGCAGCCTGGAATTACTTTACGGCATTGGAATTGAGCATATTCGACGACACAATCTTGAATTGACCAACCGGGTTCTCGAGGCCCTGCCCTCGGACGTCATTGTCACGCCCAGAGAAGCGTCCGCCCGGGGCGGCACCCTGGTGCTGAATTTCGGCAATGCACAGGCTGCAATCGAAGCAAAGCTTCGCCGTGCGCAGGTCAGGTTTGATACCCGCTCTACCGGTATACGACTGTCACCACATATCTACAATAACCGGGAGCAGATGGATAAGGTACTGGCCTGTATCTGCTAGATCCGTGTTAACAACAGTACCAAGACCGCCTACAATGGCGGGCTGCGCGATTATTGTTTTTCAGGTATTTCCAACCCAAGGGACAAGACAACAATGAACCCCATCAAGTACATGCTCCCCGAGTCAGACATCCCCACCCATTGGTACAACATCCGGGCAGACCTGCCTGAGCCCATGGCACCACCGCTGCACCCGGGTACCAAACAACCCGCCATCGCAGAGGATATGACGGCCATTTTCCCCATGAGTCTGGTCGAGCAGGAGATGACTACCGAAAAATGGATAGAGATCCCCGATGAAGTTCGGCAGTACTACGCCCAGTGGCGCCCGTCACCTTTGTACCGGGCCCGCAAACTGGAGAAGGTGCTGGATACCCCGGCCAAAATTTATTACAAGTACGAGGGCACCAGCCCGGTGGGCAGCCATAAACTGAATACCGCCATTGCCCAGGCCTACTACAACCGCGAGGCGGGCATCACCCGCCTGAGCACCGAGACCGGTGCCGGACAGTGGGGCACGGCTTTATCGCTGGCAGGCCAGGCCATGGGTATTGACGTGCACGTTTACATGGTGAAGGTGAGCTTTAACCAGAAGCCATACCGGCGCGCCATGATTGAAACCTATGGCGGGCATGTGATGGCCAGCCCGAGTGATACCACCGAGGCCGGGCGCCAGATACTGGCGGCGAACCCGGACAGCACCGGCAGCCTGGGGATCGCCATCAGCGAGGCGGTGGAAATCGCCCGCTCTCGCACCGACACCAACTACGCCCTGGGTTCAGTGCTGAACCATGTGATGCTGCACCAGACCGTGATTGGCCAGGAGTCGCTGAAGCAGATGGAAATGGCGGGTGACTACCCGGATGTAGTCATAGGCTGTTCCGGTGGAGGTAGTAATTTTGCCGGCCTGGCCTTCTCGTTTATTGGCCACAACCTGACCCAGGGTAAAAAAACCCGCATAGTGGCGGTTGAGCCGGCCTCCTGTCCGTCACTGACTAAGGGTGTCATGGCCTATGATTTTGGTGATGTTGCCGGCCTGACCCCGATGATGAAAATGCACACCCTGGGCCACGATTTTATGCCCGCGGCCATTCACGCGGGCGGTTTGCGCTATCACGGCATGTCACCGCTGGTCAGCCACCTGTACGAACTGGGCCAGATTGAAGCCATAGCCTATGGCCAGAACCCGTGTTTTGCCGCCGGCGTGCAGTTTGCACAGGCGGAGGGCATTGTACCCGCGCCGGAGTCCAATCACGCGGTGCGCAGCGCCATCGATGAGGCCCTGCGATGCAAGGCCGAAGGCAGGAGTGAAACCATACTGTTTAACCTGTCGGGTCACGGCCACCTGGATATGCAGGCCTATATCGATTACCACGAGGGCGGTTTGCCGGATCACGAGTTCAATGTGGACGATATGGCGCTGGATAGCCTACCGCAGGTCTAGGCGACGCCACTTCCCTGTCGGCATCAGGCCCGATAGGCGGCTGCCACAGCGCAGCTGTCATACAGCTCATCGAACTGGACGATCATGCCATCGCGCACCGTCCGGATATGGGCCACCAGGGTCTCGTAGCTGTTGCCGGTAGACTTGACCTTGCAGGCTTCCTGGATCAGGGCAATAACCTTGTCACCGCCGGCGTAGATGCCCTGCATATCGAATTTTTCTGTTTCGGTATCTCCGACAAATTTCTGCAGTTGCTCACCAGCGCCCGCTTTACCGACCCAGTTGCCGGAAATTGGCACCTGGTCACGGGGTCCATGGTAAATCCAGGCCACGTCATCAGCGATGACCTCCATCAGGCCGGCGATGTTGCCGGTGTTTTCGTGCGAGGCTGCAGTGCTAGAGGGGATATTGGTGCGACTTTTCAGCGGCCAACACCAGGTATCTCACGGGGTGTTTGCCATCTATTCCTCACGGCGCCTGAAACCACGCAAACTGGCGGTTTTCCTGGATTTCCTGGATTTCCTGGATTTCCTGCGAGAAGTCCTGCCAGAAGAGGTTTAGCAAGCCTTATTGTACTGTTTTTCAGGACACTATTATCTATTAGGCACTGTTTCCGACCCAATAAAAAACTCCTATCCTCAGCGCTCTTATTCAATAGACACAGCGGAGCGCAGCGATGAACAAGGTATTCACCCAATACGACGATATGGAGCCGGGAGATCTTTGCCGCAAGCTTGACCGACCGCCTGCTGGAACGCATCGCAGCCATTACCCCCAATCCACTGACGACCCTGGTCTATACCCACCCGCATATGGATCACATCAAGGGCTCACCCCGCCTGGTAGAGGCGGTGCGTGCGCAGGGCAGGGAATTGCGTATTATTGGCAGCAATCAACTGGTGACAGCCATGGACCGTTACCAGCAACAGCTGCCACGGCCAACGGAAGTAGTCCCCGCCCCCGTTGGTTTTTTCGAGTTCGATGGCAAGCGCTTCAAACTGACGACGCCGGTGGATGTGGCACACAGTACCGCCGACAGCTATGTGCTGTTTCCCGACGGCGTGATCACTTTTATCGATTTCGTGTATGCTAACCGGATGCCGCTGCACGATTACTCCGGTGTGCAGAACATGACCGGCTACATCGAGTTCCTGCGCCCTGTGGCTGGTGAACAGTGGACCTTTGCCAACACCGGACACTCCAACGTCAGCTCACCACGGGACGTTGCGATGTTCCTGGACTACACCAAAGACCTCTATGACGCCTGGTTCGAGGTGATCCCTGAAAACTGGGGGGTGCCGGAATACCTGCGCGGCAAGGTCAAGGATGATTACATCGCCGTGTAGCTGCGCAACGTCTTCGACAGGGTGGCCTACGAAATGGCAGTGGAATTGGAACCAAAATGGGGGCACTACCCGCAGTTCGAACTGGCGCTGGATCACGCCCTGAAAGTCCAGTGGGATGGCTTTCTGCACTATGACTTCTTCGATCACCCGGAGATCCGGCCGAAATTCACACCTATCTCACCTGCAGAGGCTGAATAAAGAGATCGCTCTAGTGATTTTTTGGTCGTCTTTCTAACCAATAGCTGATTGTGGCGCCTGACTATTTTGGACGCGACATCATCCAGGAGTACAACATGAAAGAATTAGTATCGGCAGTAGCAACGATTTTGATCTCTGCAGTGATATTCAGCACCACCGGCTTTTCCAAGCCGGATAAGGTTGATGGCTTCAATGTCCCCTCGGGACGACTTCCACAGGATATTGTGGATAATCGCTACCCTCGCACCTATTTCCCTGGCACAGAAAAGCTGGGGACAGATGAAATGCGCATCACCGCTCTGGGTACCGGCATGCCCACCCAGAGCCCGAGTAATGCATCGGCAGCTTTTCTGGTCGAGTTGGGCAATGGCGATTCCTTTGTATTTGACCTAGGGACCGGTTCCACAGACCGGTTGGCAGGATTGGAAGCGGATTACTCCAAACTGGACAAGGTATTCATCAGCCATCTACATACGGACCATGCGGGAGACATTGCCGCCCTATGGGTAGCTGGCTGGCTTGGTGGTCGCTATACACCTCTTCATGTTTACGGCCCCTCCGGTTCGGAACCCAAACTCGGGGTGGAGGCCCATGTTAATCACATTCGCCAGGCCTGGGCGTGGGACGTGTCTTCCCGTGCTGGAATTCTACCCAACGCCGGTGGCGAGATCGTGGCCCACGAATTTGACTTCTCAAAATCGGCGACAGTTTATGAAGAGAACGGCGTAAAGATTAATTCTTTTCCCGCCATTCATATTCGAGATGGCTCGGTAAGCTTTCGCCTTGAATGGAATGGCCTCAGCTTCGTATTTGGTGGAGACTCAGTGCCCAACAAATGGTTCCTGAAGGAAGCAAGGAACGCGGATGTTGTTGTGCACGAGTGTTTTTTTACGCCAGAGCAGTGGATGGCAATTGCCGGCTTTCCCTACCAACAAGCCTACTGGGTGACATCAAAAATCCATACTCCACCAGAGGGCTTCGGCAAACTGATGTCGGCGGTTAAGCCACGCTTAGCGGTGGCTTATCACTACTGGAATCATCGAGACATCGAGTTCGATATCTACGAGAGAGTACGCAGCACCTACGATGGCCCCCTGGCAATGGCGAATGACCTGACAGTAATCAATGTAACGAAAGACCACATGGAGGTCCGGGAAGTCACAATCAACCACGAGGCCTGGGCGCAGGGCACCAGTAAGGAGTGGGATACAGCCCCCCGCGGTGAGCCCGCGACCAGTCTCATGTCTGAGTGGCTCAGGAAGGGTGCACTGAAAGGTATGATTCCGCCGCCAAAGCCGCCGCAAAATTAGGCACTCAAGACGGTCCCGGGCGGCGAAACCAACAGTTTACTCTTGCCAGCGCTCTGGTTTGGAGCGGGCGTGAGGAACAGGCAGCCGCTGATACCATGATCCTCGACCAGTCTAAGATTGGGCGCCTGTCCCGCATGGACGCCCTGCAGCAATAGCGCACCAGTCGTCGTTTAGAAATGGTACTCAAGTGAGGCAGACACAAATATCAGGTTGAAGGTACTGAAATCACCTTGCGTGCGCGCAAACACCCCGGAACCCGGGGTTACTTCAACCGTCTGATCGACTTTTCCGGATGCAGATTGAATCAGACTAAGCCCCAGCGAGAAATCAAGAGTGTCGAGCCGATGATGATAGGAAGCACTTAGCCGGAGTTGATCATCGGTTGGCGCATCGAAAGTACGATTTTTATCAGTAACAGGGCTCATGTCGTAGCTTGTACCAACAAAAATCACCTGTTGCGGCGTTAACTCAAATTGCGCTCCGAGCGCCACGCGATAACTATCTCTCCACCCACGATCATATGCGTCGGTGCCCGCCCCTATATTAACGGTATAGTCCGAGAACTGTGACCACAGTTGATAGTCTGCTTGCACAAACACTTTCAATTTTTCCGTGTATTGGTATGCCAGTCCCAATTCATAGGCCTCCGGCATATCAAAGCTCACTTCAGCTCTACCCGACGAGAAGGGAAGGTTTTTGGCTTCCAGATCACCCTTTAAATCCACTGCTGTTTTACTACGATATACCAGCCCCAATGTCCACTGGCTGTCTTTCGGCGTATAGACAATCCCTAACGCTGCCTGCGGCGACCAGTCATCTATGTCATCAAAGGTCACTTTGCCATCGGTAGCTGGATATGGGTTATTGGGGGTATTTGAGACCGCACGCGACAATTTCAGCGTGGTGTAAATCGCCGCAAGGCTCAAACCAAGAGCCCACTCCTCATTCAATTCATACCCAAAGGAAAAATAGAGACCAGCGCCCGACAACCTGGTTGTCACTGTCTGATATCGACCTACAAAGCTGTCGCCGTATTCGGCGCTAAGACCATAAGCTGGGGCCAACCCGGCGCCAAGATGCCAGCGCGATCCAAGTTCCCGGCTGTAAAAAATACTAGGAATAAACTCGAGAGGCGCCACGTTACCACCTTCGTCGCCTCCCGCAATGGCTATGTCGGCATCAAAACGCATGACACCACTGAGTATCTGGCCGCCCACAAATAATGATTCGCGCTCCTGGAGTCGAGCCAGCCCGGCGGGATTTGTCCTCAACGCCGAAGCATCGAATACGTTGGTAGGATTGGCCGCTCCGGCAGTACCATTACTACTGGCCGTGCCAATCTCCGGTTGATAGGGACTGCCTGAAAAACAAGGGCTGGGAAAAGAAATCATGCACAAGAGGGGCAGTAGGTATCTCACGAACATGGATTCTTCCTGACGTATTGGAACGATACTTTCCCAGTAGCCAGCATCAGCTCTAGAGACGATGCTGATGAGTTGTATGAGTTGTTGCTTTGCTGAGGGTTTTCCATGAAAGTGTGCTCTCGGTAGTGAATCAGAAACGCTGCATCAACTGCTTATCTCGCCCCAATCATCCACCAGTAAATCACTGGTGCGTTCCGCCAGGGCGTGAATGGTGAAGGTGGTATTGGCGTGGGAGCCGGAGGGAAAGGTACTTTGGCCGCCAATCACCAGATTGCCTATCTCATGGGTGATGCCGTAGCCGTCACAGACGGAATCCTCAGCGGACTTGCCCATGATGGTGCCACCCATGATGTGCTGGGCTGCCACCGGACCAGACCAGGCCTGCAGGGCGCCGGAGGCTTTTATCACTTCCAGCCCCTCCTGTCGGGCTTGCTCGGCCAGGGCCCGGCCATCGGGTGATACCTGGTAGATGACTTTAGCCTGGGGCATACCGAACTGGTCTTTTTGCTCGCCCGGCAAAATCCGGTTGTCATACAGCGGTTGGTCTTCGCAAATGGCCGCCATGGCGGCCATGCGTTTGCTGCCGATGCGCATGAACTGGTGCAAGGCCTGGCCATGAAGATCGGGACGCGTCATGGCGACACCCAGCAGGTCGTTGGGCTTTAACACCAGGCCGATCTCCCAGTGGCGAGCGCCGAATACATCATCCGGGTTTGCGGTCTTGTCAGGCCGCGCCGTATACAGGTGACCACCGGTGGCGCCGAAATGGCACTGGGTATCCTCATCGTAGAGACCGAACACGGTGACCGCCGGGTGCACCATCAGGTAACGTCCCAGGGTATCGCTGCGATTGGCCAGGCCTTTATCCTTCGAGTTGAGCAGGATGCGGGTGTTCTCGACCGTGAAGGCCGCCAGCAAAACAACATTGGCTTCCTGCCGGTTGCGCTGTCCCTGGGCATCAACATACTCTACCCCGGTTGCGCGGCTGCCTGATTTGTCAGTCAGCACCCGGGTTACATGGCTGTCTGCCTGAAAGCGGGCACCGGCTTTGACGGCCCGGGGATAATAGGTCATCAGGGGGTTGGCGATGGCGCCGATGGGGCAGCCCGCGTCACACCAACCGTCCCAGATACAGGCCGGCCGGCCGTTGTAGTCTTTGGTCAGCACCGCAATAGGCATGGGTGCTACCGGGATACCCTTGTTGCTGAATCCACGTTCCAGCAACTCGGCGTGTTTGAATTTGGGCACGGGAGGCAAGGGATAATCGTCCCCCGGCGGCCTCCAGGGTTCCCTGGCGGCATCGCCGGAAACACCTACAAACTGCTGGACGCGCTCATAGTAGGGCCTGACATCCTGATAGCTGATAGGCCAGTCCAGGCCGCGGCCGAATTTAGTTTGCAGGCGGAAATCGTCTTCATCGAAACGCGGCCACACACCGTAATGGTGAATGGCCGCCCCGCCGAAACCGCGTCCGGCGTTCATGTTGAAGTGTATACGGTCCGGACCACCAAATTCATCTACATGGGGTGTTGCCCACTTGAGGCGCCGCGCCCACATTTGTGAGCTGTACAGATCTTCCGCGGTTCTGGCAGGCCCGGACTCCAGCACCAGCACCTTCTTGCCAGCCTCGGCCAGGCGCGCGGCGTAGACCATGGCCACCGCACCGGCACCAACAATAACTGCATCCACTTTGCTGTTCATCAGTGACGACTCCCTACCACTTTGACGGCGGCTCGATATGAGCCAGGTAAGGAATTTCGAGGTCGGCAAAGCCCTCCATGGTTCCGTAGACCAGGTCGACCGCGTCGCTGCGCAGGCACAGGTAGGCCAGTTGCGATGGCGGGCCCGCCCAATCAGCCGGTTGCTCGGGAAACAGGCTGGCGATGAGATCCTGGCGCAAATTCACCGGCAATTGCGCGAATATTTTTGCGTGGCGCGTTCGGGCAAAGCCGTTCAGGGCCTGCACACAGCCTTTATAAAACCCGTCATAGGGCGGTGGCACCTGCAGGTAACGGGCAATCAACAGGCTGTCATTGGGGTCACGCGAGAGCTGTTCATCTATGAAGTAGCCCACGCCGGCAGCACTGGCGCCGGGCAGCAGGATATCCGCGGCGGATTCCAGGGTGGCAAGTTCACTCTCGCTCAACACCTTGAGCGGCACCGACCGTGTTTTGGCCTCGGCGGGGGTCAGCAGCAGATCGGGCCCGAGAATTGTGGCCACAGCCACGCCCATCCCGGCATGCTTGAGAAAATCACGGCGGTCACTGTTCATCTGCGGGAGCTCCGTGTATCAGCGTCACTCATTCAGGCTGTGACTGGTGTAATGGCCCGTATCTATTTTGTCGATCATATATGCGCGACCTTACTCCGCTGCAGCGACCGCCTCGGCCATCACCTGCATACAGGAAACCATACCTTCCGGGCCCAACGCAGAGTAACCGCCATCTACCGGGATATCCGCCCCGGTGATGAAAGAAGCGTTGTCCGAGCACAGGAAAAGCACCGCATCGGCAACCTCCTCCGATTCCGCCAGGCGACCCAGTGGCTGATAGGCCGCGGCGACTTTATCGGCAATATCCCGTCGCCCCTGGGTGAGACCGGCCACCGGCACGCTCCAGGTGATACCCGCTGAAACCGTATTGGCGCGAATGCCGTACTGGGCCAGGTCCAGGGACTGGCTGCGGCTGAGTTGATGGATAGCCGCCTTGGTTACCGGATAAGTCCATCGGTTGGCCTGTGAGATGCGGGCACTGATACTGCCGAAATTCACGATCGCCGCCGAGCTGCTCTGCTTGAGCCAGGGCAGGGCCTTTTGCACCAGCAATGCACCGCCGCTGACATTGATATTGAAGCTGTTCTCCCACTGGGCACGGGTGGAATCCACGCCGTCATCGTCGTACACAGCCGCTACGGTTATGACAAAATCGATGCCACCAAAGGTCTCCGCAGTGACGCTCACCAGGCTGTCCAGATCGGCATCTTTACCGATGTCCGTCTGGTGATAGTAGGCACCCTCGCCCAGTTCGGCCGCCACGGCCGCACCCTTGTCGGCGCTGCGTGCCGCAATGACCGTCTTAACACCAGCCGCGTGCAGGCTGCGCACTACGGCCGCGCCAATGCTGTCGGCGCCGCCGGTCACGATAGCGACCTTACCCTGTAATCCTCTTAATTCTGCCATGCTCGTTCTCCTTTGTTTGGTTCGATTCAGTTCTATCCAGCCATACTGACATTGAATTGATGTACTGTATTACGCATATCTGGAGCCTGCGATTCCCGCCTGATGCAGCACCGGATTTTTGTCCGTCGACTACTGGAGCAAAAAGTCGATACAGTGCTCTACTGTTTCTGCTGCTTTCTTTGCCGTCGCCCTGGGTATCATTGCGGCATCTACCAGCATGAAACCTACCAGGAAACGCGCCCGCAAAGTCGCATCTTCTTTACTGAATCCCAAGTCTTCCAGTAAACCAGCTACGAAACGCATGCGTTTGCGCAACACCCGCTTCATGCTCTGCGCAGCACCTGCATCGAACATACCCCAGGCACTGATCGCGGTGTCATAACGAGTCTGGCGATAAAGCAGAACATTATGAATGACATAGCGCAGCTTCTCCTCGCTGGGGGCGGCAAGGGCTCCGGCAGCGGTTATAACCTCGTCGGTGAGCTCTCGCTCCCAGTATTCCAGCATTTGGCGCAACAGCTGTTCCCGATCGTCAAAATGCCAGTAAAAACTGCCCCTGGTTACTCCCAGTTTCTTGGACAGCGGCAATACCTTGACAGCATCTACACCCCTTTCGTTGAGACTCTCCAGGGCGGA
>Ga0316189_10005075_pt1 | contig 12613 bp, 13 predicted proteins | sample LowCovwburrow_MG_FD_204930 | JGI IMG/M metagenome (GOLD analysis project Ga0316189, IMG submission 204930) | Coastal sediment microbial communities from Maine, United States - Lowes Cove worm burrow | ecosystem: Environmental > Aquatic > Marine > Coastal > Sediment | place: USA: Maine... | reverse complement strand
CGGACCGCGTGGAGCCACGGCGACTGCCATGCGCTCAAGCCCATGTCGTGAGTGCTTACCCCGAATCGCAACGAATCCACACATTAGTTGGACTCCATCAAGGTTGCCATATCACTGAGATGATCTTGCCAGCCGGCTTGGCCCTGCCTGCATGGAATCCATGCGAGCGCCTCCTGACGCCTGGCCTCGCGTTCTGCAGGGTCCTGCATTCTTAACATCGCCTGTTGCCACACCTCACTGTCATGCGGGGAACAAAAGATCGCTTTGCCACCCGTCGACTCCCTCAACACCGGAATATCAGAAACTATCGCCGGTGTACCACAGGCCATCGCCTCCAGGGGTGGAAATCCATAACCCTCCTCGAATGAAGGTAGAAGTAGAGCCGTTGCATCTCGATAGAGTTCAATCAACTCAGCATCGCCAACACCACGTAGAAACTGAATCTGATTTCTCACATCAGGGCACGAAGCTATAATTCTCTGTTCAGCCTGCTCACTGACACCCACGCATTTCAGTTTCAGCGCTGTCCCCTCGATCGCTTTTAAAAGCACCTCCACGTTTTTATGAGGCATGCCGTTGCCAACACAGAGGAAATAGTCTGACGTGGCCTCTCCCTGTTCGGAAGCACCCGGAGAGAAACATGCTTCAATCGGAGAATAACGGACAACCGGATGCTCTGCCGGTCCAACAAGAGCTTCGCATGCCTGCTGAGAAGCATGTGAAACAAACCATGTGAGTGAGGCATTGGCAACCGAACGCTTCAGCAGCCACCTTGCAACCATTGTTCGTAACCAGTTACTGCGATAAGTTGAGTGGGTCAGATAGAAAACATCATGAACCGTATGAATCGTTGAGCAGTAGAGTCGGCTGAGTGGAAGTTTGGGATATGGGCTTAAAAAAAGGTCGGCTTTTTTTGATAGCAGTGAACATTCCCGGTTAAATGCTAATTCGCCAGAAGAACCGAGATGAATTGACTCTACACCATCTAGTGAGCGAGGAAGCTCACACCCCTCCCGAAGCAACACCTTGAGCTTCCATTCGGGATGATAGGCGCCAATGGCAAGCAGCAACCCCTCCAGAAAACGGCCAATACCTGTGCGGCGGCCTGTCACAAACTCGCGTCCATCAACAAGGATGCTCTTCTCTCCTCTCTTATGCATGGCGTAGTATCTCCTGATAGAGACGCTCAACCGAGGTGACATGATTCTCAATAGAAAACAGCCCGGCTCGTAATTTTCCCTGCTTAACCAGCCTATCTCTCAACGGTTCGTTGCCCAACAATTCATCGACATGGTCGCACATAGACTCAAGGCCATCGGGATGAACAAGGAACCCATGCTCACCATGCTCAATCACTTCTGGCACCCCCCCCACTGAAAACGCAATAGGAACAACTCCTTCGGCCATCGCCTCCACCAACACCCTGCCGAACCCCTCATGCCTGGATGTGAGGACAAGCGCGAAAGCCCGTTGATACCAACCTACCACACTATTCACAGCACCCGGCAGATGAATTCGCTCAGCAAAATGTGAAGAGGCCGCCATCTCCCGGACTGATTGAGAAAATTTAGCGTCCTGAGGGTCATCTCCTCCGATCATGGCAAAGTGAAGGTTCGTATGTTTGCCAGCAAGCTTTTCAAAGAGTTGCAACGCCAGCTGAGGCTGTTTCTCGGATGACAACCGCCCGACGAAAAGAAGAAGCTTTGCACCCCCTGGTAGGTCTGGAGCAGTCTCTTCAACAACACGCTTTTGGGTAACCCCGTTATAGATAACTTTTAAACTACCGGAAAATTGTGTGAACCGACCGGCCACGGCACGACTATTACAGATTATGGCATCGGACAACCATTGAAGAATGGTATCCATCATTCCGTCTCTCGCTGCAATTCTACAATGAAAAACCATTTTAGTTTTAAGACCCAGAGCAGCAACACCAGCATAAAAAGCAGCTCTCGATTGATTCGCATGAACCACATCATAACCATGCTGCCGAATCCATTTACGCCATTGCCAAAGTGCCTGTATGCTTGCCATGCCAAGCTTAGGCATCGGCAAATAATGAACTGGAACGCCCTCTCTTCGCGCCAATAGACCAAGCTCTCCATCAGCAGGTATAATCAGCTCGCCATTGATTGAATCGGGAAGATGCCCCACAAGCTCCATCAAAGAGTGTTCACCACCTCCAACCATGTCAGAAAACAATGAAACATAGGCAACTCGCATCATGTTTTTGCAATCCATGACTTCACTCTTCCAACATCGCTGGCCAATGCCATATAGATACGCAACCAGGGGAGAACCAACCATGCGGTGGCGGGAATCTCTGCCCTGCCAATCACCCAACGGAATCGCCACAGATTGAGAACTACCATCAATGTGACAAAGATAATCAGCGGCCACACACTCCAGACAGATAACAGCAGCAGCGGCAGTACCTTTATCAGAAATGACGCACGAACCATCCAGAGGCCAAAGCCATCCGGTGCAAGGTGATTATCCCAAAGTTCGATCTCAGCCCTTCCCCTACGCACAAACCAGTGCCATACAGCGGCAAAAGAGCCGCGAGCCTCATGCTGTACAATGGCATCCGGAACAAACAGAAGACGTCCATGTTCGGCCACCTGCTTTGCCAGCAGATAATCCTCGCCACCAAATCGCGCCTGGTCGGAAAAACCTCCAGCCTCAACGACAGCTGCTTTTCGATACGCTGCATTCAGGGTCGACACCTCTTTTGTCGTCTGCAGTTCTCCATGCGATTGCACGACCCTAGTGATGCCTCCCCCTGGAAACCCAAGCAATGTCTCCGCCCAGCCAATAGCATTGGTATCATCGGGAACAGTCACCCCACCCTGCACCCCCAACACTGTCTGATCTTTAAATGGTGCAACCAGCTTACGTAACCAGTCAGAGTCGACACGGCAATCATCATCAACAAACACAAGAAGATCATGAGTGGCATGCCTAAATGACATGTTTCTGGCAAACGCTATACCCTTATTAAGCATTGGGTGCGGCACGTAGACCACTCCCTCTATATCCTTGGGAGAGTCCGTCTCCTCAACTACAATAATCTCAACGGTCCCGGGGTAATCCTGTAGAGCCAAATCAGACAGTAGCAGATCCAGCATCTCCCTTCGCTCTCGTGTAATGATAAGAACAGACACAGACTCAACCATGCTGCAAATCCCCAATAATGTCGGCCACACGGGAAGCTCGCGCTTGCCAATGATGGGAGGCCGTTATCTCTTCTGAACAAGAGACAAAATGAGTGTCTCCAGCTATAGACAACAAGTCCTCAAGTGTGGATATCCACTCTGCACTATCTCGGCAAACCGTAACCCAGGGCTGTAGCAGTTCAGCGGTTTCACACGGAATCGATAGAATTGGCTTCGCCGCCACCAGATAGTCATACAGTTTGGTTGCATCACCCTCAATGCCTCTCTTGTAAGGGGCTGCCAGTACATCACAGTGCTGCATGAAGGCCATCAATCCTTCCGGCGAATGCACTCCCTGCCAATGAACATTGGTTAAGCCCTCCAGTTGCTGCTTGGCCCGATCCCCGCAACCTCCAACCATGACCCACTGCCAGCCCGGCCTCTTACGAGCAATGTCAGCTACTAGCTGTTCGTCAAACCATGGACCGGCGTGACCAACAAAGCCTATCCGTGGGTGCTCTAGTTTTCTGATCTCTTCCGGTTCTTCCGCTACTGCGTCCGAGCGCTCAAAGACCGAGGCATTGGGAACATGAAATACATTTGTGTCATTTCCTCTTATAGCCACGGCTCTCTCACGCAGTTGGCGTGTTACTGTTATAACCGCATCAGCATTCTTCACGGATTCAATCTGTAGTGCTGAAATTTCACTGTCATCATGAAAAACGGCCCAATCCTCAGTCCAATCAAAAATCACTTTTGATCTTTTTTTCAGTGTCTGCATCATCGGTAGATCAAACGGATGATAATAGATCGTGCTCCACACCAACTGATCATCAAGCATGTTCACCAATCGATTAGCGATTCTCTTTCGATTCCACTGGCGCACTTGCCGATTTCGCTCAAATGGTAGGATTAGGTTTTCCTGAATCACCTCTGTTTTCTGATGATAAACCGGTGCATGTGCAGACTCTCCACGCCACCAGACACTATGACGATCCAGATATAGGATCTTTTTAAAATCACTTAATTGCGCAAGATAAAAGGGAAGCCACTGCTTACGGGCCCAGCGGGTATCGCCCCAGGACTCTTTGGACACAACCAACAGGCCATGAGAGGTCACGAAGCTTCTCTCTGGAAAACCAGAATCGTCCAATACGGAAATCTTCGAACCCAGGGAAGCAGTGCCCATAGCCGATCTCTTTTTGGAGATTCAAACCAGCCTTGAAGCATAGGGAAACGAGAAAACCACTGAGGAAAAACGTACCGAACACCATCCCTATTGGCGATGGTGAAGCCACACGCCTCGAACATCGCAATGAAATCCGAAACACGCATAAACCGATGCTCAAAGCCATTCACATCACTCTCCGAAAATTCCCGGTAATGCTCCTCCCCATCACAATAATAGGGCCGTTTTTCTCGCCACATCTCGTATCGGGATCGAAGCGTGACACTGGGAACAGAGACAATCCAATACCCCCCCGGTTCAAGAACCCTGTAGACCTCTTGCATCATCCGTGCCATCTCAGGGACATGCTCAAGCACCTCCATACTAACCACTGTTGAAAATTGCTGATTATTAAATGGGAGATTGCATCCATCACCCTGCATCACTGCAATCTCGCGCACCTTAGCCAAGGCAAGTCTCTCCGTATTGAGATCAACACCGACACCGGAGAATCCCAGACGATGCAGTAATGCCCCCTCGCCACAACCAATATCAAGTATATGCCTTCCTGATGGGTGTAGCTCTTTTACCCAAAATGCCATACGACCAAGAAGTGCTAAAGGCCAACTATCTTGAGAGTACCGCTCAGGAGATGCATGCCCTAGAGGGTTTATTTGAGTGTTTGATGAATGAGACTGGTCATTCGTCATCGCATTACCATTTTCACCACTTTTTTCACAAATACCCTCTCTTCAAACCAAAGAACAGCTAACCAAACGGTAATAAACAGGAGTCCAGTAATCATCAATCTCTCGATAGAAATCATCTGCTCCGTAGATATCGCAGTTGCATACGCTACCACACCGGGAATGGCGCCATAGACAATCGCTAAAGTAGCACCTCTGATCCCTCCATTTAATTCTGTGCTAACGGCCTTCATATGTAGCACAAGACTTAAAGCGTATACCGCAAGCAATACCAATGCCGCCCCAACAATCCCAAGAAAATATACAGCAGGCAGAATCGTCACCGAAAACAGGAAAAACTCCATCCACTTTATACGATGCAGCACTTCAGAACGCTTTTTAGCCAGTAGAACAGGCCCGAACACGGTAGCCATCCCTCTTACCCATCCCATACACAAGAGCACCAAAAGAACAGGAGCAGCAGGCAACCACTGCTTTCCAAAAACAAACTCGACTAATTGTTCAGGAAACATGGAGACGAAACAGACTACAGGCGTCAGAACGTTGGACATAAGACGCGCGCTGAGCTCCAAAACTCTCTTTATACGATCATGATCATGTTGAATCTCAGAAAGCGCTGGAAACATGACTGTATTAAAAACCTGCACCAATTGATTGGTAAGGATGCCGGCCAAGGTAAATGCAATCCCATAATACCCTAGCTCTTCAATTCCCAGAACTTTACCAATAATCACATCATCAAGGTTGGTCATGGCGAACACCAATATTCCAGCCCCCATCAGATGGCCGCCATAACTCCATATATCCTTAGCACACGTTTGATTGAACTGAAATGAAGGCCGATATTCGTGAATAAAATAGGAACAAAATGAAGCTACACAGGTTCCAGAAATCACCCCCCATAACATTGCTTCAGCACTAGCCTGCCAATAGAGCGCCAATAATACCGCAACAAGAGTATTCACAACTTCGCGTATAAGGTCGATATAACTTCGTTGTCGAAAGTTGATATCTCTTTTTAAAAGTACCATACCAAGACTTTCCAGCCCTTGAATCAAGGGGATTAGAGAGGCCCATTGCAACAGATATTGAAGACTTGCATGGTCAAAAAACTGAGCCAACCATGGTGCTGAAACCCAACAGACGAAGGCAAGAATAAAACCTCTGAGCCAATTCATGTGCCACGCCGTATGCATAAACAGCGGTGTCAATTTCGAACGTTGTATAACAGATGCTGACACCCCCATATCCGAGAGAACCCACATACTGCCTACCACTAAAGTTACAATTGTAATCAACCCGAAATCTTCAGGTAAAAGAAGGCGTGCAAGAATAGTAAGACGTATCAAACCAAGCAGCCGTGAAATAGCAAACGAAAGGCTTACCCACACCCCTCCTTTAAACACTCTTCTGGATAGTGTCATTGGAGCATCGACCCTAGAGACTCTGGCCCCATGTCACTCGCTGATCCATTGCACGAGAAAGGGTGTATTCATCCAGGTATTCAAGCTCGCCACCCTCCGGCACGCCACGAGCGATTCTGGAAACCTTTATATCGTTAGCAGCATAGCGACGGGCAATAAAGTGGGCGGTTGCTTCACCATCCACTGTGGCACTGGTCGCCAATATCAATTCGCCTACCGACTTTTCAGCAATCCGCTGGTCTAATGATTTAATTCGCAACTGATCAGGGCCTAATCCATCCACCGGACTCAAACGTCCGTGCAATACATGGTAGTGACCGGAAAACCCTCTGCCTCGTTCCAACATCAACACATCAACCGGCTGCTCCACCACGCAGATCACCGCAGGGTCTCTTCGTAGATTATCGCAGATGGCACAGTGATCGCGCTCAGAGAAGCTTCCACAGCGCTCACAGAAGCCCATGTTTTCGTGCAGTTCAGAAAGAGCCTCTGCCAGCTGTTTCACTTCATCGGATGATTTGCCCAACAAACTCAAGCCCAGTCGCATCGCACTCTTCGGTCCGATACCGGGCAACCCACCCAAATGCTCGATGAGTCTCGCCAGTGGCGCCGGCATGCCGGGAAGATGTTGCATCAAAGAGAGAAGCCCGGTGGTAAAGGCATACCAGCCATCATCTCCTGCTGCTGCTCTTTCGTTCTATTCTCAACACTCTGGCTTGCACTGTTCACTGCTGCAGCGATCAGATCCTCAATCAGATCTTTGTCCTGCTCATCCCAGAGCGACTGATCGATCTCAACACGTCGCACCTGATGAGCACCAGTCATGGTTACCTTGACCATGCCGCCACCAGCCTCGCCAACAATCTCAATTTCTGCCATCTCAGCCTGCATCTTCTGCATATTTTCCTGCATCTTCTTAGCCTGCTGCATCATCTTGCCAATATTCACGCTCTCATCTCCTGATTTGGTTCTTCGAAATAAACCCGCTCTTATTCACCGTGCTCCACGCCGGGGGCGCGAACATCGGTTAATCTGACATCCAATCGATCAAGCATCGATTTCAGATGTGAATCACCCTCTGCCTGATCCCAAAGTCTGCGCTTTTCGCTTTCCGCCTGCCTGTCACGAACTTGCGACAAACTCTCCGCCTGCTGATCCTGAGCTGCTTCCCAGAACACCTCACGGCCAATCCACTCCTGAAATGCAAGCCTGTCAGCCATGGCAATGGCATTCTGCTGGTGCTTATCAAGCGAAAGGCGAACCTTGCTTCCGAACTCGAGAATGCCGACATGCTCCAGCATCGCCGTCACACCCGGCTTGATCGCATGGTAGGCATGCAGTGCCTCTGCCCAATCCGTGAAGTGATGACCTGATGCATCCTCTTCATCATGCAGTGGCAGATCGGGTTCAGCATGTGAGTTTTCATCAGCTTTATCAGCCTCAGTAGTGATTACTGGTTTGGTCTCAACCAGCACCGGCTTATCAGCCCTGGAATCGCTCTTGTGTACAGGTGGCGACAGAGGCGCTTCCGATTTTATAACGTCAATACCGGAGGGGGCTGAGAGACTATTGAGGTGGCACAGGCGCATTAGGATCATCTCACTACCACGTTGCTCATCGACCATACCCAGATCACGTAGCCCATGCACAAGCACCTGATATCTCAAATCGAGTTGCTGCGCCTGCCAACGTGAGACCCACACACTCAACCACTCCCGCTCCGCCTCGTCCGGCTCATCAACAAGCAGTGCCTCTGAAATCATCAGGCAGCTCAAACGATGCATCAGTTCACTTAAGGAGAGCAGCAATGTTCGCGGTGCATGACCGGCATTAAGTGCCGATCTAAACTGCAAGATGGAGCCATTTGTATCACCAGAGAACATTGAATCAGCCAAGCCTCTCGTAAGCTCAGAACCCACCAGACCAAGCGCATGCTCAACATCCTCGCTTTTGATCTCCTTATTTGAATAGGCAAGCACGCGCTCCGTCAATGAAAGCGCATCGCGCACACTGCCATCAGCGGCACGGGCAATAGCATGCAGAGCAGGCAGTTCAAAACTTACCTTCTCTTTCTCCAACACCTCTTGAAGATAATTTGAAATCTCATCCACACCGAGCCTGCGCAGGTCAAAACGCTGACAGCGGGAGCGAACAGTAATCGGCAGTTTCTCAATCTCGGTTGTCGCCAGAATAAAGAGGACGTGTGATGGCGGCTCCTCAAGGGTTTTCAGCAGCGCGTTAAAGGCACTCTTGGAGAGCATATGTGCTTCATCAATGATGTAGACACGGTAGGTCAGCGAAGATGGCGGATAACGAACCCCATCCAGAATTTCACGGATATCGTCCACGCCTGTATGGCTGGCTGCATCCATCTCCTGCACATCGAGATTATTACCCTTCATGATCGAGGTACAGGCATCACAGGCCGTGCAGGGCTCACCATTTTTGGCATTGGAGCAGTTCACTGCCATCGCCATCAGACGGGCAATGGTAGTCTTACCGACGCCGCGGATACCGGTCAGAAGATAGGCATGGGCTAGGCTTTTTCCGGAAAGGGCATTTTGCAGTGTGCGAACCACCACATCCTGACCGACGAGATCAGAAAACTGTTGCGGTCGCCAGCGACGAGCCAATACGAGATAAGACATCGCTTTACACTACGATAAGTCGGCTTACATGCAACGATTCAACAGCAACAAAAAGGGCGGCCACATAGCCGCCCTTTTCCAAGGAAAAATTATAAGAGCCTCGTTTATTGAATGTCGTTATCCGGTATAATCAACAACTCAACTCGACGGTTCAATTGACGCCCTGCCTCAGTTGCATTGGTAGCACGGGGCTCCATCTCGCCGCGACCCTCTGTTGAGATACGTCGAGGCGCAACACCACCATCCTCCATATAGATCGCCACAGACTTGGCCCGATCCTCGGAAAGAATCTGATTGTAACGATCAGACCCCTTATCATCGGTATGCCCAACCACTACCACATTGGTGCGTGAGTATTTCGCCACGATATCGTTCACCTTGTCCAGCGTGCGGTTGAAGCTTGGCTTGATAGCTGCAGAATCATAGTCAAATGAGACCTCACTGTTCATGGTGATCTTCAGGTTCTCATTCTTCAAACGCTCCACTTCAATCTGATGGGCATTGCGCTCTGATGCCAACTGACGTTCAAATTCGGCCTGTTGCTTATCCATGTATTGACCGACACCGGCACCCACTGCGCCACCTGCAGCAGCACCAATCAATGCACCTCGAGCCGCGCCACGACCGCGGTTCTTATCGCTGCTATAGCCGACGACCGCACCCAATATCGCGCCTGCAGCAGCGCCCATAGCCGCTTTCTCTTTTGTGTTCTTATTCGGATCATCCGGTGAAGTGGCACAACCAGCCATCACCAACATCACGGTCAATAAACTCAATCCCGATCTCTTCATCACCATCTCCTTCTAACATATATAGTTACTAATAAATCTTAAAACAGTCGTTATTTTACCCTATCCATCCGCGGACTGGAAAGTGTTCCGGACAGTTGAAATCGAATCTTCTTCTCTTCTCCCATATCAGGCAACCAGGCTATCAGATAAGGGTCGCTGATTTTCGTAATATCTATTACAACTGAACCTTGAACAGGCCACATCGCAACCGGCGCTGAAAGCTGCTTCAATGAGCCACTGGCTTCAACCATACCGTCATCACCATCTCTCAACTGCCACCGCCAATGACCAGCCTTACCTTGCAGCTCCATAAGCAAGTCGCCAAGCGCAAACTCTGCGCCCATAGCGCCAGCTTTTGCTCCAAGCCAATGAACCACAACCATCCCCTGCTCAGGCTCACCGGATATTTGATTCAGTGTAATCTCCCCATCGGCCTCCAGCGAACCCGACAGTGAAACAGGAAAAGGGCTATCCATATAGGGAATGACCAATCTGGAAAGTCTCCCTGCATCCCCCTTTAATCGAATACGCTGCAGATGGATCCTATTATCGGCCTGAGCCACGACTGCACTTGCTCTGTCTCCCTGTCTCTCCAGATCAATATCAACAACGTTATCGCCAGCCAGGAGTGAGGCCCACTCGGGCGCCAACTCTACCCTCTCGAAGATAAGAGCCTCCGGCAACTTCGCAGAATTGACTGAAACATGGCTGAAACGGGCGTTCAGACCGAGAAGAGACAACTGATCAAAATCGAGCTGCACGCCGGATCGGGAAGAGTATTTATCAAGCTCGCCACGAACCAAACCGTCCATATCAAAACGCGCCACAAAAACTAGCAATAGTAGCGACAGAAAAATAAGCACCATATGCCATTTAGCGAGCCTTACATTACCGATGTCCATCACCTCTCTCTCACGCTCTTTCTGAAAGATCGCATTAAAAAACTACACCTTCTATTTGCGAAGAAACTTACTTACGGCCGCGATATAAACCAGCAAAAAAAAGAGGCGGTTATGTTTTCACATAACCGCCTCTTCATACTCCGTGTGCAATTCCCCAATCGCACACTCCTCTCTGCCCCACCTAGAGGAGCGCGACTCTAGCGAACCGAAAAGCATCCGTAACTCGCATGAATATGCTATATGGAAAGTGTAGGGGTATTAAAACAGCCAGGGAGCTTCTGCCTTCCGCTTCTCCTCATAAGCCTGAATCGCACCAGATTCCTGAAGTGTCAGGTCGATATCGTCCAGCCCGTTGAGCAGGCAGTGCTTACGGAATGCATCCACTTCAAACGCGAACATCTCACCCGATGGTGTGATCACGCTCTGATTCTCCAGATCGACATCCAGTGAATATCCCTCACTGGCTTCACATCCGGCAAACAGGGTGTCCATAATGCTATCATCAAGCGTAATCGGAAGGATGCCGTTCTTGAAACAGTTGTTGTAGAAGATGTCGGCAAACGATGGTGCAATCACGCAGCGAAAACCGAAGTCCAGCAGTGCCCACGGAGCGTGCTCGCGTGAAGAGCCACAACCGAAGTTCTCGCGTGCCAGCAGTACACTCGCACCCTGATAGCGCGCCTGATTGAGTACGAAGTCCATCCTGCGTGGACGATCGCTGCAATCCATCTCCGGCTGACCAACGTCCTCATAGCGCCATTCGTCAAAGAGAAATGGGCCATAGCCGGTTCGCTTGATGCTCTTCAGAAACTGCTTCGGAATAATTGCATCGGTATCGACATTGGCACGATCCAATGGTGCGGCCAAACCTTTTAACGTTGTAAATGGTTGCATAATCTACTCCTTGTAATCCCACTCTCTAATATCAACGAAATGCCCTTTGATGGCAGCGGCAGCGGCCATGGCAGGACTGACCAGATGAGTACGGCCTCCCGCCCCCTGACGCCCTTCGAAGTTTCGATTTGAGGTGGATGCGCAACGCTCCTCCACCTCCAGACGGTCGGCATTCATGGCAAGACACATCGAACAGCCCGGCTCGCGCCATTCGAACCCGGCCGCGGTAAATATCTTATCCAGCCCTTCTGCCTCTGCCTGCGCCTTGACCAGGCCTGAACCCGGCACGACCAACGCATACTTCACTGATGCAGATTTCTTGTGACCTGCCACCACCTTTGCTGCAGCCCGGAAGTCCTCAATGCGGCCATTGGTACATGAGCCGATAAAGGCAACATCAATCTTGATATCCGCAATCGCCACTCCGGCTTCAAGCCCCATATACTCAAGCGCGCGACTCCAACCCTGCTTCTGGGTCTCATCCTTCGCATCTGCAGGTGATGGAACGAATGCCGTCACCGGAAGCACCATCTCGGGGCTGGTTCCCCAACTCACTTGCGGAACAATGTCGGCAGCATCCAGGTCAAGCTCAGCATCAAACTTCGCACCATCATCGGAATAGAGCTCACGCCACATCTTTTCGGCCTTGGTCCACGTGTCACCGGTCGGTGCAAAAGGACGGCCCTTCACATAGTCGATCGTGACATCATCCACTGCGATCATGCCGCAACGCGCGCCCGCCTCGATGGCCATATTGCAAACACTCATACGCCCCTCCATAGAGAGCGAACGAATCGCCGAACCGGCAAACTCGATAGCGAAGCCTGTGCCTCCTGCCGTGCCGATTTTTCCGATAATGTAGAGCACGATATCCTTGCCAGTAATGCCGACAGGAAGATCGCCGTTCACATTGATACGCATCAC
>Ga0316189_10005074_pt1 | contig 12615 bp, 10 predicted proteins | sample LowCovwburrow_MG_FD_204930 | JGI IMG/M metagenome (GOLD analysis project Ga0316189, IMG submission 204930) | Coastal sediment microbial communities from Maine, United States - Lowes Cove worm burrow | ecosystem: Environmental > Aquatic > Marine > Coastal > Sediment | place: USA: Maine... | reverse complement strand
GGTGGCACCACTGCCGCGGGTGGCACCACTGCCTCGGGTGGCACCACTGCCACAGACAGCATGGGTGGCACGGGCGGCGATAGCGGATGTCCACCCGGACAAACGGAGTGCAATGGGACCTGCAGGATTCTCGACTTCGACCCCGACAATTGCGGAGCGTGCGGCGTCACATGCATGAGCGGTGATGTGTGCTCGGCAGGCTCGTGCGGGCTCAACTGCGCGGGCGGCACAACCGAGTGCGATGGCCTATGCGCTGATACCAGCATCGACCCAGACAATTGCGGGGTGTGTGACAAGACCTGCGCCGTCGGCGAAGTCTGTACGGACGGCAAGTGTGCGACGGATTGTGCGGGAGGCACCACCAAGTGCGATGAAAAATGCGTCGATGCCAACCTCGATCCAAACAATTGCGGGATATGCGGTAATGCGTGCGCTGTGGGCGAAGCTTGCAGCGACGGAGAGTGTTCGACGAGCTGCGCAGCAGGCACCACGAAATGCGATGAAAAATGCGTCGACACCAACATCGACCCAGAAAACTGCGGCATGTGCGGCAATACGTGCGCGATGGGGGAGGCCTGCTCATGTGACGGGCAATGCGTCGATCTCAAGATCGACCCCGACAATTGCGGTGTGTGTGGCGAGACGTGCGCCGTGGGCGAGGTTTGCTCGAAGGGGGAGTGCGGACCGCCCGGAACACCCACCGGGACAACGGGCTGCAAAAATGACTCCGATTGCGCTGAGGACATCTGCTGGAGCGCGAAAGACTACGATCCTCTCTGCTTTGGCACCATCTGCTCCCTCCTGTGCATCACTGACGCACAATGCCATGAGGCCGCGGCGGATGCGGGTGCGAACAACCCGAACGCCGCACAGTGTCAAGGTGACAATCGCTGCAATTTTCAGGGGACCGGGCTTATCTTTATCGCTTGCGCATGAGCCTTCGAGCGAGGCCGTCGTCGTCAGCCAGGCACTCTGACACGGCGGCTCGCTCGATCGTGGAGAGACCCAACGAGGCGCCGAAGGGGCCCTCCAGACACGCGCACAGGCCGAGGCCAGCAGCCCGTGGCGAAAGCCCCTTGGCCTCGACGAAACACCGTTATACAGGGTTGTAGCGCGCGTTTTGGCGGAGCCATGAGGTCTCGCACGGTCGCCGGTCACGAACTCCGGCGAGCCGAGCGTGAAGTATCCGAACAGGGGCTGCCCCCTGCTCATCGTCGAACCCAGCATAGAGGCGGCGCAACGCTTGGCCGTGGTGGCCGATGAGTCGGCCATGCACAGCTCCCAGGGCATAGCCCTCACCGATACCGACGACCTCGAGCTTATCTGCGCCTCCTGCGCAAATACGCTCCCACCGGGTGCTCTCCGCGCCCGCATGTGCTCGATCTGTGGACAGCCCTGTGATGTCGACGCGAGGGGACTCGCGGACGCAACGGCGATCGTGAACCTTCGCGGTCTGATCGCGTCCCGTGTCAAGGAGCTCGACGCGGCGATACTGGAGCTCGAGCGGTCGGCACGACCTCCACTGTGGAACTTGCCGCTGGTCGGGATCCATCTGACGGGCAGGCTCATCCAATGGCAAACTTCCCAGTCCGGGGAGCGCAGAAGCATGGCGAGGTTCATGCGCTTGGAGGGGCCGCTTCACGCACCGCTCTACGCCGATCCTGCGGCGCTTCACGAGCAACGTCTCCTCCACGCTCTGATCGCCTGGTCGGTCGAGGTCTGCATCCAGGTATACGGGAAACGCACCGAAGCTGCGACGAAGCGCGGCACGATCGTCTTCGCGATCACGATAACCGCCATCACGCTCGTCATCGAGACATTCACGGATTACATACCCCAGGCCTTCTCATGGGTCATCGGCCTGATAATCCTCGGGATCGCCGTCGGCTCCCTCCGCGCCACCGCGATCTCGATCCTGGGCCGTGTGCCGGCTGGATCCAAGAGGTGCAGTGATCGACTCCGTCGCGAACTCTCTGCCGTAGGCCTCCGCTGCAAGCGCGAGCGGCTCCGCCGAGTCGCGATGCTATGGCTCCAAGCGCGCTGGGCAGGCGACTTTGATCGCGATGAGCTCAACCGCGGCGAGGCGACAATGCTCCTGAGCGGAGGCGCCGACGCGCAAGGCAAGCCGTCGGAGGCGATCCTGTACGTCCGAGGCGGAATAGCGTGCAGTGACGTCGTCGTCTACCTGCCGATGATCGACGTCGACGGGGCGATCGACGAGCCCGCGGAGATCGCCCGCACCAGCGCGCTGAAGCACCTCGCCGATCTTCGCCGACACGGCTGGATGATCGAGGAGGGGAGCGCGGGGATCTACGCGACGCGGTTTATCGATGACGCTGAGGCGTTGACGAGCGCGGATTGGCGCGCGCTCGCCGTCGACATAGGCGGCCTCCTCGAACTACCCGCGGGCCTCGGGCTGCTCTCAAGCCACTCCGCCCGTGCGCACTTGGCCACCGGTGGCGTCAGCCTCATCTGATCTGCGCTGAAGCGCCGAGCGATCGTGGCCTTGACCTGGTCTCGCGCCGTGAGGTGAGCTCCTCCAGCCCAACCTATCGGCCAGAGACTCGGAGACTTCGGAGGTGAGTATACGAACACCGTGGCAACACAGATCGCGGTAGGCAAACAGGCATTACTGTCTGGAACACTCAAGACTCCGATCGCGCTAGATCAATTTGGGCAAAATGCAATGAATAAAAACACCTTGCGTGGACTGGTCGCCTGATTTCTGGTGAAGCTAGCGGCGCTACATGTAGCGCGTGGAATTCAACATCATCACAACCCCTAGGGTTGGTCGGCAAACTGGGGGAAACGACGGCTCTATGGCTGAACAACAAAGAGGCCCCCTGCAACTCCCAAGCGCATCCCTACTGTATCCACAATGGCGACTAGCTGGGCATCGATGCAGACAAAGACCAGCCGGCAGGTCACGGATAAGGGCCGACTAGTCGAAGGCCGGGTGCTGGGCGCTTGGGTGGAGGCTCCCCGCACGATATCGCGCATAGTGAGAGCTTTCCCGGACCACTGTCCTGCTCACGCCTCGGTCTTGTACAGATCGAAGAGGTGCCCCTGTACTGCGTTCAGAGTGGCAACTAGAGCTTTGGTGCTCCGTGGCTCAACACCCAATAGGTAGTACGTCGCGGGTCCATCGGGTTGGCCCTCGGAGAAGGAAGGATCCCTCGCGGGGCAGCTCGGCCGACAGTGGCGGGCGGCGAGAGACCATCCCATTACCTGCACGAAGAACATCCCAACATGCGGAAACAACAAAGTGGACGACGGTGAAGAGTGCGACAAGAGTGCACCTGGGCCGGACTCGAACTCCTGCACGGGCTCCTGCACACTCATCTCCCGCGTGGTATTCGTGTCTTCAGAGGTCTAAGGCTCGGACTTTGGAGACTTGGACTTTGGAGGTCTTGAAACGGCGGATCAGCGTTGTCGCGCTCTCTCCGAAGAAGCCAACCTCGATCACGCGGAGAAGTTCGGCTGGCCTTCAGACGCGGAGCCCCCTGCGATACCGAACCTCGACAGCGTCCGCCGCCCCACGAACTCTCAAGACATCCTCTGATGCTCGTCCGCTCTTCTCCACAAGAGATCCCCCCTCCTACAGCTCATCGAGGATCACTGCCACTCCAAGCACCTCAGCCTCCGCTTCCCCGGCTTCACTTCGCAGGAGGACGAGCTGCGGGGACGGGCGAGGGGGGCACCGCGAGTGAGTCTAGGACGTGCATCGACCCCCTTGGGGGTCGACGCGCGCTCCGACCTGTCTGAGTGAGTGGTGCCCCCCTCGCCCGGCCTTCGCCTCAGCCACCGACCACCCACCACGGCTTCTGCGACGAGGACGCCTCACGAAGAGCGGGCACTCGCCCACTCGCCCACTCGCCCACAGCTTTGAACTCGCGCCACGATAGCTCGCTCTCATTCGAGGCGAGCCGTGGACCTCGTCGCCCTACGCCGTGAGATCGGCGAGGTACTTCGGAAGCATGTCGCGCCAGGTGACCCAGTCGTGATCGTAGTGCTCGCCCCAGAGGTCGACGCGGTTGGGGATCCCGCGGGCGCCGAGGACGTTGGCGATCTTCCAGCTCTCGTCGGGGGCTTCCCAGCGGCCCTCGCCGGTCGGCAGGAGGACGAGGCGCTGGCGGAGGAGCGCGAGCTGTCGGGAGTCTTCGTCCAGGAAGGGGACAAAATGCAGCGGCGAGACGACGTGCAGATCCGTGGTGTGGTCCCCTTTCATCCAGCGGCTGAGGTCGTAGGTCCCGCTCATGCAGATCGCGGTGCGGAAGTGCTGCGGGTTGCGGCAGAGGGCGACGAGGGCGTTATAGGCCCCGATCGAGGCACCCGCGCTGATCACCTCGACGTCACCGCCGCAGTCGCTGCGGATCGCCGGCAGGAGCTCCTCGGTGAGAAAGTCGTTGAAGACGTTCTGCATCCGCGCTTTGTAGGCGCTCGAGTGTTCGCTGGAGATCCAGGTCCGGCCGGCGACGCTATCGCAGGAGAAGACCTTGATCCGACCGGCCTCGATGAGCGGGGTTAGGACCCGGATCATCAAGAAGCGCTCGCACTCCTCAGCGTCGCCACCGGCGGTCGGGAAGAGGAGCACCGGCACCCCTGCGTGGCCGTAGCGGACGCAGAGGATCTCCGAGTGGAGGCGTGACGAGGTCCAACGCGACGAGACCTTGGCGATGTTGGCGGCCATCTACTTGTCCCCCTCTGCGGCCGCAGGCGCGGCCTCGGTCTTGGCCTCGGCGCCGAAGCCCATCCGGTCGGCCTCGGTTTTGCGCCAGAACTGGATCATCCCCCAGAAGTGCTCGGTGAAGCGCTCAACCTCGTGCTCGGGGAAGAGCGCGTCGACCTTGGCCCGGACGATCGAGCGGGCCATATCGCTGCCGAAGAAGTCCCAGACGACCTCGTTGAGGTGTCCCAGGTGCTCGTGGCAGAACTCGACGAAGCGCTCAGTCTCCATCCGCGCGTTGGCGATCGCGGCGTACTCGCGGAGCCGTTCGCGGTAGGGCAGGTCCTTCTTCGCGATCGCAAAGAAGGGCTCCCAGTCGAGGTTGGGTGACTTCTTGCGGCCGGTCGCCGCGCAGAAGATCGACCACCGGATCATGTTCTTCACCATCTCTGGGAAGTGAAAGTGGAGCGAGGTGACCTGGAAGTCGGGGCAGGCGTTGGCGAAGTCGATCGGGTGGAACACCCCGTCGCGGCGCAGCGCCTCGCAGGAGTTGAAGTCCCAGCCGAAGAAGGCGTTGATCGTCAGGGTCGTGTCCTGGAGGAGCGACCACTCCTCGCCGTCGGCGAAGAAGAAGTCGACCTGATAGCGATCGTGGAGCGGCGCGCTGGGATCGTACTTGACGAGGTGCACCTGCGGGCCGATGCCGATCGCCCGGACGAAGAGGTCGAAGGGATCGACCGCCTTCTGCAGGTGCATCACGTAGGTACCGCTCTTCTCGTAGGCCGCCCGCAGCTCCTCGTTGTTGTTGATCTTCGAGACCCCGACCCAAGCGCCGCCGTCGTAGGGCTTCATGAAGAGCGGGTAGCCCATCTGCTCGCCGACCTTGGCGATGTCAAAGAGCCGGGCGTAACGGCTGAGCGTCGGCTCCAGGTCCGCGCTCGGGCGGTGCTCCTTGGGCGGCACCAGGTAGGTCTCGGGGATCGGCATCCCCAGCCGCATCATCGCGCAATAGGAGGTGTGCTTCTCCATCGACTGCAGCGACCAGGGGTTGTTGAGGACGTAGAGGCTGTCGAGGATCACCGCCTTCTTGATCCACTCGCGGCTGGTGTGAAACCAGTGCGTCAGCCGGTCGAGCACGATGTCGTACTTGCACGGCTGCTGGAGATCAAAGGGCTCAAAGGTCAGACGATCGACGGCAAAGCGAACATTGTCGCCGCCGATCGGGATCTCGAGCTTTAGGCGGCGAATGATCTCTTCGTAGCAAGCCGGCCAACAGAGATCGGCGCCGAGGATAAGTCCAATATTGCGGGTGATGTCAGCCATCGATGCAGCCCTTCACGTGCTCACTCGTAGACCATCCAAAGCGGACCGGGGAAGAGCCAGCTGAGCGCGGTCCGCAAGCGGTCGCGCCAGTTCTCCCAGTTGTGTCCGTCCCGCGCCTCTTCGTAGCGGATGTCCATACCAGTGGCCTGGAGGAGCGGTACCATGGACCGGTTCTCGTAGATCAGGGACTCGTAGGTGCCACAGCTCACGAAGACCTTCTCAGCGAGGCGTCCTGGCGCCTCCCGGAAGCCGTTGACGAAGCTCACGACCCGGTCGAAGAGCGGCCCCCGTCGGTTCTCACCGATATCGGTGAAGGCGAAGGAGCCGGACTGGAGCAGGAGACGGCCGAAAGCGCCCGGGTAGCGCCAAGCGGTCGAGAGCGAGGCGACCCCGCCAAAACTCGCCCCCATCAGGCACCGCGCGCTTACCGCTTCGTAGAGCGGGTAGTGCTCCTCCATATAGGGGACCACCGTGTTGACGATGAAGTCAGCATGCCGCGGATCGTCGGCGTACTCGACCAAGCGATCCTCAGGGTGGGTCATCGCCACGATCAGCGGCGCCACCTCGAGGCGATCGATGAGGTTGTCGAGCACCTCCTTGAGCGACGAGTAGCGGAGGTAGTCACCGCCGTCGTGGACCACCAAGAGACGGTAGCGACGGCTGACGCGAAAACGCGCCGGCAGGTAGACCGTCAGGCGACGGGGCCCGCCGAAGGGCGTCCGCGGCAAGACGACCTCCTCCAGCGTCCCGGCGCGGGCGTCCGGGTCGAAGTTCGTCCACTCCGGCCGCTCGTAGCCCTCGCCTGCGCAGACCGAGTTGGCGCCGAAGGGGTCGTGGGCGATCTGATCGTTGAGCGGGTCGCGGATCCAACGGCTGTGCCCCCCCTGCTGGATCTCGAGCTTGTACTCGACCCGCGAGCGCTGTGGCAGCTCCAGGGTCAGATACCAAAAATCGCTGTTGTCCAGGCGGTGGAAGGGCTGCTGCGAGCCGAGGCCGAAGACCCAGTGGCGGAGGTGGACCGCGTCGACGTTGCCGCGAAAGACGAAGGTCGCCGAGGTCCCCTCGACCAGCGGAAACTCGTGATCACGGAGGAAACGATCGATCGCCCCCTCATCGTCGGGGGCGGCGCGGAGGAGGTTGGCGATCGCCAGAGACATGGGGATCAGAGGCTCCAGGTTTCGAGGGCCACGACGTCGCCTCCGTCGCAGAGCGCCCGAGTCACTGAACCTGCGCGGTACTTCTCACCGTCGCAGAGGAGGCGAGAACGCTCGTCGAGGGTAACGCAGCGGGCCGGCGCGAAGCGGCGGGCGAAGAGCGAGACCCGGCGGCGATCGTCCAGGAGGAGGCGGCGGCGAGCGTGGGGCAGCGCGACCAGGGAGGGGAAGAGGCCGAGGCCCGCGTCGAGGATCTCGGCGTTGCCCCGCCCCTGCGGCGGCGAGTCGTGGAAGAGCACGATCCTGTCGGTGAGGGCCATGGCCCCCGCCGACCAGGCGAGGATCGTCCGCCCGACCAGCAGCTCGTCCAGGCCGAAGAGGCGGAGACGGTTGAGGAGCGTCGCCACGTTGCCGCCAGCGATCGCTACAGCTCCGCAGCCGGAGAGGATCTCTGCAATCTCCTCGCGGTGACCTGCGACCACCGGCCGCGAGCTCGGGCTCATCTCGTCCTCGTAGTCGCGGTTGAGAAGGGTCACGCGAGCGAGATGCTGACGATCCACCAGACGGATCGCCTCGATCGCCGCGGTGATCTCCGAGGCGATCAGATCGGCGGGGCCGCGGGCTGCCTGGAGGTCGAAGACGGCGGCCACCGCGTGCTCCACACGACCGCGGTAGAGGACCTGGAGCTGGCGCAGGCGATCCTGCTTGGCCCGGTGAGCGTCACGGAGCTCGCGATCGTCGAGGAAGACGGCGTCGCCCCGGGCGTGGAGGTTGAGGTTCACCGCCCGCTTGCCGAGCGCATCGTGGAGCTCACGGTCCTCCTCTTCGCGCTCCTGCCAACCACAGGTGATCATGGCGACCGGTCCGTCGACCTGGAGGGCGTCGAGCTCGGCGTCGACCGTCACCGCGAGGCGCTGCGGGCCGAGGAGGACGCCGGTGGCGGGCTTTGGGGATTCGGTGTACAAGCTTGGCCGTTTCGCCCGCGAACCATTAGCGCCTGAGCTAGCGCGGGCGCAAGGGGTTCGAGCTATGCATGTCCTCTTCGTCGCGCCGGAATTTCCCGCCTACCAAAAGCAATTTGTCCGCGCCCTGAAGACGGTCGGCGCGCGAGTGACCGGGATCGGAGAGGCGCCCGCCGGCTACCTCTCGGACGATCTCAAGGGCTGGCTCGACGACTACGAGCAGGTCCCGTCGGTCTGCAGTGAGGGGGCGGTCTTCGAGGCCGTCCGCAGGGTCCAAAGCCGCGGTTGGGTCGACCGCCTAGAGGCGACGATCGAGTCCCACATCCTGCCGATCGCCCACGTCCGCGAGGCGACCTCAATCCCCGGCCTGAGCGTCAAGACGGCGATCCTCTGCCGCGACAAGCCGGAGATGAAGGCCTTCCTCCGCGAGGCCGGGATCCCCTGCGCCCTCTCCGATGCGGTCTCCTCTCCGGAGGAGGCCGCCCGCTTCGTCCAAGCGGTCGGCTACCCGGTGATCCTCAAGCCGCGAGCGGCCGCCGGCGCCTCCGGGACCTGGCGCGCCGACGATGCGGCGGGGCTCGCCCGCGCCCTCTCCGACCTCGGGGTCGACCGCGGCAACTCGGCGGCGATCGAGGAATTCATCGAGGGTCACGAGGGCTTTCACGACACCCTCGCGGTCGACGGTGAGGTCGTCCACGAGTTCATCTCCCACTACTACCCGGGGGTGCTCGAGGCGATGCGCGACCGGGCGATCTCGCCCCAGATCATCAGCACCAACCGGCTGGACGCGCCCGGCTACGACTCGGTCAAGAGCCTCGGTCGCAGGGTGATCAAGTCGATGGGGATCGGCACCGCCGCGACCCACATGGAGTGGTTCGCCGGGCCCAAGGGTCTCAAGTTCTCGGAGATCGGCGCCCGCCCCCCCGGCGTCGGCCAGTGGGACCTCTACTGCGCCGGCAACGACCTCGACCTCTACGTCGAGTGGGCCCACGCCCTGGTCCACGGCCGGCCCCTGCGGCAAGCCTCGCGCCGCTTCGCCTCGGGGATCGTCGCCCTCCGCCCCGACCGCGACGGCCGCATCGTCGGCTACGAGGGTGTAGACGTCCTCCAGAGCACGCTCGGCGAGTGGGTGGTCGACGCCCACCTGCCCCCCGCCGGGACCCCGACCCAGCCGATCGAGGCGGGCTACATGGCCAACGCCTGGGTCCGCATGCGGCACCCCAACTACGACACGCTGCGGGAGATGCTCGATCTCGTCGGCCGAACCCTCAAGGTCCGCGCAGCCTAACCTGCACCTACGGACATACAGAACGAAGAACGGAAGTAGCGATGAAGGTCCTCTTTATCTCGCCCCATTACCCCGAGGAGATGCAGGGCTTCACCCGCGGCCTCGCCGCGGTCGGGGCTGAGGTCTACGCCGCCGGTGATGTCCCCGAGGCCCAGCTCCCGGCCCATGTCCGCCAGCACCTGCGCGGCTACATCCACGTGCCCAAGCTCTTCGACGAGGCCGCCGCCCTCACCCAGCTCACGCCGATCGCCCAGCGCATGGGCTTTGACAGGATCGAGTGCCTCTGGGAGCCCTGTGTGCTCCTCGCGGCGTCGCTGCGCGAGCGCGTCGGCGTCCCGGGGATGTCCCGCGACATCGTCCTCGGCTTCCGCGACAAGACCCTGATGAAGCAGCGCCTGGTCGCCGCCGGCGTCCGCGTCCCCCGCTTCGCCCGCGTCACCTCGACCGCCGAGTGCTACGAGGCTGCCGCGGCGATCGGCTACCCGGTCGTCATCAAGCCGATCGACGGGGCTGGCTCGGCGGACACCTACGCGGTCAAGGACGCCGAGGCGATGAAGCAGGTGCTCGCCCAGCTCGGTCACCTCCAGGAGGCCAACCTCGAGGAGTTCATCGAGGGCGACGAGTTCACCTACGACACCGTCTGCATCGACGGCGTCCCGCGCTTTGAGAGCGTCACCAAGTACTACCCCAAGCCGATGGACGGCCGGCACAACGAGTGGATCTCGCCGGCGCAGCTCACCTATGCCGATCCCTTCGCCCACCCCGAGCTCCACGGCGGCATCGCCCAGGGCCGTGAGGTGCTCCGCGCGCTCGGCATGGGCACGGGCTTCACCCACATGGAGTGGTTTCGCAAGCCCGACGGCGAGGTCGTCTTTGGCGAGATCGCAGCCCGAGCCCCGGGCGGCAAGCTCGTCGACGGGATGAACTACGCCAACGACTTTGACGTCTTCCGCGAGTGGGCCCGCGCCGCCTGCTGGAGGAGCTACGAGGGCGCGCCAGCCAAGCGCTACAACGTCGCGGCGGTGTTCAAGCGGGCGATAGGTCAGGGGCGTATCCAGCGGATCGTCGGCGTCCAAGCGCTGCGCGAGCGCTGCGGCGAGGCGCTCCTGGCGATGGACCTGACCCCGCCGGGACAGCCGCGCCGCGACTGGCTAGACACGCTGATCGGCGACGGGGTGATCATCGTCCGCCACCCGAACCTCGGGGTCTGCCAGTCGATGATGTGGCAGGCGATCAACGACGTTCAGCTCTACGCAGGCTGAGCTCCTCTCCGAGCGCGCGGTTGGGCGTCCAGGCCCGCGAAGCGCCGCTCGACGGGCGACATTGTGAATCCACCATATCGCCCGTGGCGGAGAGCAAAGACGTTTTCTGGCTCGACAACCAGGTGACCGAACTGCCATCATCGCCGCCGATGAGCGGAAAACGAGTGCTGCGCCTGAGCGCGCGCGTCGCCTCAGTTGCGGCGCTCGGGGTGATGCTGGGCCCCTCGCCTGCCATCGCCGGGACCGCTGACGCCCTCGAGAAATGTGGCGAGATTGGGCCGATGCGGGCGAATGCGTGGTCGCCCTTCGCAGCGTCCGGCCCCGGCGACGATCCCGTTCCGGTCCTTCCGATCGACGCCCAACCGTGGATCTTCGCCGAGTGCGCCGAGCCCGACCTCCCCTTCGACTGCGTGCTCGAACACACGAGCCTCCAGGAGGTCGTCGAGCTGACAGCCGAGGGTCTCGAGGAGGCCTGCGACGACCCGTACCAGACGACCCACCTGCTCCGGCTCGTCCCGGCGCAGCTCCTCCGTCCGAGCTCGCGATATACATTGCGCTGCAAGTCGACCCCGCTCTTCGCGGACTACACCGACATTGACACCCACTACATCGGAGCGACGCTCGCGACCCGCTCAACCCGCTCATCCCCCCCGATCGACCTTCTCGGGGCCAAAGCGGAGCTCGTCCGGCGCGACGACACCTGCTGCGGCAGTGACCCGCTCCACCTCCTCGTCACCCCTCCCGAGAGCGACGAGGCGGCCACCTTCGACCGCGAAGGCGGCGTCCTCGAGGTCCTCCTCGAGGGCGACGTCTGGTACCTCCGCCCCGGCGGCGGGGAGCTGCCCTGGACCGAGGAGGGCATCACCCTCACGAGCATCGCCGCCGATGGCACCCGCGGCAGACCGCTCGAAATCCCCGCCTCGATGATCCCGGAGGAGCTGGTCCTCAATAACTTCGACTGCGCGCTCAGCCGGCGCTTGAGCGGCTCCGCCCTCTGGCTGCTGATGCCTCTCTTCTTCCTCCGCTGGAGTCGAAGGCACGCCCGCCGACGTGAGGACCGGAGGTACGGACGATGAGCGCCCTGGCGACCATCGCAGCCACAGCCCTGGCCGCGGCCGTCGGTCTGAGCAGTGAGCCCGACTCGACCTCTACGGGCTCGAAGTCCACGGGCTCGACAGCCCCGGAGGCTCTCCCGAAGACCGCCTCGACCGACAAGCTCGGGCCGAAGAAACGGCACCGCAAGGTCAAGCTGCCGCCGCACTTCGTCTTCGCCAATCACTACGGGGTGACCTGGGGCCTGGGCCCGCTCCCCTCCGGCGACATCGCCTTCTTCTTCGGTCGAGCACTGCCCGCGCTCGCCCCCAGCCGGGCCCACCAGCGCTGGGCGCTCGGCTATCAGCTCACCCTCTCGGTCGGCGACTCGGACCGCTACTTCCTCTCTGGCTTCACCCAGCGCCACCACCTGATGGCGGTCAGCTACGGCACCCTGAGACCCCGCCTCTACGCCGCACTCGGCGGAGGGCTCGCGATCTTCTCCGGGCGGTACCTGCCGGCCGCGCCAAAGGACTGGCGCCCCTCCGTCGCCGAGGTCGAGGGTCGACTCGGCTACATCTTCGGTCGCCGGCGGGACCATCGGAGCCTCGTCGGCGTCGTCGGCGGGACCGCTCGCCTCGGCTGGAACGCGGCCTCGCTCGAGAAGGCCCCCGTGCCCCAACTCGGCGCGTTCATCGGCTTCCTCGTCCGCTGAGCGGCGACCGTGGGCGCCATCGCGCCCGTCCCAGTCCACCCCGTCGCCCAAGACCTCCGCTCCCGTCGAGCCGCCCGTCGAGCCGCCCGTCGAGCCGCCCGTCGAGCCGGCCCAACTTCGCAAAAAAGCTGGAACTTCTAGGTCTCCGAGGCGTGTGACCTACGAGATGACCCGACCGCCTGAGCACGAGATCCCGTCCACGAGCGCCCCCTC
>Ga0316189_10005073_pt1 | contig 12616 bp, 11 predicted proteins | sample LowCovwburrow_MG_FD_204930 | JGI IMG/M metagenome (GOLD analysis project Ga0316189, IMG submission 204930) | Coastal sediment microbial communities from Maine, United States - Lowes Cove worm burrow | ecosystem: Environmental > Aquatic > Marine > Coastal > Sediment | place: USA: Maine... | reverse complement strand
GATGTGGCAGGTACTCGATCGCTTCTCGGCCCCGACAGCGATTCCCGCCACCAGACAGATACTCAGACCGAAAAGGCGCGACCACATATGACGACGCTACTCTTCATAGGGCACGATTTCAGTCGCATACAGGGTATAACCTGCTTCCGCCAAATCATTGTCCATGCGTTTGACACTCATGGTACCGGTAACCCAAACAACGTCGAACTCACCAAGCCTGGTACCTTTGCCGGGTTCCGTCAGGACGAAAACGGTCTGATTGGCCGGTGGAGGCGGCACGTGGATGCAAGCGCCGTAATAGGGCACGAGCAGAAAACTGCTGGTTTCCTCACTATCACCCTCCAGCGGCACCGTGAAACCCGGTAGCTTCACCACCCTTCCATCCAGCTCGGGCCTGACCGGGGCCTCGTCCCAGAGCTTTCGCAGCTTTTCCATCAGCTCCGCGGCACGGGGGTCGTCATCTTCCATGTTTTCCGGCTGATATTCCGCGAGCAGCTTCTCGGGTGAATAGTCATCCGGGATCAGCGAATCCCAATCGATTTCCTTAACGCCTGCATCGGCCGCAACAGCCGGCACCCCGGCCGGTGACGAGGGTTCGGATTCAGCGACTGCCGGCTCGGCGGCGGTGGGGGCCAGCACTTGCGTGTCTGGAGTCATGGCTGCCGGCGGTTGCTCGGAATCACACGCCACCAGGAACAGCACCGGCAGCACAAGGGCTTTTCGAGAAAGTCTAGAGATCATCGACATGTAGAGCGATTTTCCGTTGGTGGCGCCGCAGCCACATAAACCACGCGCCAATCCCAATCGTGGCGGACGCAGCATAACCAGTGACACCGGGCAGATCAACGAAGTTCCCGCGCCCCCCCGGCTGACAGCGATCACTCTGCCTGCCCGAGCTTTCCATTAGGTATACTGCGTTATCACGCATATTCAGTCCGGCTCGAACATTCGAGCAGGCCGACGGCAGGTTCCGAACGCCTCTGGTGCAACCAGGTCTGACACACGACAACTTCCTCAAGCATTGAAGAGATGAACCAAGACATCCTTTATCAACGCGCCGGCGCCTGCATCATTGCGATGTTGATCGCTGCCGGCGCTCAGGCCGGCGAGCTCCACCGCCCACAGACCAGTCACGTACATGGCAGTGCAGCGCTAAACATCGTGGCCGATGGCGCGGTCATTCATATCGAATTGATCAGCCCTGCCGCCAACCTGTTCGGTTTCGAACATGCACCGGCGTCAGAAGCAGAGCACACTGCACGCAAAAATGCCCTTTCGACCCTGGAAAATGCAGACCGCCTGTTTCGTTTCAACAAGACCGCGAACTGCCGCGCAGGGCGGGTCGAGATCGGGTCGGGATCGACTCCGCCAGTACAGGCCACAGGCCAGGAAGCACATCGGCACGATGGTCCTGATGACGACGAACACGCCGATGCCCGCCACTCCGACATCATGGCAATCTACCTGTTCACCTGCGACGTCCCGGGTAAACTCGACACGCTGCAAGTCGGCCTGTTTGGTGCCTTTCCTGGGATCGACAATCTGAGTATCCAGTACATCACCGACGGCAAACAGGGTGCCGCCACCCTGAACAGCAGCGAGCCGGCTCTGACGTTCTGAGTACTCTGCGCATCACGCCCTAGCGATGACGGGCGGATCAAGCTATCGGGCCCAAAAAGCGAATTGAGCAGCATGCAGGCTATCGAGATCAACGACCTGATATTCCGCTGGAAGCGGGGTGAGGCGACCATCCTGTCTCTTGACTCCGTTCAAATTGCGCGCGGCGAGCAGGTCTTCATCTCGGGGCCAAGTGGCAGCGGCAAGAGTACACTGCTCAGCCTGTTGGCGGGTGTTACCACACCGGAACAGGGTTCGCTGCAGGTTCTGGGCAAGCGGCTGGAAAGGCTTGGCAGCGTCGAGCGCGACCATTTCCGCGCCAACCATATCGGTTACATCTTTCAGATGTTCAACCTGATCCCCTATCTCTCGATGGTCGACAATGTCACCCTGCCCTGCCGATTCTCCCGGCAGCGCCGCGACAAGGCAGTCAGGCGCAGCGGCACGCCTGAGCGCGAGGCAATACGGCTGCTGGATCATCTGGATATGGCTCACGATGATCTGCTGGGACGTCCCGTCACCACCTTGAGTGTCGGACAGCAGCAGCGCGTGGCCGCCGCGCGCGCGCTGATGGGTTCCCCGGAGATCGTGATTGCCGATGAGCCCACTTCTTCGCTCGACGCGAACCGGCGCGAGGCATTCGTTGAACTGCTGTTCAAAGAATGCGGCGAATCCGGGGCGACATTGGTCTTTGTCAGCCACGATGAATCGCTGCAACCCCTGTTCGACCGGCGTATTCCGTTGCAAGAGGCAAACCGTGCCGCCCATTCGGAAATGCAGGCGGGATAAGCACATGCCGATAGCTACACTCGCCTGGCACAGCCTGATAAATCGACGGTTTACGGCCGCCCTGACCGTGATCTCGGTCGCACTGAGCGTGACCCTGTTGGTGGGCGTGGAGCGCCTGCGCAATGAGACGCGTTCTAGTTTCTCCAATACCATCTCGGGTACCGACCTGATCGTTGGCGCACGCAGCGGCCCGGCACAGCTGCTTCTGTACTCTGTGTTCCGCATTGGTGACGCAACCAACAACATGTCCTGGAAAAGCTATCTGGACCTGCTGGAGAACCCCAAGGTGGCATGGGCGGTCCCGATGTCACTGGGTGATTCGCACCGCGGATTTCGCGTACTCGGAACCACCGAGGGTTATTTCGAGCACTACCGCCACGCGCGACAGAAGACATTGCGGCTGGCACAGGGCCGCGTGTTCGATGATATCTACGATGCAGTGCTCGGATCCGAGGTGGCGAAAAAACTCAACTACGACCTTGGTGATCAGATCATTTTGGCGCATGGCGCCAGTGATGTGGCCTTCGCCCGCCACGGCGACAAACCGTTCAGCGTCGTCGGCATTCTCGAGCCGACAGGCACACCGGTGGACCACACGGTACATGTCGGCCTGGAAGGATTGGAAGCGATCCATCTCGGCTGGCAGTACGGTGCGCCACTACCCGGCACCGCTGCCACTGCTAAGCAGGCGCGCGAAATTGACCTGACGCCCAAAACGATTACCGCGGTTCTGCTGGGCCTGAAGTCAAAAGTGTCGACCTTCCAGGTACAACGCTTCATCAACGAATATCCACAGGAGCCGCTTAGCGCAATCCTGCCCGGGGTCGCACTCAATCAGCTTTGGAATCTGATCGGTATCGCCGAGAACGCACTACTGCTGGTCTCTGTGTTTGTCGTGATCGTCGGCATGTTCGGCATGCTGACCGCGCTGATGACCGGCCTGAACGAGAGACGCCGCGAAATGGCCATACTGCGTTCTGTCGGCGCACGGCCGATCCATGTCTTCGCATTGATCATGGGGGAGGCCGGCTTCCTCACACTGCTCGGGGTGTTGCTGGGGTTTGCGGCACTCCATGTGATTCTTCTGGTAGCCCGGCCGATCATGGAAAGCCAGTTTGGAATCTCGCTCGTTTTCGGTACTCCGTCCATCACCGAGGCGGGATTGCTCGCCTCGGTCATACTTGCTGGATTTCTTGTAGGCGTCATACCGAGTTATCGCGCATACAAGATGTCATTGGTCGATGGCCTATCCGTCCGAGTCTAAAACCCGGCACCGGAATGGCGCTCAAAGACGATTCATGAGTCTCAGCGCCAGCCGACCGCGTCCACCGACGGGCGCGAGGAGGATCTGACGCCGGACGAGAAGTCGATTTATACTTCCTATGCGCCAACAGAAACAAGCGGATCTGGTTATGACTAGGAAAGAAATGCTGACAAAAGAGGAACAGGTTAATTTAAAAAATGCTTTGGAGCATATAGGGGAATTAGAACATTTGATGAAAAAGCGTCCAGTAGAGACGTTTAAATCGCTCTTGAAACTGAATATTCCCATGGAATTGGAAATAGAAATAGAAGGAGGGACTTACGCTCTGAAATTCAATGATTCAGATTGAAAACGCTCGATCAACGGTCATATTTTTTTGGGACTATAGGGGATTGGTGACCGGCAAGAATCATTGTTCTCGGATGATTGCGGCAAGGTAAATGCAGATGTCACCAAGAGGAGGAATAATCGGGATGTCCGGATTTTTCGCTGAAGACGTTTACCGGTTTAAAAATCGCTGTGATTCTGATTCCGCCATTTTGATCACGAGTTGAATGCTGGGAGGGGTTCGTTATGCTGGGTTTTCCTACTACTTGGAGGTTTCCTACCGCTTGGATGGTCCCGGCGGCAACAGCCGCTTGGGCCGTATGGACATGGGCGCATGAACAATCGCTTGAACGGGAAAGGGAGCGTGCCAGGATTACGGCGCTCTACGTCAATCCCTTTCTCTCAGCATGCGAGGATCTGCAGAGCAGGATATACAAGATCATCGAGCTCGAAGGCCTGACCAAGCTTCGGGAGCGTTATCCGGACGGGGCATATGCCGAAGAGACACTTTATCTACTCGTCCGGTTTTTCGGCTGGCTGGCCGCCGTAGGCCGCTACGGTCCATATACCCAGGATGCTGTGATGATAAAGTACTCGGCGGCGATTCGCAGGGCATTTGCGACCTCGAATAAAGACCGCAAGGTTGGACCTTTTAACTTTTTTCCTGCAGAACAGAAAGCACTCGGCAAGATGGTCATGCACAGCCTGGAAGGGGAGTACGGCCACGAGATGGATACGATATCCTATTACGAATTCAGGGAAGTCATTCAGTCACCTTATCGTATGCCGGAGAGTTCGGCCGTGACACAGACTCTCGACGCGCTGCGCGCGGCAAAGTGTGCCGAAGATATAGACGGTTGGGAGCGCTTGGCGGAAGCACAGAACCATCTGGTCGATTTGTTGAACTATCTGGAAAGCAAGGAAGGCTACAGCTACTTTCCTGCCGAGCGGAGAAAATGCAGTTCCGTCCGCCAGGTGGAGTCCGGCCGACCGGTACGCTCAGCCGCTTAGACAACGGCTGTAATTTCGGCGAGCCCGAAAGCCTGGCAGCGAATCACGTGCCACGCTCTCCAATTCGGGCCCGTCAAGCCATGAAGATAGTGTTGACTCGGATTCGCGGTTGGCGACATATCTGTGGGCCTTTATGAAAATCCGGTGCCGGCATCTGAGGTCTGAGCGCTTGTACGTGAATCAGCCATCGTGGCCTCGACCCTCGGAAGTATCATCCACGCCAGACAGGCCGCATGCGTATTCGCACCCTGCAAGGGATACAATCCAAACAAACGCTGGCACCCGTGGCTGACAAATATGGAATGCCGGATTCACGGCCGTTCCTCGACCAGGCAAGCTCACCGGAACATGTCCAGACTGCTGATCAAACTGCGCCACGCGCCTGACGATGAGATCCAGGAAATCCGCAGCCTGCTGCAGGAGCAGCAAATCGATTTCTACGAGACCCAGGCCGGAGCCTGGGGCATCTCCGCACCGGGCATCTGGCTGAACGACGAGCACCAGTACGATCGCGCCAAGGCGTTGTTGGATGACTACCAGGAAAACCGCTTCCGCGACAAGCGCGCGGAGTATGAGAGACTGCGCCGGGCCGGACAGCACCGGACCTTCCTGCAGAATCTGCTGGAAAACCCGTTACAGGTGATCCTTTACAGCCTGATCGTCGGGCTGATTCTGTACTTCTCCATCAGCCCTTTTTTCCCCGATGACTGAACCTGAGCAAGGTGCTGGGAATCTGGTGCAATTTGCAGGCTAGTGGGCCATGCATCCTCAGCACGGGCAGGCCACGATAATCAATGCATCGACTGTCCCCTGCCCCGCTATGGACTTGAGCAGTTCAACCCGCTATTCCGGACCAATCCACGTCGGCAACCACGGTTCGAACTCCTGACAAACGGCTTGGCTCTACGCCAGCCTCCAGGTCAGCTGTTCGTTTGCTCTCAGGGGGGTGATGCCTCCGCCATGCCGGGCAGACACGGTATGTTTTTCCTTCAACAGGGTAATGGTATCGGTATTGCGGGGCAGACCGTAGAAGTCGGGACCAAAATGGCTGGAGAAACTTTCCAGCCTATCCAGGGCACCAGCCGCTTCGAAGGCCTCTGCGTACAATTCGATGGCGGCGTGAGCGGTATAGATACCGGCGCAGCCGCAGGCTGCCTCCTTGGCAGGCGTGGCGTGGGGCGCGCTGTCCGTGCCCAGGAAGAATTTGGGGTTGCCGCTGGTGGCGGCGCTCACCAGCGCCTCGCGGTGAGTCTCCCGCTTCAGCACCGGCAGGCAGTAATAATGGGGGCGGATGCCGCCCTGGAACATGGCGTTGCGGTTGTAGAGCAGGTGGTGCACGGTGATGGTGGCTCCGACGTTGCCCGGAGCGGCGGCCACGAATTCCGCTGCCTGGCGGGTGGTGATGTGCTCCAGCACCACCTTGAGCCTTGGCAGGCGTTGCAACAGGGGCGCCAGAATGCTCTCGATGAACACTGCCTCACGATCGAACACGTCCACGCCCGGATCGGTCACCTCGCCGTGCAGCAGCAGGGGCATGCCTGCCTCCTGCATGGCTTCCAGTGCGGCGCCCACCCGGCGGATGTCGGTGACGCCGGAATCCGAATTGGTCGTGGCGCCGGCCGGGTAATACTTCACTGCCTGCACGAAGCCGGTGGCCTTGGCTTTCAGGATCTCCTCCGGCGACGTGTTGTCCGTCAGATACAGGGTCATCAGAGGCTCGAAAGCCATTCCGGCGGGCAGGGCCGTCAGGATGCGCTCGCGGTATGCGGCAGCATCCGCCACCGTGCGTACCGGCGGCTTCAGGTTGGGCATCACGATGGCCCTGGCGAAGCGCCGAGCGGTGTCTGGCAGCACGGCGGCCAGCATGTCGCCGTCCCGCAGGTGCAGGTGCCAGTCGTCTGGACGGGTGAGGGTCAGGGCGTTCATGTTTCGGTCTCTTTTTTGGTATCAAGGCGAGTGGGGATACGGAGCACTGGCACCATTATTCCTGATTTTCACGGAACCCTCAGCTCATCTTCCGCATCAGACCGAAACTGTCTTCTTATTGGCGATTCGAAGTCGATGTGAGGCCGGGTATTTGTTCCTGTAGCTTCTCGCATTCGTGTTTTCAGCACATGCCACCCCAATCGCTCGAGCGGCGCGCGTCAGGCGCTCTTGAACGGCGAAAGCCTGATCGCGACGACTGCGGCGATCGGCACCAGCAGCCCGAGCAGCATCGCGCTGATCATCAGCCAGCCCAGCTCGCTGTAGTCGGCCGCGACGGTGGTCACCTCTGTCGCACGGTCCTTGACCTCGCGGGTGACCGTGAACCACTGGTTCAGGTACTTGGTGCCGAGCTGGCTGGCCGACAGCGCCAGGTTGGTGAACGAGGCCATCACCGCGAAGAAGGTCGCCTTGAGGTGACTGGGGGCCGAATTGGCGATCCAGGCGAGCATCGGGATCATCGCGATCTGGCCCAGCGGCGATTCCAGCGCGGTGTCGACCAGGGCGATGAAATGGGCGTCGACGACGCCACCGGTCATTGTGGCGGTCCACTGATGAAGGCCGTAGAACATACCCACGATCGGCAGGTACAGCAGCGTGCTTGCGACCGTCAGGAAGACCACCACGTGGGCGATCGAGCGCTCTGCCATGAAGCGGCGGAAGAGGAACATGCCGAACAGCGTCAGTGCGCTGCCAATCAGCGACAACACGGCCAGGAACTGCTGATCGAAGCCGAGCTCGTCGATCATCCACCAGGTCTGGCCGGCGCCGGGCGTCGGCATCGCACGGTAGACGAAGATGATCACCGCGGTGCCGACGAGGACAAGCCGGTCGGTGGGTTCGAGCACCCTGACCAGGCGGCTCATCAGGAACAGCACGATCGCCATTGAGCCAACAAAGATGATCTCCTTGTTGAAGGGGATATCGCTCAATCCCATGCCGATTGTGAAGACCACGAAGGCCAGGCCGCCACCGAGGATCCACCAGTTCGGCTCGGTTTTCTCGGTGCGTCCGAAGGCCAGTTGGGCGGCCTCGCGGGCGGTCATGCCGCTGGCGCGCAATCGGCGCAGGTGGCGGCGCGTGGTCAGACCGCCGAGCACGACGCCGAGCACCGAGATGATCGGGATGGCCAGCGCGTACTCGTAGATGCGGATGTAGGTTGCGACCTTCTGTGACTCGGGCATCGCCTCGACGTCCTGGAACAGGAACACATTCAGCAGCGAGACGAATACGCCGCCACCGATGATCGCCACCCGGCCGAGCGTCTGCATCGTAGTGTGCATCAGGCGCAGCGTCTTGGCCTCGATCGGCGTGCCCTGTGCATCGACCCGCGGCACCGCCTCGACAGTCATCGCATCGGCAACGACGTCCTGCACCACGTAGCCCACTGGCGCGAGCAAGGCGCTGAACACGAACCAGACCTCGACCGGCATCACCTCAGCCATCGCGTCCGGGGCCGCGAGCAGCCCAAGCATCATCAAAAGACTGCAGCCGATCATGCCGGCGCCCAGGAATACCAGCCCGGCCTTGTAGCGCCAGATCAGGTCCACGAGATGACCCAGCGGCATCTTCAGGGCCCAGGGGACCCCGGCCCAGAAGGCCAGCGCAGCGAGGAACTCGGCAGAAAGGTTCAGGTAGTCCTTGACGAAGAAGGTGCCGACGATGCCGGTCAGCCCGGAGATGCCGGCCGCCGCATAGACCATCAGCGGCGGCAGATAGGACAGGCGCATCTCACGGCCCAGCTCGAAAATATTACGATCCAGCCAGTGCCATAGACGATGATGTGGCGCGCCACCTCGCGGGCTGATGGTTCCGGTCTTTCTGGATGGTTGGGCCATCGGCAGTCAACTCGCAAAAATTTGTGAGCAGGGTACCGCAGCGCAGGGCGCACAGAGAAATCACAAAGTGTGAGGCCTCTCTACCCTTGTATCGTGACGGGGCGAGCAGGCCGGGCTTCGAAACAATCACCTGGGATTGGTCGACCATTCACCCGTGGTGACCGTTGCGGCACTGAGTCTTGCCGTAACGGCGTTCGCTGGCCTTGAATCTGCGTGCTGGTAGAATCTCGACCATCTGGCTGGATTCCGTGCCCTGGCTCTGGCGTTTGCGGCGACCGACGTCAACCCGCCCTGGGTCCTGCTGCCTACCCGGCCGGGTAGGCACGCCTGGCGTGGTTTTTGTAGCATAGACGCGTGGTCATCGAAGACGGACAGCTATTCCGCCAATGGCGTTGAGAGCCAAGATTTTGGTACGCCCCTGTTTTACTGGAAGACAACAAGGCCATCGCCATGATCCAAAGAGTCGCCGCCGCACTGCTGCTGTTTTTTTTGGCCGGGCCGCTGCAGGCCGAGATATCGGCAATATTCGTGCAAGCCAGTCAGCCCATCCTGTCGAATCCGCATGACCTGAAACTGTCTCCCGATGGCCGATATCTGTTCGTCGCCGACGTAGGAAACAATCGCATCGCCATCCTCGATCCGGAAACACTTGCCATGATCGGCACATTCGGTGAGGACCATCAATCCGGCACTCACGACATAGACTTTGATGCATCAGGCCAGGCGTACGTCGCCAGCACGCATAACAACCGCGTGATCGTCTACACATGGAACGGCAAGGAAGCCAGGCAGGTGAATGAACTGACTACGCGTATTCGCGGTCCTGAAGGCGTATTGGCCCACCCCAACGGTCGTATCTACGTCGCCGGTGCCTGGTCGAATAACGTGGTCGTATTCGATAACGGTGTAGTGATCGATGAACTTGACGGCTTGTCTGCACCGCACGACATCGAACTGGCTGCCAACGGGTCGGATATCTGGGTGGCGGACGCGGGCAATGACCGCATTCTGTTGTTGTCTGAAGACCTCGTGGTCAAACGCGAATTGAACCGTGATTCCTACCGCTTTGATGGCGTGCGGTACATGGACCTGCTCGATGACCGCAGCCTGGTCGCAGCCGACAAGAACAACCACCAGATCAAGTTCATTGCACCCGACGGCAAACTGAGCCTGGTTCTCGGTGACGGTCGACCCGGGCTCGGCCCCGGCAAGTTCAGGACCCCTGAAGGGGTTGAAGTGCGCGGAACCGATCTTTGGCTCTCGGATTCCGGCAACGACCGCGTCGTCCGTTACCGGCTGACGCCGTCGCCCTGATTGCGCTCATGGAATTCAAGCATACGCCGCCAACGTTCCGGGGGCATGCGTGCAATAAGGTCAAAGCCACCTTTGCCGTCGGCAAGAAACACAACACCCTCGCCTTCCCCCGGGTACACCGGTGTCGCCTCGCGAGCGACGTTACCATGGGCGACAATGATCGTATTGCCGCCACTCGCGGGCGGCGTCGATAGCAGGCGCTGTGCGTTCACGACCATTTCGTCGCGACCACCGAAATAACTCGCGGCACGCAGATTCATGACATCGGTGCTCGGCACCACAGGCCCCAGATCGAACAACTCTGCCGTTTCCATCGTCCGGCAATAGGGACTCGCCAACACCTGTCCCACCGGAACGCCCAGGTTGCGGATCGCTTGTCCGGTACGGCGGGCCTGGGCACGGCCGCTATCCGACAATTGACGCATTTGATTGACGTCACAACTCAACCAATCTCCCGCTTTGCCGAGTCGATCGCTGTTCGACCAGTCTGTTGCGACATGCCGGAAATAGAGGGTGTAACCACCACCAAGCAGGCGCGCGAGCAACTCGGCGTCATCGACCGCGCGAGCCAGTGCTGGTGCCAGACAGAAGAAAACCATCAGGAAGCACAGGACATATCGGGTCTGTTTCGACCCGCCCGGCGATTGCCGCAAGCCAAAGGTAACGCCTTGCTGGACCCTGACCCGAAAATCCTGCTTTATCCCAACCTTATTCATCGGCTGCTCCCCGAATACACGGGGTCCTCGTCTCGACGGATTCTCCCGCATTTTATACATGCTTAAAGTACCTGCATCGACTCTTATCATCACGGTAACGGGTGGGCAGCCAGTTGCCTACGATGTGATGATGGGGGTGTCATGAAATACGTTCCAGCCACTGTGTTGTTGATGATGCTAACAACGCCTTCGCTATCGAGCGATGCAACCCGGGTCAGCTGGGCAACCGCGACCACAGGCGGCGGCTTTCAGCTGTTTGGAGAAAACCTCGCCGAGGTGATCAATGCCTCCGACGACCAAATCAGGGTTGAAACGCTCGCCACCAAGGGTAGCCGGCAAAACCTCAAACTGTTGGAGGCAGGCGAGGTCGATGTCGGCCAGGTAGAAGGGAACGCCGCACGTATTGCACTGGATGGCATTGGCCGCCCGGCAGCGAATCTCAAGATATTGTCGGTGATGTACCCGAATCCGGGGATGTTTGTCGTCCGTGGAGATTCGACGTACGAAAGCATCGACGACCTGAAGGGTCAGCCGGTTGCCTTCGGTACCAAGGCATCCGGATTGAGGATACTGGCCGATGATGTGCTCGACGGCCTCGGCCTACAGCCGGACAAGGATTTCCAGCAGATTATTCTTAACAAGGCGGCGGAAGGTCCGAAGCTGGTTACCGAGGGCAAGGCCGAGGCCTTGTGGGGCGCCGGAATCGGGTGGCCCGGTTTCGTGAAAGTGGCCAGTGGGCCGGCAGGCGGCAGATTCATTGCGCCATCGCGGGACCAGATACGGCAGATACTCGAGATACATCCGCATCTGCAGAAAATGACGGTTCCAGCCGGGACCTACGAAGGCCAAAAGGAGGACATCCAATCGATTGGCCTTTGGTCATTGATCCTGGTAAGACCCGATCTCGACGATCACTCGGCCTATCGCCTGGCGCGCGCCATTCACAACGGCCATGACGCCCTGGTGAGCCGCCTGCCACAAGGACGATACACACGGGCCGCGAACACCGTGAAGTATGTGCCGACCGAAAGGCTTCATCCCGGCGCTGCGAGATTCTACAAAGAGATCGGCTTGTTGCCCGCTTCGGATGGCGTCGTGAAAGTCACACCCATTGGCAGTCATGACGGCGACTTCTGCCGGTATGACCGAGCCCTGATTTTCGAAGACCCGGATGGAACGCGACTGTTATACGATGCCGGCCGAACCGTGGCTGGGCCCGATGACCCGCGTCTTGGCGACATCGATGTCATACTGGTCAGCCACATGCATGGTGATCATGTGGGTGACCGACACATACCGGCGGTGAACGCCGGCGACTGCGCCGCACCCGATTTCTCTGTTGGCGCGGTACCCAACACCAACAGCGTCAACATCGCCCTGGCAAAGGGCGCCACAATCGTCACCGGTAGCGAGATGCCAAAGTTCTTCGCTGCAAAACTGAAGGCACTGGGCGGCAGTGCCGAGCAATCACAACTCGTGCGTTTTGGCGCATCCAGAGGCATCAATGGCGTAACGCTGACGACAGTGCCAGCGGCGCACTCCAACGGAATAGCCGGCGCCATGATTGGCGGCACCTTGGGCACTCTGCTCAAAGAAACGGGCCTTACCGCCTATGCCGGACCACCGACCGGTTATGTCGTCACTTTTTCGAACGGGCTCAAGGTCTATCTCTCGGGAGACACCGGGATCACCGCGGAACAGGAAAATGTCGTCAGGGATTACTACGGCGTACAGCTGGCCGTCATGAACATCGGCGA
>Ga0316189_10005071_pt1 | contig 12617 bp, 14 predicted proteins | sample LowCovwburrow_MG_FD_204930 | JGI IMG/M metagenome (GOLD analysis project Ga0316189, IMG submission 204930) | Coastal sediment microbial communities from Maine, United States - Lowes Cove worm burrow | ecosystem: Environmental > Aquatic > Marine > Coastal > Sediment | place: USA: Maine... | reverse complement strand
TTAGCTGTTAGCTATGAAGCATTAACTATTTTTGATTTTATTTATTAAACTGTTAATCATTTTTGCTTCTTTATGGATTAAAGTAAAAATGCTTTCGAGTTCTTTTTCTTTTATAAAATTTAATTCTTGTGCGATAATTAATTGAGTTTCAACTTCACTGTTTCTACTACATCCTTCTGCAATATTTGATGGAACAGAAATTGACGCTCTTGTTATTTGACTTCTTAAACCAAACTTTTCTTCGGAAGGCAATTTATTAGATAATTGATAAACTTGCTTTACAAGTTCAATTCCGTTCTTCCATATATCTAATTTTTTAAAGTCTCTCATAATTTTGAGCCTTTAGCTATTGGCTTTTAGTTTTTAGCGCAACAGTAGTTGCTAATAACTAATGGCAAATAGCCAAGAGTTATACATAATGTTCATTAACCAACTCAATCACACTTTCTACCGTTGGTACTTTAGCGACCCTTACATCGTCAAAATATTTTTTAGCTTTATTTGCTGTGGTTTCTCCAATACAAAATGCAATGACTTCTCCTTTGTTTTTTCGAACAAAACTTTCAACCGTTGACGGACTGTAAAACATTACCCCTTCAACCGAATCATCAACTTTTACACCATCATATTTGGTTTGGTAAGCTTCAACTTCATTAACCTTTATATGATTTTCTGCTAAAATAGTAGGTAAAGCATCCAAGCGTATATCACTACAAAAGTAGGTAACTTCGGTGCCCTCTATAAATTCCACTAAATAGGCTGCAAGTGCTTTTGCATTCTTTTCTGCGTGTGCAACTTTTCCAATTCTTTTTTCTACTAAACGTTTGGTTCGCCGCCCAACGCAGTAAATATTTTTGAATTGCAGTTCTATAGCTGAATAGTTTGTTATTAAAGATTCCACCGCATTTTTACTGGTGATAACAACATTTTGAATTTCATTTTTTAAGAAACGCGGATGAATACGATTCAAACTTATTTTAACAAAATCGGAGCTTTGTGCAAACACTTTTTCATGAAACAATAAGCGTTGGCCTTCGGTAAAACTCTTTGTAGAGTACACATTGATTTTCCTACTTGAGTGTTTAATATTGTCCATTAAACGTTTGCCACCACGTTCAATAACAAAATCGGCACAAAATTCTGCCATATCACTATGTTCACCTAGTTTTTTAACCCGTGTAACATCAATTCTTTTGGTGCCATCTGGACTAAGTAAAACACCTTTAAAATGAATGTCTTCGTCTTTAATATAAGCCAATGCACCAATTGGAGCAGTACAACCACCTTCTAATTTGTTTAAAAATTCACGTTCAATCGTGGTGCAGATTTCGGTTTCTTCGTGGTTAAGTTCGGCTACTATAATTTTAGTTTCTTCGTCAGTATCTATAGCTGTAATCATAATAGCGCCTTGTGCTGGAGCTGGAATCATCCAATCCAAATTAACGGCTTCTTCAGGTCTTATTCCAATACGTCCAATACCTGCAGCAGCGAAAATGGCACCATTCCAATCGTTATCTTCTAGTTTTTGTAAACGCGAATTTACATTGCCACGTAAATCTGTAATGGTATGTGTTGGAAATCTGTTTAACCATTGGGCACGCCTGCGTAAACTTCCTGTTGCAATAACAGCTTCTTTTGCGCCTAAAAACTCTTCATTATTTTTATAAACTAGTGTGTCGTTTACATTTCCGCGTTTTAAAACGGCTGCTTGCACAATACCTTTTGGTAAAACAGTGGGCACATCTTTAAGCGAATGCACGGCAATATCTATGTCATTATTTAACAAGGCGATATCTAAAGTTCTTGTAAAAATACCAGTGATACCTAACTCGTAAAGCGGTTTATCTAAAACTAAATCGCCTGTAGATTTTACAGGAACGAGTTCAGATTTATGACCTAAATTTTCGAGTTGACTTTGTACTATTTTGGCTTGCCATAGTGCTAATTCACTATCACGTGTGCCAATGCGTATTGTTTTAGACATTATTTGTTGAAGGTTCTAACTGGAACACTTTTTTAATAAGTTCAAGACTGTCGTCTGTAGAAACGCCATCATCTTTTAAATGATGCGCAAAATGATTTGTGATTTTCTGAATGATATTATTGCTAATTAATTCGGCTTGTACTTCATTAAAATCAGAGAGTTTTTTACGTTGCGTATCTAATTCTGCCATGGCAAAATCATTTAATTTAAGTTTTAAAGCCTTAATAGTTGGTGCAAATTTTCTGGTTTCTAACCAGCTATTAAATTCTGTTTTCACTTCCTCTATAATAGCTTCAGCCTTTGGAATATGTTGCTTACGGGATTCTAAAGTTTGATCTGTGATTTGTGATAAATGATCAAGGTGAACAAGCGATACATTTTCTAGTTCCTCAACATTGGCATCTACATTTTTAGGAATTGATAAATCTAAAATTAATAGTGGTTTTTCAGATTGAATAATGTGTTTGTCAATAGTTGGTCGTTGTGCACCAGTAGCCACAATTAAAATATCAGAGTTGCTAATTTCTTCTTGTAAATTAGCATAATCTTTAACAACTAAATTAAACTTTCCAGCAATTTGTTCTGCTTTATCTTTAGTTCTGTTAATTAAAGTGATGAGCTCATTATCTGTGTGTTTTACTAAATTCTCACACGTGTTTCTACCTATTTTGCCTGTTCCAAATAATAAAATATTTTTATTCGAAACATCCTTAATCGTATTAAAAATATATCGAACGGAAGCAAAAGACACCGAAGTTGCACCTGAAGATATTTCCGTTTCTGTTTTAATTCGCTTGCTTGCTTGAATAACGGCGTTAACCAAACGTTCTGTAAAATGATTTAGTAAACCATGTTTTTTTGAGATTCTTGCACTTGTTTTCAACTGACTTATAATTTCGAAATCACCAAGAATTTGACTATCTAAACCAGAACCAACACGAAACATGTGTGCAATAGCATCTTTATTTTTATAAATGTATGCCACCTCTTGAAATTCTTCAACGGTTCCTCTTGTATTATCACATAACAGCTGAATAAGTTGAAAAGGATGTTGGGCAAAACCATAAATTTCGGTTCTGTTACAAGTAGAAGTAACAATCAAACTTTCAATATCGTTTTCTTTTGCTTGATTAAGAAGCGTGCGTTTAGATTCTTCGTCTAAACTAAAGTGCCCTCTTATATCTGCATCGGCTTTCTTATAACTCAAACCAATGGCATAAAAGTAATTACTTCTAGAAATATTGTATTTCTGCATACGTATACCTGAATAATGTGGAGCAAAAATATACGGATAGCACGAAAAAAAATAACGCTGAAAGAACTTTTTGTATCGTTTGTGGTTTTTTAAGGATGTTTTTTAATATTATATGATAAATATCATACTTTTGTAGTGTATTGGGTAGTTTTTAGCCTATTTGTTTAGAATCAATCTAAATAAAGTTAAAAAATGGATAAAAAAAATAATATAAAAAATGTCGCTAAAAGTTCTTTTAACGAAATAAACGTTGAAGAAGGCGTTTTAGTTTTAACTTATAAAAATGAAACGAGCCAAGCGCAATGGCTTGCAAAAGAAATAGATAGTGATTTCATCCAGTTTCATTTTTGTGTTAAAGGGTCTAGTCAGTTTGTTTTTAATGAAGGGAGATATCGATTAAATATTCTGGAAGAAAACTCATTATTATTGTACAACCCTCAGCGCGACCTTCCTATTAGTCTTGAAATTAATCCGCATTCTTGGATGGTTTCAATATTAATATCAATTAAAAAATTTCACGGATTCTTTTCGCATGAAGCCGATTATATTACATTTTTAAGTGAAGATAATAAGGATAAAAAGTATTATAAAGACGGTGTTATATCGCCATCTATGGCCATTGTGTTAAACCAATTGATTAATTACAATCTTAATCAATCCATAAAATCTTTATATTTTAAAGGAAAAGCTTACGAACTATTAAGCTTATATTTTAATAGAAGTGAAGATGCCGATATTGAACAATGCCCGTTTTTGGTAGATGAAACCAACGTGATTAAAATAAGAAAAGCAAAAGATATTATCATTTCTAGAATGGCAGAACCACCAAGGTTGCAAGAACTAGCAGATGAAACAGGGCTTAGTCTTAAAAAGTTAAAAGAAGGATTTAAGCAAATTTATGGCGATTCGGTGTTTAGCTTTTTGTTTGATTATAAAATGGAAGTGGCTCGTAAATTGTTAGAGGCGGGTAATGATAATGTAAACGAAGTGGGCCATAAGGTAGGATACAGCACATCAAGTCATTTTATTGCTGCATTTAAAAAGAAATATGGTACGACGCCTAAAAAATATGTGATGTCTTTAAATTAGATTTAATAATATGAAATATTTAACTCCCGAAATAGAAGCCTTATCTAAAAATCTACCAACAAAATCTTTGGTTCGTTTTAATGGGTCATGCGGTATTTTTCAAGATTGTGATTATAATGAGGAGCGAAATAAGTTATATCATGACAATCAAATTGAAAAGAACAAAGATTAATTTGAAGAAAGACCTGTCAGGTTTTTAAAACCTGACAGGTCTGAAAAAAAGAATAAAAACTGTAAATGAAAAAAGGAATTTTATTAGTAAATCTTGGTTCGCCAGATAGTCCAGAACCAAAAGATGTAAAAAAGTATTTAGGCGAATTTTTAATGGACGAACGTGTAATCGATATTCCGTTAGTAGCTAGAACAGCTTTAGTAAAAGGGATTATATTAAATACACGCCCAAAACAATCGGCTGCGGCTTATAAAAAAATATGGTGGAAAGAAGGCTCTCCATTAATTGTGTTGTCAGAAAGGCTACTAAATAAAATTCAAAAGCAAGTTGAAGAACCTGTTGCCTTAGCGATGCGCTATGGGAGTATGACTATTAAGAAAGGGCTTCAAGAACTCGTTGATAAAGGTGTAGATGAGGTTTTACTTTTTCCGTTATACCCACAATTTGCTATGGCAACTACAGAGACCATTGCGGTTTTAGCCGAAGAGCTCCGTCAACAACATTTCCCTAATATTACTATTGAATCTGTACCAGCGTTTTATAATAAACCAGATTATATTGAAGTCCTTTCAAACTCAATAAAAAATCATTTAAAAGGCAAGAATTATGAGCATTTATTATTCTCGTATCATGGTGTGCCAGAGCGTCATATCAGAAAAAGCGATGTTACCAAATCGCATTGTAAAATAGATGGTAGCTGTTGTGTAACACCAAGTAAAGCTCACGAGTTTTGCTATAGGCATCAATGTTTAGAAGTTACAAGATTGGTTGCCAAAAAACTTCAATTTAAAGAAAACACCTATTCAACATCGTTTCAATCCCGATTAGGATTCGATCCATGGTTATTACCTTATACAGATAGAACCATTGAGCGTTTAGGCAAACAAGGCATTAAAAACATGGCTATAGTTACCCCAGCTTTTGTTAGCGATTGTTTAGAAACTTTAGAAGAAATAGCCATGGAAGGCGAAGAGATTTTCCATGAAATGGGCGGACAAGAATTTACCACCGTACCGTGTTTAAATGACGATGATGAGTTTGTGTCATTACTTTCTAAATGGATAAATAATTGGTGTAATGGCTTCGTTAAAAACTAATATTGAGTTTAATACTCTTGTTTTAATCCTTACTTTTAATGTAAAATAACCAAACCATATAATTCTATGCGATTTTCACTAACCATGCTTTGTGTTCTTTCTTTTGGAATAATATCTCAAATCAATGCACAAACGTTTAACGAATCTGATTATAATGCACTAAATTACAGGTTACTCGGGCCATTCCGTGGCGGTAGAAGTGCAGCGGTAACAGGAGTCCCTAATAAGCCAAATTTATTTTATTTTGGATCAACAGGTGGTGGAATATGGAAGACTATAAACGGCGGACGCCAATGGGAAAATATTTCTGACGGTTATTTTGGAGGAAGTATAGGTGCGATTTCTGTGTCTAAATCAGACCATAATGTCATGTATGTTGGAGGTGGAGAAAAAACGGTAAGAGGGAATGTGTCTTCTGGTTATGGTATTTGGAAAACAGTTAATGCGGGAAAAACATGGACGTCGGTTGGATTAAAAAACTCAAGGCACGTTCCTCGAATAGCTATTCATCCAACCAATTCGGATATTGTTTATGTAGGTGTTTTAGGAAACATATACAAACCAACACAAGAACGCGGAGTTTATAAAAGTACCGATGGTGGCAAAACATGGAAAAAAACATTATTTGCAAATAATTATGCGGGTGTAGTCGATTTAATTATCGATCCCACAAACCCAAGGATTTTATATGCATCAACATGGAGAATTCAACGAACACCTTATAGTTTAAGTTCTGGTGGCGAAGGATCGGCACTTTGGAAAAGTACAGACAGTGGTGAAACTTGGAAAGAAATATCGAAAAACAAAGGGTTTCCGACAGGTACTTTAGGAATTATTGGAGTAACAGTATCTCCTGTTAATAACCAACGGATTTGGTCAATTATTGAAAATAAAGATAAAGGTGGTTTATACCGTAGTGATGATGGTGGAGAAAGTTGGTCTCTAGTAAATAGTGAACGCAAATTACGTCAACGGGCATGGTATTACACAAGAGTTTATGCCGATACTAAAGATGTTGACGTGGTTTATGTTTTAAATGTACGGTATCATAAAAGCACAGATGGAGGGAAAATCTTTAGTACGCATAATGCTCCTCATGGAGATCATCATGATTTATGGATAGCTCCAGAAAATCCAGATCGAATGATTATTGGAGATGACGGTGGTGCACAAGTAACTCATGATGGAGGAGAAACATGGAGTACATATCATAACCAACCAACATCGCAATTTTATCGTGTAACGACAGACAACCATTTTCCGTATCGAATTTATGTTGCACAACAAGACAATTCAACTTTAAGGATTCCACATCGTACCGATGGAAGAAATATTGATGATGACGATTGGGAGAGTACCGCAGGTGGAGAATCGGCACATATAGCAGTAGACCCTAAAAATAATGATATTGTTTATGGAGGAAGTTACGATGGCTTTTTAACGCGAAAAAATCATAAAACTGGAACCATTCGCGCTATTAATGTGTGGCCAGATAACCCAATGGGGCATGGAGCAGAGGGGATGAAATACCGTTTTCAATGGAATTTTCCAATTATATTTTCTAAGCATAACCCAAATCGACTATATACTTTTTCGCAACACGTACATGTCACAGAAAACGAAGGGCAATCTTGGAAAATAATTAGTGGAGATTTAACAAGAAATGTTCCTGAAAAACTAAAATCTTCTGGAGGGCCAATCACTCAAGATAATACATCAGTAGAATATTATTGCACCATTTTTGCGGCACAAGAATCACCTTTAAAAGAAGGATTAATTTGGATTGGAAGTGATGATGGCTTAATACATATTACAAAAAATGGTGGCGAATCTTGGAAAAATATAACACCTAAAAGCATGCCTGAATGGATGATGATTAATAGTATAGAACCAAGTGTGTTTAATGCTGGAACGTGTTACATAGCAGGAACAAAATATAAAACAGGAGATTTTACACCGTATTTGTATAAGACTACAGATTATGGTAAATCGTGGACAAAAATAACGAACGGAATTAACCCAGAACATTTTACACGTGTTGTACGTGAAGACCCAAAACAAAAGGGATTGTTATATGCCGGAACAGAAACAGGGATGTATATTTCTTTTAACGAAGGGAAAAACTGGAAACCTTTTCAATTAAATTTACCAATCGTTCCTATAACAGATTTAACCATTAAAGACAATAGTTTAATTGTAGCCACACAAGGACGAAGTTTATGGATGATTGATGATTTAACAGTCCTTCATCAACTGTATAATACAAACCAAAAAGTAAATAAACTATTCAGACCCAAGGATACGTATAGAATGCGTGGAGGGACGATAAAAGACAGTAAAACTGCTGGAACAAATAAACCAAATGGTGTTGTTACCTATTTTAATTTAAAGGATTATGACGAGAAAAAAGATACGATTTCATTAACCTACTTTGATGTAAAAGGAGATACTATAAAAACGTTTAGCACTAAAAACAAAAAGAAAGATAAATTAGAAGTTAAAAAAAACGGGAATCAGTTTGTTTGGAATATGACTTATAATGGTGCCGAAAAATTAGAAGGCATGATTTTATGGTGGGCAAGTTTAAATGGGCCAAGAGCTATTCCAGGAACATACAAAGTTAGTTTAAATGTAAATGGAGAAAGCATGGAGCAACCATTTACAGTTTTAGCAGACCCTAGGTCTGAAAGTTCTCAAGCCGACATGCAAAAGCAATTTGATTTTATAAAAGATGTAAATAAAACCATAGATGATGCTCATAAATCCATTAAAAAAACAAGAAATATTAATAAACAATTAAGTGCTTTTGAAGTGCAATATAAAGATAACGAATCGGTTAAAGATTTAATCGAAAAAGCCAAGGCATTAAAAAAGCAATTCACAAAAATTGAAGAAGCATTATATCAAACTAAAAACCAGAGCGCACAAGACCCTTTGAATTTTCCAATTAGATTAACCAATAAATTAGGACATTTAAACGCTTTGGTAAGCATGGGCGATTTTGCACCAACCGATCAAGATATTGCGGTAAAAGATGAGCTAACACAAAAAATTGACACGCAATTAAAAGCTTTTAATACATTATTAAGTAATGAAATTAAAGCGTTTAATATAGCGTTTAACAACAATAATTTAAACTACCTTTTCGTCGAAAATTAATGGACTACTATCAATACATAAAATCGTTTCACCTTATTTTTGTAATCACCTGGTTTGCTGGTTTATTTTATATTCCACGCTTATTTGTATATCAAATAGAATCTTTTTATAAGCCATCACCAGATAAAGAAATTTTAGGCAAGCAATTAAAGCTTATGGCAAAACGGTTGTGGTTTATTATTACATGGCCATCGGCAATTTTAGCGACATTTTTTGGTGTAGTTTTATTTGTTTTAAACCCTATATTATTGCAACAACCATGGATGCATGTTAAGCTAACTTTTGTTTTACTACTCATTATTTATCATTTAAAAACACATCAATATTTTAAACAATTGCAAAACAATGTGGTAAAAAAATCATCAAGTTTTATGCGAATCTGGAATGAAGGCGCAACCTTTATTCTTTTTGCAGTTATCTTTTTGGTCATTTTAAAAAGTGCTATAAATTGGGTGTTTGGTCTAATAGGCTTAATTGTTTTAGGGATATTAATTATGCTTGGTTATAAACTTTATAAAAACATTAGAGAAAAAAATACTGAAGTTTAATTTATTATGACGTTACATTCCCTATAGCTGCAAGAAGAGTGTATTTTTCTATATAAGAATAAAAAATTCCGTAATTTAAAACTTAATAATTTTGTATTATGAAACATCCATAATTAAACCTTGATACCCAAGGGAATGATTAAATGGATGCTACATGTAACCAATAAAAAGCAATAGATATAAACACATGAAAAGCATAAACATAAAAAGCAAGTTTACAAAATTTTCAAAAAACTGGCATCCACATCAAATAGTTTTAGTTAATGATATGCAAGTTCTTTTAGCTAAACTAAAAGGCGAGTTTGTATGGCACAGTCATGATAATGAAGATGAGCTTTTTCAAGTTATAAAAGGCACATTATACATGCAATTTAGAGAACGAACAGAAGTTGTAAAAGAAGGTGAAATTATTGTTGTTCCAAAAGGGGTTGAACATAATCCGTGTACAAAAAATAATGAAGAAGTTCATGTGCTATTGTTTGAAAAATTGAATACAGCACATACAGGAAACGTACAACACGAAAAAACACAAACACACTATCCAAAAATATAATAATTGTTATGCTTAATTTGTTTCAATATATCATTATTATTACTTTTAAATAATTACAAATTCTAATATTGGGTCGCGTGTAGTCGAGACCTCTTTTTTATGAAAATCCTCCACCTAGATACCAATCACAAACTATTAATAAATCAACTTAACGATTTAGGGTTTATAAACGACGAAGATTACACCGCTTCAAAAGAAGACATTATCGCTAAAATTCATCAATACGACGGATTTATAATTCGGAGTCGTTTTTCAATAGACAAAGCCTTTTTAGATGCCGCAACCCATTTAAAGTTTATAGGTCGTGTTGGTGCAGGACTAGAAAATATAGATTGCGATTATGCAGCGCAAAAAGGAATTACGCTAATTGCAGCACCAGAGGGCAATAGAAACGCCGTTGGCGAGCATAGTTTAGCCATGTTACTCACTTTATTTAATAAACTCAACAAAGCAGATCAAGAAGTTAGAGCAGGCAAATGGTTACGTGAAGATAATCGAGGCATAGAACTCGACGGAAAAACCGTTGGGCTTATAGGTTACGGAAATATGGGTAAGGCATTTGCAAAAAAACTCCGTGGTTTTGATGTAACCGTTTTGTGTTACGATATTAAAGACTGTGTTGCAGATGAAAACGCGAAACAAGTCTCATTAAAAGTATTACAACAACGGGCCGATGTTTTAAGTTTACATACCCCAGAAACACCTTTAACAACTAATATGATTGATGAAGCTTTTATCAATCAATTTAAAAAACCGTTTTGGTTAATTAATACAGCACGAGGTAAAAGTGTGGTGACCAAAGATTTGGTTTTAGCATTACAATCTGGTAAAATTCTAGGCGCAGGACTCGATGTTTTAGAATACGAAAAAACATCGTTCGAAAATTTATTCAAAACAGCAAGTGTCTCATCGAGCGCAGTCGAGATGCCAGAAGCTTTTCAATATTTAATACAAGCCCAAAGTGTTTTGCTAACGCCACATGTTGCAGGTTGGACTATAGAGAGTAAGGAAAAATTGGCACAAACTATAGTCGATAAAATAAAGGCTAAATTTTGTTAACTTTAATTCATGAAAAAAACCACTTTTGTATTTGCACTTCTAATTTTAGCTTTATTGCTATTGTTTCAAATGAGTAAATACATCATCGTTTCGGGAAATTTAAAAACAGAAATAGCCGTCGCGATTATTGCTGTTGTTTTCTTTTTTATTGGGATTTATATTAATAAAAAAAGTCTTCAAAAACATAAAGAGCCTTCTAAAGAAATCGATCATAAAAAAATTGAGGAATTAGAAATTACCAATCGCGAATACGAAGTTTTACAACACATTTATCTCGGGTTATCAAATCAAGAAATAGCCGATAAATTATTCCTTTCAGAAAGTACTATAAAAACACACGTTTCAAATTTGCTGGTTAAATTAAATGCAAAACGTCGTACTTAAGCATTACAAATAGCAAAAAACCTACAAATTATTTAAAATTCGTACTTTAGTATGAGTTATAAAAAAAGGGTTTAAACTACTTTTAGTAATTAATCGAAAAAATATAATTTATGGAATTAGGAGCATTTTCTGCAAGCTTGAGTGTGAAAGACATTAATAAATCTAAAGCATTTTACGAAAACCTTGGGTTTAGTGTTTTTGCGGGCGACATTAAAAAGAATTATTTAATCATGAAAAATGGCAATGCATTAATTGGTCTTTTTCAAGGGATGTTTGAAAACAACATTTTAACATTTAATCCGGGTTGGGATGAAAGCGCAAACAAATTAGAAGTATTTACCGATGTTCGCGATATTCAAAAACACTTAAAAAACAACTCCATAAAGCTAGAACGAGAAGCCGATGAAAACAGCGAAGGTCCTGCAAGTTTAGTGTTGTTTGATCCCGACGGGAATACCATTCTTATCGATCAACATGTCTAAATTTTTACAAAAGGATTATCAATTTAGTACTTTAGTATGAGCCTTTAATCTTTCTTAGGCTCTACTTTTGGGCAACTAATCAAATATTATAAAAAGATGAAACATACAGTAATTAAGTACGGTCTTTATGCTTTAATAAGCGGGTTTTTATTATTCGGATTGCCTTTCTTATTTGGAATGGGCGTGGATTTTGACTACGGCGAACTTATTGGATATACATCCATGATACTCTCGTTGTTATTTGTTTACTTCGGAATTAAACACTATCGAGATAAAGTAAATAACGGCAAAGTATCTCTAGGCAAAGCTATTACAATTGGGATGCTTATAACATTGTTTTCTGCTGTTGGAGTGGCTTTGTTCGATTATATCTATACCACTCAAATAAATCCAGATTTTGCTAATCAATACTTAGATTATTCCATTAAAAAGATGGAAGCTACCTTATCGCCAGAAGAATTAAAAATTAAAAGTGCAGAACTCATTCAACAAATGAAGGATTATGGTAGCCCAGAGTTTATGGCTTTTATGATGTTTGCATCTGTAGTGATTTTAGGGTTTATTATATCTTTAATTTCAGGATTAATACTTAAAAGCAGATAAAAATATAATTATGCAATACCAAGCAACATCGCCAGAAGACTACATTAGTCAAGTGCCAAAAGAACGACAAGAAGCCTTAAAAAAATTACGAAAAGTGATTAAAGATATAGAGGTCAGTATTTAATTGCGTATCTTAAAGGCTTATAAAAGTATAAATTATGGAAATATTTAAGGGTCAAAATCTTCTAGAGTTCTCTGATCGGTTTAAAACAGATGAAAATTGCAAAGAATA
>Ga0316189_10005069_pt1 | contig 12625 bp, 9 predicted proteins | sample LowCovwburrow_MG_FD_204930 | JGI IMG/M metagenome (GOLD analysis project Ga0316189, IMG submission 204930) | Coastal sediment microbial communities from Maine, United States - Lowes Cove worm burrow | ecosystem: Environmental > Aquatic > Marine > Coastal > Sediment | place: USA: Maine... | reverse complement strand
CCCAGATCGGTTTCGATCATAGCGCCAGGATCCAGGGTATGTGTAAGGCTAACCCAGAAAGACTCTCGAAAACTTAAATTCTCTAAAGCCAGGGGTTCAATTCCCATGAAGAGGAAGCCAAGGGTAAAAATTAGGACAATAAAAAGAGTGAATAATCCAAGCCAGTAGATCAGTGCTACTGTTCCCTTTGAGAAAAAATTGTCGAATGCGTACTTAAACCTCTGTCGGAAAGGAACTTGGCTCATCTATAGCAAAAATAGAATTATAAATGGATATATGACCTATTTTGCACCCATATTTATGATTTTTCTGGGGGTCATGTAAAAATAATTGGCGGAATTTAGACTTCTTTGATAATTTCTGAAAAATGAAAATGGAGGTGTAATAAGTTAAATCTTGACAAATGGGTTATTTGTCTGTTCCGGGTCAGTCTTTTTTTAAGAACTTGACAGCCTTACTGAAGCGAGTTATGTCATCTTTTATAACGAGAAAGTAGTAGCCACTAGCAAAAGATTCAACAGGTATGCGATAAGAATCCTTACCCAAGTCTTCAGTTTCAATCTGAACTGCATTGCCAATGATGCTATGCATTTCAAATTGAACATCTTTAAGTTCCGAATTAAGAATTTTGATTTGCAAATAATCCTCTACCGGGTTCGGGAATAATTCTATGGTGTTTTTTAAATGAAGTTTGGGATCAGACGAAAAGGGTGTTTCTGCCGTTTGTTGTGTGCCATTCACGGTCTGAGACATTGCCTGAAAAGGAGCAATCAATAGAAAGTATAGCGATATGTAAATGGCAATTTTCAACTGTGTTCTTTATCCTCTTATTCAATATATAACAAATTACGTAAAAATTTCACTAATGTTTTTAGAAAAGGTTATAATCCCAGTTGAATAAGGGTATTTATACCTAACTAAAAAAAGTACAAATCTTTCCTGTAAGAATTGTATTTATTTGACAACCAGTCACTTAAGAATTCTCCCGAATTTTTTTGAATGCATTGGGTAAAAATTCAATAATGTCTGAAGCAATTAACCCTTCTTCAGACGAACGTTTGCTAGCTAAATCACCAGCCAAGCCATGAATATAAACACCCATCGTACTTGAATCCTGGGGGCTATAGCCCTGGCTCAAAAGACCAGTTATGATGCCTGTCAAAACGTCCCCGCTACCTCCCGTTGCCATGCCTGGGTTGCCGGTGGAATTAAAAAACACACTACCATTTGGAAGGGATATACTTGAGTGAGCATTTTTAAGGATTATTATAACCTTGTTCCTGGTAGAAAAATCCACTTGCATTTTTAAGCGTTGGAAATCATCCGCCCATGATCCTGCTAACCTTTTAAATTCGCCAGGATGAGGTGTTAAAATAGAGTTGGGGGGTATTAAGTTTAATAGGTCTGGGTGCAAGCTGATAAGGTTCAGTGCATCAGCATCTATAACAACAGGGGTTTTCTGATTTTCCAAATAGTTTCTCAGCGCTGAATAGGTTTGCTCTTCAGTGCCCAAGCCTGGACCAAAACCGATGGCATCATATTCTTGGCCATCCATAGTTTCAGATATTACATCATCCTTGTCCAAAAGTACCATGGCTTCTGGTACTGCCGTTTGTAGAATCGTATTTCCTATTTCGGGGATATGTACTTCTAATAGGCCAACTCCCGACCTCAAACAGGCCTTGGCACAAAGAACGGCAGCTCCCATTTTGCCTTTGCTGCCGGTAACCAACAACGCTTTTCCTGCCTGGCCTTTATGGAAAAATTTGGGGCGTTTTTTTAGCTTCTCTCTTACAAGGCCCAACTCAATGAGTTGGAAGTTAGAGTCTTGTGAGCTTATAAATTCGGTATTGAGGCCTATGTCAACTGTTGCCCAATTTTTAACAAATCTTCCATTTTCCGGCAACAAGAAAGCCAGTTTTGGCAACTGGAAGGTCACAACATTGTCTGCCTCCACAATTGCATCTCCTTTTGAGGGATCGTCGCAATACAATCCACTGGGGATGTCGACAGCCACGACCTCAGCCTCGGAATCATTAATTTTCTTGATCAAATCAGCTAATCCTCCGGTCACTGGCCTGGAAAGGCCAGACCCAAATAATGCATCGATGATGATATTTGTTTGAAAATCAGTATCTGAAGTATCATAAACGACAACTGACAGCTTCTCAAGTCTTCGAAGGTTGGTTTTGAAATCCTCTGAACCTTTAGCGGTATCGCCGGCGATAGCAACTTTGACTTTGTAACCTCCGGCTAAAAGCATCCTTGATATTGCTAATCCATCTCCACCGTTATTTCCTGTTCCACAAACTGCCAACACTTCATCTTTTTTTTTGAATTGACCTGTAAACCAACTGACGAAGGCCTCAGAAGCTCTTTCCATTAAATCAATTGATGAAATTGGTTCATTTTCAATGGTGAACTGGTCTGCCAAACGAATTTGCGAAGCGCTAAGAATTTTCATCTAACCAAATCTACTTTTTCAATTCATAGAATTTACGATCTTTAGAAAAAAAATTATGAGTGAATATTTAGCAGAGGTTTTCGGAACAATGCTCCTGATCCTTTTCGGATGTGGAGTAAATGCCGGAGTCAGCCTGACAAAATCCTATGCCCAAAACGCAGGATGGTTGACCATATCAATTGGCTGGGGATTGGCCGTAACCATGGCAATTTATGCAGTTGGCAGTATAAGTGGTGCGCATATAAATCCGGCCGTGACTATTGGTTTGACGGTGTCCGGAGATTTTCCTGCCACCAAAATGCTGGGATACATCGCCGCTCAGATGTTTGGCGCTATTCTGGGCGGCACTTTGGTTTGGCTTCATTACCTGCCACACTGGGGTAAAACAGAAGATAAGAGAACCAAGCTTAGCGTTTTTGCTACTGCCCCAGCCATTGAAAATCGTCTGTCCAACCTTGTCTCAGAGATTGTCGGCACATTTGCCCTGGTCTTCGTTATCCAACTAATTGGTGCGAATGAATTCACGTCCGGACTGAACCCCATCGTAATTGGAGCGCTAATCGTCGCAATAGGGGTATCATTGGGAGGCACAACCGGTTACGCCATCAATCCTGCCAGGGATTTAGGTCCTCGGATAGCGCACTACATTTTGCCCATCAAAGGAAAAGGTGACTCAAACTGGAGTTATTCCTGGGTTCCCATCGCGGGACCTATTATTGGCGGAATAGCAGGCGCCTTAACCTATGATGCTGCCTTTCGGGGAAATGTTAGTTATCTTTTTCTCATGGTGACTTTCCTGGTGGCAGTTATTTATACGCTGACCATTTTAGACTCATTTAAGAAATGAGGTTTCTTCTTTGGATTATAGGATTGGTTATCATGACTTCATGCAATAACTCAAATCAACGAAAAGAAAAGGTGGTTGAAGGAGCTATTATCAAATTCGACGTTCAGGGGCACCGGGGAGCGAGAGGATTGGCGCCTGAAAACTCAATCCCCGGATTTTGGAAGGCGTTAAGCCTTGACGTCACCACGCTTGAAATGGATTTGGCAATAACAAAGGATAGGCAGGTAATCCTGTCTCATGAGCCCTGGTTTTCACACCTTTACTGTAAAGACAGTACCGGTCAAAAAATCCTTGAAGAGGAGGCCAGGTCATTCAATATCTACGAAATGACTTACGATGAAATCTTGAAGTTTGATTGTGGATCAATCCGTCATCCAAGCTTTCCTGAGCAGGAGTTGCTCCCAATAGCCAAGCCAAGGTTACGAGATGTCATTCAGAGTATTGAGCAGTACATCGTACAAAAGAAGGGGTTTGAAGTTGATTACAACATCGAAATTAAAAGCAGTGTAGAGAGTGATAACATTTACCATCCTGAGATCAAAGAATATTCTGATTTGGTTTACGGACTTATTGATGAGATGCTATCCTGGAAGAGGGTAACTATTCAGTCTTTTGATTTTCGGGTGCTTCAATATTTTAATCAAAATTATCCTGATGTTCGTTTAGCAGCATTGATTGAAAACGAAAATGGGCATGTCGTCAACATTAAGGAGTTGGGTTTTACGCCTGACATCTACAGTTGCTATTATAAGCTTCTTGAGGAGACAACCATTAGTGCATTACACGAAATGAAGATGCAGGTCATACCCTGGACGGTTAATGAAACCACCGATATGGAGCAACTCTATGATTGGGGTGTTGATGGGTTTATCACCGATTATCCCAATCGTGTCTGGAATTCAAAGATTGCTAAATCAGATGTGTTTGAAAGGAACTGATCAATTGGCGTGTTCCGACATAAATTTGATCCTCATCAACCGTACCTCATCATCCGAATAATCATCTCCAAGCTCTTCCATGGCCAGGTCAAGGTCATCAGACTCTGCAGTCATGAAATAATCGTAAATATCATCCTGCTTATCATCATCAAATGCATGGTCGATGTAGTAGTCTAAAGAGAGCTTTGTGCCGGAATAGCAAATATTTTCTATTTCCTCCAACAAATCGTCATAAGACATGTTTTTAGACTCGGCAATTTCATCAAGATCAATTTTCCGATCAATTTGCTGAATGATGAATATCTTGATTTTTGACTTGTTAACTGCCGATTTGATGACCACATTCGAGGCTGTTTCTATTTCATTCTCTTCAACATATCGGGTGATCAAATCAAGAAAAGGAAGTCCAAACTTTGTAACTTTTCCTTTGCCAACTCCATTAACCTGGGCCAATTCATCTTTTGTAGTTGGATAGGTTGTTGCCATTTCTTCCAGTGAAGGATCCTGGAAAATTACGTAGGGTGGTAAGTTTTTGTGCCTGGCTTCATTCTTTCTCAGCGCCTTGAGCATTTCGAAAAGCGTCGTGTCATACGCCTTAGTATTTACCATCTCTCGTTCCGGCTCTTCTTCTTCTCCCTCTACATCATATTCATGATCTTTTGAGAGTTTGATCATGACAGGCTCCTCCAGGAATTTTCGTCCCTTTTCGGTTAACTTCAAAACGCCTACATGCTCATAATCCTTGGCCAACATTTCGTGCAAAAGCGTCTGCCTGATAACGGACTTCCAAAAGCTTTCTGTTTCATCCTTTCCTTGTCCGTATACATCAAGCTCAAAATGTTTGTAGCTTTTTACATACTGGTTCTCCATCCCCCTCAAAACGTCAGTTATGTGGTTCATGCCAAAGCGTTCTTCCATTTGGTTGACCGCACTGAGAACTTTGGTAACAAATTCTACCCCTTCAAATTGTTCCCTGGGCTTAAGGCAATTATCACAGAAATTGCATTCTTCAGTATAACTCTCGCCAAAGTAATGCAGCAACTGCTTTCTCCGGCAAACTGCTGACTCGGTATATGCCGTCATTTCATCTAGTAAAGTACGGGCATTGTCTCTTTCTGTGACTGTCTTGTCCTTATTGAATTTTTCCAGCTTTAATATGTCATTGTAGCTGTAAAACATAAGACAATTCCCTTCCAATCCATCTCTTCCGCCTCTTCCGGTCTCCTGGTAATAGCCCTCGATAGATTTTGGGGCATCGTAATGGATAACGAACCTGACATCGGGCTTATCGATACCCATTCCAAAGGCAATCGTGGCAACGATGACATCGACATTTTCATTTAGAAAATCATCCTGGTTTTTTATTCTAACTGCTGAGTCCAGTCCGGCGTGGTAGGGTGCAGCTTTTACATCATTTACCTTGAGAAATTCGGCAATCTCCTCGACCTTTTTTCTGCTCAGGCAATAAATAATACCTGATTTTCCTTTATGTCCATGGATGAATTTGACCAACTGCTTCTTGGCCTGTTTTTTAGGTCTTACTTCGTAATAAAGATTCGCCCTGTTGAACGATGACTTGAATACGTCAGCTTCCTCCATTTGAAGGTTTCTTTGAATATCAAGCTGCACCTTAGGAGTCGCAGTAGCTGTTAATGCGACTACCGGCAAATTGCCCAATTGATCCAGAATGTTCTTTATTTTGCGGTATTCCGGGCGGAAATCATGACCCCACTCAGAAATGCAATGAGCTTCATCAATTGCAGCAAATGATATGTTAGCTGTTTTGAGGAATGCAACATTCTCCTCCTTGGTCAATGACTCTGGTGCAACATATAGCAGCTTTATTGAGCCATCCAATGTTTCACGTCGTACCCTGTTGATCTCACCTTTCGATAAAGTGGAATTTAGGAACTGGGCATTGACCCCGACCGCATTCATCTGATCCACTTGATTCTTCATCAGGGCGATCAAAGGTGATATGACAATTGCAGTCCCTTCTTTTACTACAGCTGGTAATTGGTAGCAAAGTGATTTACCTGCCCCAGTGGGCATAATAACAAACGTATTTCTGCCCTCCATTAAATTGTTAATGATGGGCTCTTGGTTTCCTCTAAAGCTATTGTAGCCAAAGATCTCCTTTAGCTTTTCTCTAATCTCAATTCCGCTGGTGGCGATTGCTTCCATTTCTCTATTAAACTTAATTGGGGGCTTTATGACTGCATTTTTGAGTCGCAATTAAAGCCCACAGAACATTATTGAATATAAGGATTTTTCAACTACGATTTAGGCTTATTTCATTATTTTTTACCGAAGACAAAGTACAGGGTTGAAATTGTTAAGATCGAAATATCAATATATTTGCACCCGTTTTGTTGCAACCTCAAGACCCAGAAACTATTATGAAAATAAATAACCTTCATGTCGTTATCATGGCCGGTGGTATCGGCAGCAGATTCTGGCCCTATAGCCGAAACGCGATGCCTAAACAATTTCTCGATGTGCTCGATACTGGCAGATCACTTCTTCAACTCACCTACGATCGGTTTGAAAAATTAGCAGGCGAAGATAACATTTATGTGGTCTCGAATCAACAGTATGGTTCGATAATAAAGGAGCAATTACCGGCCATTTCTGATGATCAGATATTGCTAGAGCCTGTTAGAAGAAATACAGCGCCATGTATTGCCTATGCCAGCTACAAAATCTATCAGAAAGACCCAAACGCCGTAATTGTCGTCGCACCGTCAGATCATGTCATTTTTGGAGAAGAAGGGTTTCATGATTGCATTAAAGAGGCTGTGGAATCGGCCAGGGATGACGATAAATTAATCACCCTGGGGATCAAACCAACCAGGCCGGAGACTGGCTATGGGTATATTCAATTTATTACTAATGGCGAATCAAAGGTAAAAAAGGTAAAGACGTTTACGGAAAAACCGCAACTCGATTTGGCCAAAACATTTATAGAGAGTGGTGATTTTGTGTGGAATGCCGGCATTTTCATCTGGTCAGTAAAGTCAATTATTACCGCCTTTGAGCGAGATATGCCAGACCTGGCAGAAACATTTTCCGAAGGAAACGACAAATATTTTACTCCAGCGGAAGAAGGTTTTGTAACTAAGGCCTATTCGCATAGCAAAAATATTTCCATTGACTACGGAGTTATGGAAAACGCCCCGAATGTTCACGTAGTTCTTGGTGATTTTGGCTGGAGTGATTTGGGTTCGTGGAATTCCCTGTATGACATACAAGACAAAGATTCGAACAACAATGTGGTGAATGCCAATGCCTTACTTTATAATAGCTCTGAGAACATTATTCACGGCAATCACGACAAAGTGATCTTAATCCAGGATATGAAAGGATACCTTGTGGCCGATTTTGATGACGTTTTGGTGATATGCAAAAAAGAAGAAGAGGCCCGGTTCAGGGAGTTTGTGGCAGATGTGAAATCTAAAAAAGGAGATCAGTATTTGTAATTCACTTTGATTGATTTCTTTGTCGCAAAGCTTCAAACAAAAGAATTGAAGTGGCATTTGAGACATTCAGTGAGCCGATTTTCCCGACCATTGGAATCCTGATTTCTTGGTCTGCTATTTTGAGCAATTGATTAGATATCCCTTCGTCCTCAGAACCCATGATTAGGACAGTGGGTGTGGTGAAATCAACTTCATAATAATTTTTACTTCCTTTCTCAGTGCAGGCGAGTATTTGCAATCCACTATCCTTTAAATAGCGGCATGTTTCAAATAGGTTGTGCTCACGGCAGACAGCAATGTGGTTGAGCGCCCCGGCTGATGCTTTCATGGCATCACTGTTAATCTGCCCGCTTCCTTTTGAAGGCAAAACGATTGCGTTTACCCCGGCACATTCTGCAGATCTGGCGATTGATCCAATGTTTCTTACATCAGTCACTTCATCAAGGACTGTAACGAGGGGATTGATGCCGTTTTCATAACAAGCGGCAATCTCATGATGCAAAGAGGAGTACTCGATCAGTGAGAGAAAGCCGACCACGCCCTGGTGGTTTTTTAGGGTGAACCTTTTCAGTTTTTCCTGCGGCACAAGAGACAAGGAGGTCTTCGTTTGTCGAACGTAGTCTCTAAGCTCCTTGATTAAATCACCTTTGAGATCCTTTTGAATAAATAGCTTTTCAACGGTCTTATTTGCATGAAATGCCTCCAATACCGCTCTTCTACCAAAAATAAGTTGAGGGTCTTCCTTCTTTCTAGGTTTAAATTTGCGAGGTTCTAAATCCTTCCCTTTCTCCATAAATCTACTTGTCGAAACCAAACATCCTGGTAATCTTCACTTCTTTCCAGGTCGTAATGATTTGGCGAAAATATATTTTTTATTCGGTTGAAGGTAAATTTTAATTCTTCAGCAGACAATCTATAGGTCCAGGTTTCCTGAAAAGCTGTCCGGCTGACATTATGAGGTTTCCCGAAGATGATATAAACCATTCCCCGGTCAGTTTTCCATCCCTGCTTATAATTTGTAAAAAGCTCATTCGACTCCGTCACCCTTCTGAAAAACCGTCGAATTGCTGCAAGGGCCCGTTCTTTTGAGCCAGTGACATCCAGCCAAAATCGGTCCATTGAGAGTTTCGGATTATCTGCCTGGCTGATCTCTTCAATCTCGCTGGGTTTGCTGATGTAAAGAAGGGGTTGAACAAGGTCAGTAATAGTAGTGAATTTAGGGTATCGGGCAGGCACACCCAATAAACTCAACCCTGACAAACTTGTTGTGTCAGTTTGGATGAAATAAAGTTTGTAAACCTCAGGCTGCAATTTGTCCACCGAATAAACACTATCCATTGTCAGGTTGTTGCCGACACTTTTATCTGACATTGGAGAAAGGGCCGCCGGGTAACCCTCATTATATTGATATACATGAACTGCCGGACGGTCAAAGTCCAGTTCTTCCCCAATTGGGAAATAATTTTTAAAATAATGTGAGGAGTCTTTAAGAATGTTGAAATCGACAGGAGGTAAACTCAATTGATCGGATACGGGAATGTCAAAGTAGTAAGATTTGCCATTGGCCAAATGATCGACAACAAGTACCAAAAGGTCTTTGGTGCTATCATTGGGAAATTGATGTTCATAGAGGAACGAATTCTCCGTTAACACCTCCTTTACCGCCAAAGTATCGGATGCATCTAAGGCTACGCTTTCATCGATGTAGCCCCGTTGGAATATCGTCCTAACAATGATTGAATTTGTATCACTGGAAATTGTAGTTACCCCAAAAATCAATTTATAAAGACCGTCAACCTCCTGCAACCTGTACTTTATCCTGACTGCAGCGTCAACTTCATATTTGTAGTTGAAGTTGACGCTGCTCAAATCAATTGACCAGGAATAAGGAACACTGATTATTATTAAAAAAAGGCTAATAATGGCTTTAACCATCACGATTAACTATTTCCATGAGCAAATATCTTCATCCATGAATGACTGCTGCCCAATCGGCGATCCATCTGGGGAGGCAATGGGGTCATTGATTTCGGCGGCTTCAGGATTTTCCAGGAATTTTTTCATTTGACTTGCTGAGTAAAACAAATGAGCCGCTTGATTTTTATCACTCTCGTTTCGCTGTCGGCGCTCCACCCAATTCTTTAGGTTATTTATCTCCATCATCGCGATGGCCCGGGCTTGCTCAGAAGCTCTCTGGTCAGCAGCAAGTTTTATAAGGTGATACATCACCAGGCGATCAACTACTCTCTGGATTTCACCATGATATCCATTTAATCGTTTGGACTTCCAGGTTTTATTGACCACTGTTGTTATGACTTCTGTTAAGCCAGGTAGATTTTTATTCCGGGCATTATATTCGACCAGCCTTGAGGCACGATCCGAGTGAAGTAAGAAACTCACGGTCATATTTGCCGCTGTCTCTGCAATGCCGAGGGCATCAAAAGTCACCCCGGTGCGTACTTTGAAGTTTTCCCTTGTCCGGGGATAGCCATAAGCACGAGGGGGTAATTTCGAAAGAACGTTTTCAGGAAGGGCAAGTGCATCTGGTGCAATTGTATTTAACAAAGCATTGAGTGACTTTCGTTGGTTATCAGCACTGATCATTTCTGTCACCAATTGTCCATCACCTTTCACAGCAAATGAATAATTTAATCCGCCAAGCACTTTGGCAGCACCTTCAATTTGATACCTGTGAAAAAGATACATCGGTACCAAAGCTTCCTCGATGCTCGACATCGGAACGCCTCTCCTGATATTCTTTTCTCCAAAATCCGAAAGGATTTTCTTACGAATTCCCATCATCCGGTTCAGCTCATCTGCAGGATCATTGCCATTGTCCCAAAGGTGGGCAAGTGGATGGGCGCCACCCTGAGGGCGGGCATCCGAATCTGAAATGTGGCGCAATCCCAGGTCAAAATTCTCCTGAATGATTTTGCCCAGTTCTTCCTCCTCGTTGGCTCCATCAGCAAAGTCAGAATAGCCGTATTTAATAACCTGCTTGTCCCATTCTCCAATATTGACATCATAAGCTTCAGACAAGTCAACATTTCCATTTTTGTCCAGTTTCACGAACGGGTGAGGGTAATCCATCACCGATGCCCGGTTGTTGTAGCTGGCAGCGAAATTGTGAATGATACCCAATGTGTGCCCTACTTCATGGGCAGATAATTGTCTTAACCTGGCTAGAGACATTTCCAGCATGTCACCTGGGATTTTATCTCCGCCATATGGGGCAAGGAGCCCTTCAGCGATCAAAAAATCCTGCCTGACACGAAGTGACCCTAAACTAACATGGCCTTTGATGATTTCACCAGTTCTTGGGTCAGTAACGGATGAGCCATATGACCACCCTCGGGTTGACCGGTGAACCCATTGAATTAAATTGTACCTGACGTCCATTGGATCAGCATTTTCTGGCAGTATTTCCACCCGAAAGGCATCTTCATATCCGGCAGCTTCAAATGCTTGATTCCACCAGTTTGCACCTTCTAATAGGGCTGACCTGACTGGCTCTGGCGCTCCACGGTCAAGATAATAAACGATAGGCTCAACCGCTTCACTTACTGCTGCATTTGGGTCTTTTTTCTCAAGTCGGTGACGGCGAATGAACCTTTTAACCAAGGGTTCGGCAATAGGGGTTGCGTAGTCCTGGTAGCTGATGAACATATACCCTGCCCGTGGGTCAAATTCCCTTGGCTTGTAATTGGAATCCGGCAGTTGAATGAAAGAATGATGCATCCTGACGGTGACTGACTCCGGGGTTGGTACAACAGATTTGATCCAGGCCCCGTCTGCTTTTCCCCTGAACGTTACAGTTGACTCAAATTCTGAATTTTCAGGAAAGTTTTTGATCATTGGCAGATAGAGCGCTGAACTTGTCGGATCAATTTTATAATTACCTTGTTTTGAGCCAGAAAGCCGTTGGGCCACCATGTGTGCATCCCGTAATAAAAATGGCGTAAGGTTAATCAGCACCTTCAAATCAGATTGCGCTTCGACCTTAAATCCCCACAGAACCGATTGTGCGAATGCCTGCTCAACAGACCTTCTTTCATCCTCATTGTCACTTACCGCCCTGTAATCATAATTGGGCTGCACCATTAAAACTTTCGGGCCATGCTTCATAAACTTGACTACCCTGGTGTCCCCCAATTGTCCACGGTCCAGCCCTATGTCGTTTGAGCCTATTCCCGCAGGCAAAGAGTTGACATAGAGAAATTCTGTATTGAATTTATCCACCTCAAGCCATATTTGACCTTTGTCATTATCGTAATAGAAGGTGAAATAGCCATCGTATCGCTCCATTTGTTGAGTGAATGACCCTATATTTTTTTCTTCATTGGAAGCAGTCGGAGTATCAGTGCTCATACTCGCTGGAGTCTGAGCGGCATTGCAGGCAAAAAGTATTGCTCCAATGAAAATTAAGTTAAATCGTTTCATGATTTTTGGCATTTGGCACTAATATAATGATATCCATGGCTCATAATTTCCAAATGTAGTTGAATAGTAATTATTTTATGTTGTCGGAAAAAAGTGATCGAAATGATTGATGACAAACTCTATTTTATTGCAATTGTAATCAAGAGGGAATTGCAGGATGAAATAATCGGATTCAAGGAGTTTGTCGCCAGGGAATTTGGGTCGAAAGCGGCTTTACGATCCCCTCCGCATATAACCTTGCATATGCCTTTTAGGAAAAGAATAAAAAAAGAACAAATGATTATCTCGGGGCTTCAAAAGCTATCAGAAGGCCATAATCAGTTTGCGATTAATTTGAATGGGTTTGGATGCTTTAAGCCGAGGGTAATTTTTGTTGATGTACCACTAAATGATCCGCTGCAAACCTTGCAAAAGAGTGTGGTTGAATTTGGCCGAAAAGTGCTTAAGATCGATAATG
>Ga0316189_10005067_pt1 | contig 12626 bp, 16 predicted proteins | sample LowCovwburrow_MG_FD_204930 | JGI IMG/M metagenome (GOLD analysis project Ga0316189, IMG submission 204930) | Coastal sediment microbial communities from Maine, United States - Lowes Cove worm burrow | ecosystem: Environmental > Aquatic > Marine > Coastal > Sediment | place: USA: Maine... | reverse complement strand
AAATTCATCCCCTTTCGGGGCAGATGGTGGGCACTACTGGGATTGAACCAGTGACCCCTTCGATGTCAACGAAGTGCTCTCCCGCTGAGCTAAGCGCCCATCTGTCGAACACAGGCCCCACCTGTCCCAAATAAAAGGGACGCGGGTGGGTCCGCGTCTGTTCGGTGGTCTATAAAAGGAGTCGAACTGGGGATCAAGGGCTTTTGGTAACTTGGGAAATGCGGTTATGTATGTTGTAAGAGGATAACAGATGACAAAGTTACCATATCAACTCGCCATGCCGGTGGAGCATAGTTCAAGCGTGATTTTCGCGTCACCTCATAGTGGGCGAATCTACCCTGCTTCATTCTTGCGCAGCTCGGTCTTGGATGAACGGATCATTCGCACATCCGAAGATGCGTTTGTTGACTTGTTGTTTGAAGAAGTCCCTAAATTCGGTAGCCCTTTGTTGTCTGCATCTGTACCGCGGGCTTATCTGGATCTTAATCGGAACGCTGATGAACTGGATGCGGCCCTTATCGAAGAAATGGAAACGAAAATTCACAATCCTCGCGTGGCGTCGGGTCTTGGCGTTGTTCCGCGTGTTGTCGCGAATGGCCGCGGAATTTATCGGGGAAAAATTTCACTCAAAGAAGCACACAAACGAATCAGTGAAGTCTGGCGACCGTATCACGACTGTTTGCAGAGCCTCATGAAGCAAAACATAAGTGAGTTTGGCGAGTCGATTCTGATTGACTGTCACTCAATGCCACACGAGGCGATTGAAAGTATTCATCATGCGGGCAAACCTCACCCCGACGTTGTTCTGGGTGATCGTTTCGGCGTTGCCGCAAATTCCGATTTTGTTGACCGGATCGAAGCCGCGTTTTCAAAGGCGGGTCTGCGTGTAGCACGTAACTCGCCCTTTGCCGGAGCATTTATCGTTCAGCACTACGGAAGGCCTTCGCGCAATCAACACGCAGTGCAAATCGAAATTGATCGCTCTCTATACATGAATGAAAAGATGATCCGCCCCAATGGAAACTTCATAGCCTTCCGTAAACTGATGAGCCAGGTTGCCGCAGACATTATTGATACCGGGCGAAAAAAAGTATCGCTCGCGGCAGAGTAAACGTGCTTTCTTTTTCCTGCAAATATCCCCGCCGGAGGCAAGAAATTAACGAAGGCATCAGCGCAATGCACGACCCTTTAAAATCGCGTCAGTGCCAAATTTTTTTCGAATTTTGTCTGAAGCCCGTTCAATTTCGACGCGTTTTTCCGCCTCTGGATCCAGCAGGTCACCTGATATGTCTGCACCTTCTTCAGCGACCAGATCGCTGATACCGACGCCAATCAGCCTGTAGGGGCCCTTATCCCCAACCTGATCAAACAATGCGCGCGCTGTACGGTAAATGCGGTCGGCGATCTGCGTTGCATCTTGCAGGCTGACACGGCGTGTTAACGTCGAAAAATTTGCCTGTTTTAGTTTTAGCGTAACAACGCGGCCAGCAAGGTGGCGCGCCTTGGCGCGATCCGCAACTTTCTCTGCAAGCCGCCATATATGGCCATCAAGCAGGTCCGTGTTTGCCGTATCTTCAAAAAAGGTTGTTTCCTTGGATATGCTTTTAATCGGAGCATTTGCCGAGACCCGCCGGTAATCTTCACCGCGGGCAAGATGCCACAGGCGATCACCCATTGAACCAAATCTTTGGCAAAGGTCTTCGCGGTTCCATCTCAGAAGGTCCGTAAAGGTACGGATGCCGACCTTTTCAAGCGAAGCTTGGCCAGCCGGGCCAATTCCCCAGATCATTCGAACAGGCTTGCCAGCCAGAAAGGCGGGCGTTTCCTGTTTGCCAATCACGGAAAAACCTTGGGGCTTGTCGAGATCGGAGGCGACTTTTGCAAGAAACTTATTGTGCGAAAGACCAATTGACCCTGTTAAACCAAGCTCGTCCAGCATCCGCTTAACGAGACTGGCAAGCATGACAGCAGGGGGGGAACCATGCAGTTTTTCAGTGCCTCTCAGATCAAGGAATGCTTCGTCCAGTGATAAGGGCTCAATCGATGGCGTGAGTTCGTCCATCATCGCCCGAATGGCACGCGATGCATCAGCATAAGCCGACATTCTTGGGGGAACGACAATCGCCTCAGGGCATAGTTTTAACGCCTGAAACATCGGCATTGCTGAGCGAACACCCTTGATGCGGGCGATGTAACACGCCGTAGAAACAACACCGCGTTTGCCGCCGCCGATGATAACGGGTTTGTCACGCAAATCCGGGTTGTCGCGTTTTTCGACCGACGCATAGAAAGCATCACAGTCCATATGTGCAATTGAGAGCGAAAAAAGTTCCGGATGTTCAAGCATTCTGGGGCTGCGGCAATTCGGGCAGCGTGGCGCGGATTCTTGAAACACCGCCAGGCAATTTCGACACAAAGCAGGCATGGCGGCAAAATAGGTTGCAAATCAGTGATACACAATCCATTCAAGTATCAGAACCAGCTTTCTGACCGATTTTAAGAAATAGAAACTCGAGGATAAGATGAACGCTCAAGACTTTTTAGTGGATTTTCTGAACGGCAACCTCGTGGTGCTATTGCTCGCCGCTTTTATCATCCTCTGTATCCTTCTAGGCGTACGTATCGTACCGCAGTCAGATAAGTTTGTGGTTGAACGGTTTGGGCGGCTGCACGCGGTTCTTGGGCCGGGGATCAACTTTATCGTGCCATTCCTGGACAGGGTACGTCACAAGATTTCCATTCTGGAACGCCAATTGCCAACCGCGAGTCAGGATGCAATTACATCTGACAACGTTCTGGTGCAGGTCGATACCTCAGTGTTTTACCGGATCACCGAGCCGGAAAAGACAGTCTATCGCATACGCGATGTTGACGCCGCAATTGCCACGACTGTTGCGGGTATTGTGCGCTCGGAAATTGGTGCGCTTGAACTTGACGAAGTCCAGACAAATCGCAACCAGCTAACCAGCCGTATTAAACTGGCGGTAGAGGCGGTCGTTGATGACTGGGGGATCGAGGTCACACGGGCAGAACTGCTTGACGTTAATCTCGATCAGGCGACACGCAATGCAATGCTGCAGCAGTTAAATGCCGAACGCGCAAGGCGTGCGCAGGTCACCGAAGCAGAGGGCACGAAACGCGCGGTCGAATTGAACGCCGATGCAGAGCTTTATTCGGCAGAGCAGGCTGCAAAAGCGCGCAGGATTCAGGCAGATGCCGAAGCCTATGCAACGCAGGTGGTGGCGCTGGCGATCAAGGAAAACGGTATCGAGGCTGCGCAATATCAGGTCGCACTGAAGCAGGTAGAGGCGCTGGTCGCCGTTGGTAAAGGTGAAGGCAAGCAGACCATCCTGTTACCCGCACACGCGCTTGATGCGTTCTCAGACGCTTTTGGTTTACTTAAAGGTGCGAAATGATCTGGACTGTTTGGTGGGTTTGGCTTTCCGCGGCGCTGGTTCTTGCAATCCTTGAGGTTCTGGCACCCGGTTTTATTCTGATCGGTTTTGCTGTTGGTGCGGCTGTCGTCGGAATCTTTCTGGCGATCGGCGGTTCAGTCGGGGCCTGGCTTATGGGCTCTCTTCCCGCAACGTTGCTTTTGTTTGCGATCTGCTCGCTCGTTGCCTGGTTTGTGCTGCGTCGCGTTGTCGGTGTGCGCAAAAGCCAAGTGAAAATCTGGGACGATAAAGACGTCAACGACTAGGTTAAGCGATGCAGCTAAAAAGCAAGCATTGCAGCCATGGACCACGTCGAATTCGAGCGCCGGGCCCGAACCGAGGGGAGGGCGAGAAGAGCCCGCCCCGTTGGGGGCGGTTCAGGCGCTACCCGAGCAGAGCACGGGCATGTGGGTGAGAGTTGTTTGAATCTTTCGAGCCAGTGTTTTGGATCTTAGAGACCAAACCATCAGTTAGCTGTTTGAAGTCGGCTATGCGGACTTTGCTGCCGTTGGCGATCTCAATCTCAATGTCTGCAATTGATAGCGGGCGGAGACGGCTTCGCGACTTTGGGTTGACCTCAAGGAGAAAACGCGACGATAGTTTGTCGACATCCATAGGGCCAGGAAAAACAGATCCATGTTTAGTCACGTAACAATTGGAACCAATGATATCGAACGGGCCACAAAGTTCTATGATGCAGTGCTCACACCGCTTGGGCTGCGACAGCGCGCGGTTGATCCAGATGGGGGCCAAACGGCCCGTTGCTGGATAGACGGAGGTCGTCCATTACCGCGTTTCTACGTCTATGAACCATTGGATGGAGATGAGGCCAGTGCTGGTAATGGAACAATGGTCGCTTTCCAAGCAGCGTCCAACGCTGCGGTAGATTGCGCCTATGAAGCAGGGCTGTCATCAGGTGGAATAGATGCAGGGAAACCGGGGCCGCGGCCACAATATGGCGAAGGATACTATGGCGCATACTTGCGCGATCCTGATGGCAACAAAGTGCATATCGTTTGTAGGGGTGATTTGCGGTGAACTATGATCTGTTGATACTTTACCTTCCCAGTTTGCTGGTCATTCTCACGATTTTTACGGTTGGCGTTGCCAGCCCCGGTCCTGCAACCCTCATGATCTTAGGCACCGCGATGTCTCGTGGTCGGTCGTCGGCTGTGGCGCTGTCATTTGGTGTCGTCACTGGTTCGTTGTTCTGGGGTAGCATTGCCGCATTCGGGTTCGTCGCTGCTATCAAGGCTTCGGCCAGCCTTTTTACAGCAATGAAGTTGGCGGGCGGGTTGTACCTGTTCTACTTGGCATTCCGGGCTTGGCGGTCGGCGCTAACAACCAGTCATTCACTTGAAGTGCAGACTACCAAAACAGTGAGCCTGAGGCGCAGCTATGTCCGTGGCCTGTTGCTACACCTGACCAACCCAAAAGCACCGTTGGTCTGGCTGGCGACACTTTCTGTCGGGCTGGGTGATACAGCTCCACTACCGTTTCTTGTTTTGGCCATCGTGCTTTGTGAGCTCGTCGCGATCATTGTTTTTGTCGGGTATGCGTTTCTATTTTCTACGCCTACCGCATCACAATTCTACATATCGTTTCGCCGCCCATTTGATGCTGTTTTAGGGCTATTGTTCGGTGCGGCAGCGATCAAGATTCTGACTTCACGAGTGAACTAAAAAACTGTTGGTTACGTCAGCATACGCCAGACGAGAGGGTCCTGTTGCCAATAAGCGGCCATTCGTCTGCACCGCAGCATCGCGCAGTTTGGGCTCACAACGGTCGTTGTGAGGTTTGAAGGTTGTCGGCCTAATGCCTAGATTCTATTAACCGCTCAAGCAGACGCAAGTTCCGCCAGAATAGCCTGCGCAGCACCGCGTGGGTCGGGGGACTGCCAGACAGGGCGCCCGACAACGATATGATCGACACCATCTCGTATCGCTTGCGCTGGTGTCGCGACTCTCTTTTGGTCACCCAATGCTGCGCCTGCAGGACGTACACCTGGGGTCACGATGAGCCGGCCCGCAGATTCTGGTAGCGCGCGTATCAGCGCCGCTTCCTGCGGCGAGGCGATTACGCCGTCGGCCCCGGCTTCAAAAGCACGCGCGGCGCGTTCCAGCACCAAATCCTGAACTTCACCTGATTTGATCAGACTGTCATCAAGATCGCCCCGATCCAGAGATGTCAGAATAGTCACAGCGAGGATTTTAAGGTCTTTTCCGCGGGCGCCTTCCTTGGCCGCCCGCACCACATGCGGGTCACCGTGTACGGTCAGAAAATCAAGGTCAAATTGTGCCAGCCCGCGAACAGCGGCTTCGACCGTAGCGCCAATATCGAAAAGCTTCATATCAAGGAAGATACGCTTACCATTTTCTTCCTTAAGTTCGTTCGCAAGCGCCAGCCCGCCACCCGTCAGCATACCAAGCCCGATTTTGTAAAACGACACCGCGTCCCCCAGCGTTTCCGCAAGGGTAAGTCCTTCGAGTGCGTTGGGAACATCTAGGGCAACAATCAGGCGGTCATCTGGCATTGGGGGCTCCTTTTTTTCAGGCCCCTCATACGCGCAGATTACAAAGTCAGCAAGCTATGCCAATTCAGCCGAATACTTCTTGGCAAAGGTAATCGTGCCGCGCCCGCTGCGCAATTCGGGCATACGCATGGCCTGACGCTTTGCGTCATCAATCATTGCTGCTTCGATCCTTGGCGCTTCGTATTCGCGTGTTGTGACTTCCGTAAAACCGTGCGGTGGATTAACGGCGCAGAAAAAACTGCTTCTTTGGCCAGAGTCCTGTTCGAAAATTACACAACCGACATAACGAGATTGAGCCTGATCAAAGCGACAATCTTCAATGATGATATCAAGTACATGCATGGCGTGCCCCGCTGTTTGTTTCGATTTGAATAAACCGCGAATAAGGCACGGGTAAGGAAAGGACGTGGCAAGAGTTTCTGAGAGCTCAAAGGTCTTGAAGATGAGAGAAAAGAGAACCACATAATGTGCAAGGTCCGAAAAGGATGTGCCGCCAAGCGGGCATTTTTGAGGGGACGCTTATATAAAGGAGAGTACCGATGAACATGGAGAAGTTCACGGAGCGGTCACGTGGGTTTTTACAGGCTGCACAGACGATAGCGACACGGGAAAGCCACCAGCGGCTTGGCCCGGAACATTTGCTAAAAGCATTGATGGATGACGATCAGGGGCTTGCAAGCAACCTGATCAAACGTGCTGGCGGCGCGCCGGAACGCGTGGTCGAAGCACTTGAAACTTCGTTGGCCAAGATGCCAAAGGTTACCGGTGATGCGGGGCAGGTCTATCTTGATACGCAGACCGCCAAAGTGTTGGACGAGGCCGAGAAAATAGCGACCAAAGCCGGTGACAGCTTTGTCCCCGTCGAACGCATTTTGATGGCGCTTGCGATGGTTAAATCCAAAGCCAAGGATGCTTTGGAAGCGGGTGCCGTTTCAGCGCAAAAGCTGAACGAAGCAATCAACGATATCCGCAAAGGACGTACTGCTGATACAGCCAGTGCTGAAGAAGGGTACGATGCGCTGAAGAAATACGCGCGTGACCTGACGGAAGCCGCCGAAGAAGGCAAGATTGATCCGATTATCGGACGGGACGAGGAAATTCGCCGGACGATGCAGGTGCTTTCCCGCCGGACCAAAAACAACCCGGTTCTGATTGGTGAGCCGGGCGTTGGTAAAACGGCAATCGCCGAAGGCCTCGCACTGCGGATTGTGAACGGTGACGTTCCTGAAAGCCTGAAGAACAAAAAGCTCCTTGCACTTGACATGGGGTCCTTGATTGCCGGCGCGAAATACCGCGGTGAGTTCGAAGAACGCTTGAAAGCGGTTCTAAGCGAAGTAACTTCGGCTGCGGGTGAAATCATCCTGTTTATCGACGAGATGCACACACTGGTTGGCGCCGGTAAGGCGGACGGGGCGATGGATGCCTCGAACCTGCTGAAACCTGCGTTGGCGCGGGGTGAGCTACACTGTGTGGGCGCAACCACGCTGGATGAATACCGTAAGTATGTTGAAAAAGATGCTGCCCTTGCGCGGCGGTTCCAGCCAGTGTTGGTTGTCGAGCCAACGGTCGAGGACACGATCTCTATCCTGCGCGGTATCAAGGAAAAATACGAACTGCACCATGGTGTACGTATTTCCGATAGTGCGCTTGTTGCGGCGGCGACTCTGAGCCACCGCTATATTACGGATCGGTTCTTGCCAGATAAAGCGATTGACCTGATGGATGAGGCCGCGTCGCGTTTGCGGATGGAAGTGGACAGCAAACCAGAGGAACTGGACACGCTGGACCGTGAAATCATGCAAAAGCAGATCGAAGCTGAGGCGTTAAAGAAAGAAGACGATACAGCATCAAAAGATCGCCTGGAAACACTGCAAAAAGAACTGTCTGAACTGCAGGAACGTTCCAGCGAGATGACGGCACAATGGCAGGGTGAGCGAGACAAGCTTGCCAATGCGCGTGACATGAAAGAGCAGCTGGATCGTGCACGCATTGAGCTTGATCACGCCAAACGCGAAGGCGACCTCGGCAAAGCGGGTGAGTTGTCTTATGGCATCATCCCAGAGCTTGAGAAAAAGCTTGCAGAGACGGAAAGCCGTGAAGATGACGTCATGGTTTCTGAAGCCGTTCGTCCGGAGCAAATTGCCAGTGTGGTTGAGCGTTGGACAGGTATTCCAACCTCTAAAATGCTGGAAGGCGAGCGCGAAAAACTTCTGCGGATGGAAGAGGAGATCGGCAAACGCGTGATCGGCCAGAAGCAAGCGGTTAAGGCTGTTGCAAATGCAGTACGTCGTGCACGCGCAGGGCTAAATGATGAGTCGCGCCCACTTGGCAGCTTTCTGTTCCTTGGGCCGACAGGTGTTGGTAAGACTGAACTGACCAAAGCCGTCGCAGAATATCTGTTCGACGACGACAGCGCTATGGTGCGGATCGACATGTCGGAGTTTATGGAAAAACACGCGGTCGCCCGCCTGATTGGCGCGCCTCCCGGCTATGTTGGCTATGACGAAGGCGGCGTGCTGACCGAAGCGGTTCGGCGCAGGCCATATCAGGTTGTTTTGTTCGACGAAGTCGAAAAAGCGCACCCTGATGTGTTCAATGTTCTTCTTCAGGTGCTTGACGACGGCGTTTTGACCGACGGACATGGGCGGACTGTTGACTTCAAACAGACGCTGATTGTTTTGACGTCAAACCTTGGGGCACAGGCGTTGAGCCAGTTGCCCGAAGGATCGAGCGCAAGCGAAGCCAAGCGTGACGTTATGGATGCGGTCCGGGCACATTTCCGGCCAGAGTTCCTGAACCGTCTGGACGAAACCATCATATTTGACCGTCTCTCGCGTGATGACATGGACGGGATTGTTTCAATCCAGCTGGGCCTTCTTTCAAAACGTCTTGCGGCGCGCAAAATCATACTTGAAATGGATGACAGCGCTAAGACATGGCTGGCAGATGAAGGTTATGATCCGGTGTTTGGTGCCCGGCCGCTTAAGCGGGTGATCCAGCGCTCCTTGCAGGACAGGCTTGCTGAAATGCTTCTGGCAGGCGAGGTTCTGGATGGTGATACCATTCCGGTTAGTGCCGGGGCCGATGGTCTGATCGTTGGTGACAGAGTGTCATCATCAGACCGTAAGCCACCAGAGGATGCTGTCCTGCACTAAACCTATGTATAGCAAAAGTAAGAATCCCGCCCGGTTTTGGGCGGGATTTTTTTTACGTTACAATTTCCAAACAGTTTCGTGAGATAAGTTGGTTTGGCTTTTAAGGTGAAGGGTTTTAGGCGATTGTTAACCAAATGTTAGGAGACCGGCATGCGCTATACCCCTGATCTGAAATGGTCCGACGTGACCCCAAAAGCAGATTTCCTCAATCGCCGTCAGCTTATGGCGGGGGCTGGGGCGTTGGCGCTCGGCTCCATTGCAGGGCCGGCGCTGGCCAGCATCCAGACTGTGCCAAGCTCTTATTCCACTGATGAAGAGCCCAACAGTTATGAAGATGCGACAAGCTACAACAACTTCTACGAATTCGGGACCGGCAAGGGGGACCCGGCGCGCTACTCTGGTAATCTGACGACAGATGCATGGAGTGTTAAGATTGATGGGTTGGTTGACCGGCCCGGAGATTACGATCTCGCTGATCTGACATCTGGCGTCACTATGGAAGAGCGTATCTACCGGTTCCGTTGCGTCGAAGCCTGGGCAATGGTCATTCCATGGGTCGGCTTTGAGCTTAGTCAAATCCTGAGGCTCGTCGGCGTGCAATCTTCGGCAAAATACGTTTCCTTCGAAACATTGGTGCGGCCCGAGGAAATGCCCGGTCAACGATATAACACGTTGGATTGGCCGTACCGCGAAGGCTTGCGCCTTGATGAGGCTATGCATCCGCTGACAATCATGGCGACAGGGCTTTATGGTGAAGAGCTGCCAAATCAAAATGGCGCCCCGCTTCGTTTGGTTGTTCCGTGGAAATACGGGTTCAAATCAATTAAGTCTATTGTCCGTATCACGCTGACCGCTGAACAACCTGAAACAAGCTGGAATATGGCGAACCCCCGCGAATATGGTTTCTATTCTAACGTAAATCCGGAAGTGGATCATCCACGCTGGAGCCAGGCAACAGAACGCCGGATCGGCGGTTTCATCGCCAAACGTCAGCCGACCTTCATGATGAACGGCTATGCAGATCAGGTTGGGTCGCTTTATGCTGGCATGGACCTCGCCAAAGATTTTTAGGAAGGCAATGCAAAGTAAAAAATTAGCAAAGATCGGTGCGATTGGAACAGTTATCGTGGCGCTTTGCTGCTTCACTCCGGTTTTAGTTGTGCTGTTAGGCGTTCTTGGTCTTTCAGCTTTGGTTGGATATCTGGACCTTGTTCTTTTACCGCTCCTTGGTGTCTTTTTGGCTGTTACGATTTATGCGTTAGTCAGGAGGAAGCGGATATGATTGATCCCGTTTCAATAATAACCTGCCCGCGTTGTGGGCATCGCAAAGCAGAGGAAATGCCTACAGATGCATGCCAGTGGTTTTACGATTGCGCTGGTTGCGGTGCGGTGCTGACGCCCTTGAAAGGCGACTGCTGTGTCTATTGCTCTTACGGAACGCAGCCTTGTCCGCCCATTCAGAATGGCAACGAATGCTGTTAGCAGGGTTTTGAATGAGTATTGTCGATTTCCTGAACAAGAACGCACGTCGCGTACCTGCGGGTTCGCTTTATATAGCCGGAATGATACCTTTGGTCTGGCTGATGTACCAGCTGTTCACAGGAGCATTGGGCGTTGACGCGGTCAAAGCGCTGGAACACAGGCTTGGTGAAATCGGGTTGCAGATATTGCTCGCAACGCTGGCAATCTCCCCACTTCGAAAATATGCCGGGGTGAACCTGATCAAGTTTCGCCGTGCGCTAGGGTTGCTCACTTTTTTCTATGTATCACTACATCTGTCGGTCTGGCTGCTCCTTGATATTCAGCTCCTGTGGGGACAAATTTGGGCTGATATCCTAAAAAGACCGTACATCACGATTGGTATGGCCGCCTTTGTTATGATGTTGCCCTTGGCGATTACATCGAACAACCGGTCTGTAAGCCGCATGGGGGCACCGGCATGGCGCCTGTTGCACCGCTTAACATACCCCGCAGCTTTGGCAGCTGCGTTGCATTTCGTCATGGTCGTTAAAGGCTGGCAGATGGAACCCTTCATTTATCTGGGTATAACGCTTGCACTACTTTTGCTGCGCCTAAAATCGAAACGATTCAATATTACTGCGTAGATGTCTTTGGATTCGTTGAATACCTGAATCCCAGAGCTTTCAGAGCAAAGCCCCCAACCACGCACGATCGACTCGCTGAATCGCACTTCGATCAGGGTATGGTTGTCGATATCTTGACCCGCCTTATTGTTTTTGGTGGTTCTGGGGTCAAATAATTGCGCTAAAAGACTGGCTGACATTCCATTCATTACTTTAACCCTCCAAAAATGCAGGGAAATAAAATGATTTTCAAAAAAATGACTTGTTTCGAAAAAAACTACTTGCGGGTCTCGTTCGATAACCCTAAACACCACTTCACCGAGGCGGCGGCGACGTTGTTTAGGTCTGGCGGACTGGCGATTGTGTTAGGAAGTTTGGAAATAAATCAGAGGTTATGCGGGCTGGCGGCACCAACTAAGAATGGTGCTCTGGTTAGTTTTTGTCTCTGCGCTCTTTGAAAATTTAGTATCTGAAGAGATATGTGGGCGGTTTGGTTCATTCGATGAACAAATTGCTGCATATCGACTTCCTAGGGTTTCGGCCCGATTATGGAAGGTCAGCTTCACTGTTTGATGTAGGTTTCGGTTTCTTTTGAAACTGAAGCACACAGAAGACAGTTTAACTGTTCCGTTTGAACAACGGAACGATGTGCAGAGGTTCGAACGTCAGGGATAAGCTGGTAACAGCTTTTCAACTTGAGAGTTTGATCCTGGCTCAGAACGAACGCTGGCGGCACGCCTAACACATGCAAGTCGAGCGCTCTCCTTCGGGAGGGAGCGGCGGACGGGTTAGTAACGCGTGGGAACATACCCTTTTCTACGGAATAGCCTCTGGAAACGGAGAGTAATACCGTATACGCCCTTCGGGGGAAAGATTTATCGGTTAAGGATTGGCCCGCGTTAGATTAGATAGTTGGTGGGGTAACGGCCTACCAAGTCGACGATCTATAGCTGGTTTGAGAGGATGATCAGCAACACTGGGACTGAGACACGGCCCAGACTCCTACGGGAGGCAGCAGTGGGGAATCTTAGACAATGGGCGCAAGCCTGATCTAGCGATGCCGCGTGAGTGATGAAGGCCTTAGGGTCGTAAAGCTCTTTCACCAGGGATGATAATGACAGTACCTGGAAAAGAAGCCCCGGCTAACTCCGTGCCAGCAGCCGCGGTAATACGGAGGGGGCTAGCGTTGTTCGGAATTACTGGGCGTAAAGCGCGCGTAGGCGGATTAGTAAGTTAGGGGTGAAATCCCAGGGCTCAACCCTGGAACTGCCTTTAATACTGCTAGTCTTGAGTTCGAGAGAGGTGAGTGGAATTCCAAGTGTAGAGGTGAAATTCGTAGATATTTGGAGGAACACCAGTGGCGAAGGCGGCTCACTGGCTCGATACTGACGCTGAGGTGCGAAAGCGTGGGGAGCAAACA
>Ga0316189_10005066_pt1 | contig 12627 bp, 9 predicted proteins | sample LowCovwburrow_MG_FD_204930 | JGI IMG/M metagenome (GOLD analysis project Ga0316189, IMG submission 204930) | Coastal sediment microbial communities from Maine, United States - Lowes Cove worm burrow | ecosystem: Environmental > Aquatic > Marine > Coastal > Sediment | place: USA: Maine... | reverse complement strand
TAGGCAAACTCATCAAAACCGGGAAGTTGACGTCCCTGGAAATAACGGAAATCTATCTGGTTCGTTTGAAACGCTACAATCCGATACTGCATTGTGTTATTACGCTCCTTGAAGAAGAGGCGCTGGTAAGGGCCCGAGCAATGGATGCAGAACTCGCGGCTGGAACCTATCGCGGCCCCCTGCACGGCATACCCTATGGCATTAAAGATCTATTTTCTTTAAAGGGTCATAAAACCACATGGGGTGCCATGCCCTATAAGGATCAGGTTCTGGACGAAACGGCTGTTGTCATTGAGAAATTGGAAAAGGCCGGGGCAGTGCTTCTAGCAAAAACCACCCTTGGCGCTCTGGCTATGGGTGATGTATGGTTTGGCGAAAAGACCCGTAATCCATGGAATGTGGAACAGGGGTCCAGCGGATCATCTGCTGGTTCTGCCTCAGGGGTAAGCGCCGGCCTGATGGCTTTTGCCATTGGCACGGAAACCTATGGTTCCATAGTCTCACCTTCCACCCGATGCGGCGTCACCGGTTTACGTCCCACCTTCGGCCGTGTGTCTCGCCATGGGGCAATGGCACTTTCATGGAGCATGGACAAGGTTGGCCCCATCTGCAGAAGTGTGGAGGATTGCGCTCTGGTTTTTAACGCCATCCGAGGATCTTCAGGTAAAGATCCTTATGTAATGGACGGCCCTTTTTCCTATAATCCAAAGGTGGATCTTTCCAAATTAAAAATAGGTTACCTGAAAAGCGCCTTTGACAGGGATTATCCCAATAAGGCCTTGGATCAAGCCGCTCTTGCTGTTTTAAGACAGGCCGGGGCTCAATTAATCCCCCTGGAATTGCCAGATTTCCCCGTAAACGCCATGTCCATTCTTCTCCACGCGGAAGCCGCAGCAGCTTTTGAAGAACTAACCCTTTCCAACAGAGACGATCTCCTGGTCCGCCAGGACGCAAGGGCGTGGCCCACAACTTTTAGAGCAGCGCAACATATACCAGCCACTGCCTATATTCAGGCGGATCGTATGAGGTCGCAGTTGATTGGTGCCATGGCCCAATTAATGAAAGAGGTAGACGTTTATGTCGCACCCTCTTTTGGAAGCGCCAACCTTCTGCTCACCAACCTTACCGGACACCCCTGTGTGGTGCTGCCCAACGGGTTTCTTGGCGAAACGGAAAACAAACCGGTTAGTATCAGTTTCATTGGCAGATTGTTTGACGAGGGCAAACTCCTTGCAGTAGCTGGCGTTTACCAGAGAGCCACCCCTTTTCATCTCTCTCGACCGCCCCTAACAGATGTTCATGACAAGGGAGCTGGCGATCATGATTGAGGTATTGGAAATTGGCGATCCCAGGCTGCGCCGTGTCTGTGAGCCTGTGACCCGTTTTGAGGATCCACTTTTCAAAGAGGAATGTAAACGGCTTCATGAGGCCTTACGTGAATTTAGAAAGGCCCATGGTTTTGGCAGAGCCATTGCCGCACCTCAGATTAATATCCCGAAACGTTTGATTGCCGCCAACTTGGGAAATGGACCCTTCACCCTTGTGAACCCGGAAATAACCTGGCGATCCACCCGGACCCATACGCTTTGGGACGATTGCATGAGTTTTCCCATGTTGCTGGTTCGGGTACAGCGGCATGCCAGCATTTCCCTTCGTTTTTGGGACGAGACGGGGAAATGCCAGGAATGGGAGAAACTGCCTGCCGATCAATCCGAACTATTCCAACATGAAATAGACCATTTGGATGGAGTTCTTGCAACGGACCTGGCATTAGACCGGGATGCAATTGTTGCAAGAACTGTATTTGAAAGAGATGTGGCATTTTTCAGGAACCAGGTCAGTTATGGGCCGCCTCCCAATTGACCCGCAGAGAACGGACTCAGCCGCTCGCTTAACAAACCCGGTATTTGCAGACAATTGAGCGTTGGAACAGGAGAGAATTAGAGATGATGACAAGTCTTCCTTTGACTATAGATGGCTTTGTGAGTACAATGAGCTGTCCTATTTTTAGGAGGGGCAAGCTCGCCTGATGAAGGTTACCATTCTCATTCCCGCACGTATGGCGGCAACACGCTTTCCGGGAAAACCTCTCTCTAAAATTCTAGGCAAACCCATGATCCAATGGGTTTACGAAAGAGCAAGCCAGTCACGGGCTCATTCGGTGATTGTGGCCACAGACAGTAGGGAAATCCTTGAAACCGTAGAGGGTTTTGGTGGTAGGGCCATGATGACCAGAGCGGATCATACCAATGGTTCTCAACGCATTGCAGAAGTAGCAGAAAAAATTGAATCAGGTCTGGTAATTAATGTACAGGGAGACGAACCGGTAATCAGCCCGGAAGCCATCAATCTGGTAATCGACCCCCTGTTAAAAGATCCCAACCTGGAAATGGCAACCCTCGCCTGTCGCATCAGGAACCACGAGGATCTATTCAACCCCAACATCGTCAAAGTGGTCTTTGCAAAAGATCATAAAGCCATGTACTTTTCTCGATCACCCATCCCGTTTCGCAAGCATGCGGGCATGGATCAAATCTATTGGAAACCGGACTCACAGACGGACCACTTCCAACACATTGGCGTTTACGGCTATCAGCGGGACTTCCTGCTGCAATACGTAAAAGAACCAGCCTGTGATCTGGAAGAAATAGAAGGATTGGAACAGTTGCGAGCACTCTACATGGGGGCTCGCATTCAAGTGGAAATTGTAGATCGTCCCTCCATCGGCGTGGATAATCCGGAGGATATCCCCAAGGTGGAGCGTTATTTGAAGGAAGGAAGTTCATGACCAAGTATATTTTTGTGACGGGTGGCGTTCTCAGCAGTTTGGGCAAGGGTCTTGCCGCAGCTTCGGTAGGCGCTTTGTTGGAGTGTCGGGGATTAAAGGTAACCATCCAGAAATTGGATCCCTATATTAATGTAGACCCCGGAACCATGAGCCCTTTCCAGCACGGCGAGGTTTTTGTGACCGACGATGGCGCGGAAACCGATCTGGATCTGGGCCATTACGAACGTTTCACCAACATGACCGCCAGTCAGGTTCATAACCTCACCACGGGCCGGGTCTATCAGAAAGTGATCAACAAGGAAAGACGCGGCGATTATCTGGGCAATACGGTTCAGGTCATCCCCCATATTACCGACGAAATCAAGGCCGGTGTACTTAGAGCAACCGGTGACGCCGATGTGGTTCTTGTTGAAATTGGCGGCACCATTGGCGACATTGAGAGCTTGCCCTTTATGGAAGCCATTCGCCAGTTGCGCCTTCAGGTTCCCCATGGCGACGCCATTAACCTGCACCTCACCTATGTTCCCTACATGAAGGCTGCCAAGGAACTGAAAAGCAAACCCACTCAGCATTCTGTAAAAGAACTTCGTGGCATTGGCATTCAACCCGATATCGTACTCTGCCGCTGCGAAATGCCTCTTCCAGATGAGCTGCGCCGAAAAATTGCCTTGTTCTGCAACGTACCCAAGGAAGCCGTTAAGGAAGCCATTGATGTGGACAACATCTACAAGGTTCCCCTTTCTCTGGCCAAACAGAACCTGGACTCACTGGTCTGCGACCTGTTGAAACTGCCCCAGGGCAAACCAGACCTCTCTCGTTGGGAGAACCTTGAAAAGGTGATCAACACCGTTCACCCCACGGTTGACATTGGTATAGTGGGCAAATATGTGGACTATCCCGATTCCTATAAATCCGTTAGTGAAGCTTTGAACCATGCGGGTTTCCATAATGAAGCCGACGTGAATATTCACTGGGTGGAGTCTGCTCAGTTTGAAAACGGCAAGAACCTGCATCTTCTCGACGAACTGGACGGCATTCTGATACCGGGCGGATTTGGATCTCGCGGAACGAGAGGCATGTTGCAGACCATCAAATATGCTCGCACCAAAAATATCCCATTCTTTGGAATTTGCCTCGGCATGCAACTGGCATGTGTTGAGTTTGCCCGGAACGTGGCTCATCTGGTTGGTGCGGAATCTACGGAATTCAGCGATGATCCTCCACATAAGATTATTTATAAACTCCGTGAACTGGTTGATATCGACGAAATGGGCGGCACCATGCGTCTGGGCGCTTATGACTGCGTCCTGAAACCCGGCTCTTTTTCGGCCCGTGCTTATAAGGCACCCCTGGTTTCCGAACGTCACCGCCACCGGTACGAATTTAATACAGACTATCGGGAACGTCTCGAAAAGGCTGGCTTGAAGTTTACCGGTGCCTCACCAGACAATGTGTTTGTAGAAATTGTTGAACTTGAAAACCATCCCTGGTTTGTAGGCTGTCAGTTCCATCCCGAATTCAAATCCAAACCCTTCACCCCTCATCCCCTCTTCCACGACTTTGTTGCCGCTTCATTAAAAGCAAGAACCGTCAAAGAGGCAAAAGCCCCCAAGTCCAGCAATGAAAAGGAAACCGTGTCATGAGTTTCAACATTCCCATTGGAGATCGATCATTCAAAAAGGATGGTCCCTACCTGCTTCTGGCTGGTCCCTGCATGATTGAATCGGAATCCCATTGCATGGGCATGGCGGAAAAGATCAAAGCCGTTATGGAGCCCTTCAACAAGGACTTTATCTGGGTTTTCAAATCTTCCTTCGACAAGGCCAACCGATCTTCCGGTAAAACGGAAAGAGGGCCTGGCCTTAAAGAAGGCATGCGCATTCTGAAGAAGGTCAAAGAGACCTTTCAGGTTCCCATCATTACCGATATCCACCATCCCGAACAGGCGGCACCCGTGGCCGAAGTGGCCGACATTCTCCAAATCCCCGCCTTCCTCTGCCGCCAGACAGATCTACTGGTTGCCGCGGCTGAGACGGGTAGGGTGGTGAATATCAAGAAGGGTCAATTTGTGGCGCCTCACAACATGGGACTGCCAGTGGAGAAGGTGAGAGAAGCGGGTAATCCCAACGCCATGATAACGGAACGGGGCGTGAGCTTTGGCTACAACAATCTGGTGGTTGATTTTGCAGGGCTCTACGTTATGAGATCGGTGGGAGCTCCCATCATTTTGGACGCAACCCATTGTGTTCAACTTCCAGGCGGCATGGGAATAGTAAGCGGCGGAAGACGGGAAGTTGCTCCCTACATGGCCCGCGCTGCTGCGGCTTTTGGCGTGGACGGTTTCTTTACAGAGGTTCACGACAACCCGGATGAGGCCTTGAGCGACGGTCCCAATCAGCTTAACCTGGAAATGTTCCAGGCGTTGCTTCCCCAATTGGTGGCCATCAGGAAGGCCATATCATGACCAACCATCGCCTACAGGGTCGAAAGGTTCTGGAAATTGAGGCTCGCGCCATCTCCTCACTGGCTAATTCTCTGGATGAAAACTTTGAAGAGGTAGTGCGGCTCATTGTTGCCAGCAGGGGCCGTGTCATCCTCACCGGTATTGGAAAGAGCGGGATTATCTGTAGAAAAATTGCGGCAACTCTTGCCAGTACAGGTACTCCTGCATTTTTCCTGCACCCCGCAGAAGCCATCCATGGCGATCTGGGAATGGTGGTTGGTGGTGATACCGTGATTGCCATTTCCAATTCTGGCGAAACCCGAGAGCTGGTGCAATTGTTGGAATTTATCAAGCGCAATGGGGCTCGGATCATTTCCATTACTGGCAATCCCAAGAGTACTCTTGCCAGACATGCAGACGCCTCAATTCACTATCAAATAGAAGAAGAGGGTTGTCCTCTGGGCCTTGCACCCATGGCTTCCACCACAACCACCCTTGCTTTGGGAGATGCCCTGGCTGCTGCCATCATGGAAGCCAAGGGCTTTACCAGCAAGGATTTTGCTCAGTACCATCCGGGTGGTAAACTTGGAAAACGTTTAATGACCGTTGGCGACATTGTCCGAAAACACGAGGGAAGGCCCCTTGTTTCTGCAGACACTCTTTTAAGTCAGGCCCTCATTGAAATGAGTGAAAAACGACTGGGCATGACCGCAGTCACCCTGGAAGACGGTCATGTAGGCATTATTTCCGATGGCGACATAAGACGCCTATTACAAACCCACGGCCATAAAGCACTGGACCTCACCGCTGGCGAGGTCTGTTCTCGTGGACCCAAAATCATTCGAGAAGACCGGCTGGCAGTGGAAGCATTAAAATTACTGGAAGATCATCACATTACTTCCGTGATTGTTTTTGACAGAGAAGACAAATACGCGGGCGTGGTTCATCTCCACGATCTCTGGCAAACCGAAATGGTTTAATGGGTTGGCCGTCTTTCAAACTGCCTGCCCTTCCATGACCTGCCCCTTTCAGGGTTTGAGAGCAACCTCACCACCAATTACAACACCGCCTTTTCCATAACCTCACATTTTGGGATGGTGGATGCACTTGTATATTTATCATCTGTGGCGGCTTGTTTTCCACCCCAGATTACCGCCACGTGAATCACCAGTTCATCTACCGTCCGAAATGAAGACACCAATTTGTCGCCCTCCGGGTCATAGTGGCGAAGGATTTCGTTAATGCGCTCTAGAGAATCTTGAAAGGGAGTGGGTCTTTGTTTCCCCAAAGTGGCCAGATCATCTGTAGGCCTTAACAACCCCATAGGGATGCGATAGGCCAGGGACAGCTCTCGCCATACGGTTAAAACAACACGTTTATTGAGATCTTGTTCCTCGTAAAAATTGTCAAATATCTCCTGGCCTGTTAACGCCTCTCTCCCCGAAAGAAGAAACTTCACTTTCGCCTTGGCAGGTCTTTCCAGAATGGAAACCAAAACGAACACCGTAACAAAAATCAATACGCCTAAAAAAGTGGTTCCCAACATGTCTTTCTCCTTTCAATGAGTCCCTGCCCATCTTCAACCACTGGTCTGCTGATCCTAGTCTAAATCTATATTTGAGCGGTATCTCAAAGTACGAGTTTTTCTACAAACCCAACTCCACTAAAGACTTTGGACTGGGAATTGGTGAAGACGGAAATTTAAAGAAAAGTCGGGTCCGGCCTCATCAATCGTATCAGAAACGATGAAAAGACCGGACTCGACGGTCCCCCCTCCACATGAGGAAACGAGCGCGAAATAGTTTCACAGATCCCCGTTTCCTCTGTATTTTGTCTACAGACGTTTTCTCCACGCTCCATGCATCAACTCATGTTCTTTTACCGAACTGCGGATGAGGGAACACGAAAGGGAAGAACTCTCTGGAGGTGGCATCAATGTATTGGGAAAATCTTTAGAATGTAGGAATGTCCCTATTTGCCTGGTTCTTCTTTTAGAAGTGAGTTTGTCTCTCAACTTTTCGGCTCCTTGTTCTTGTTTGGTTTCCGAGTGTTTCGAATGGTCACTCGTTTGAATGTCGGGGAGCCGAACGGGTTGAATTCTTAATGGGAGCGGTAAAAATTTCGCTATATCCCGAATCCTGACCTGATATTTCGACTGATCCTTCCGGTTTGCCTGGCAACTTTGCAACCCTAGCTCGAAAGCTTTAGGCCAATAGCTTTGCGTCCCGCTCTTTCGATGCGGTTTGCTCTTTTCAGGCTGATTGAATCAGCCTTGGTAATCTCTTCGGACGCCCCATTCTCTATCTTTAATAAAAAACGGAAAAACACCAGAATCGCCACCTACCATACACAGCTCAAACAATTTATAGTCTTCAACGAGTTGCCTGTTGTTTAACAATAATTCTGGGAGTCATAGAATAAAGAATGGGTTTTATTGAAATCCAAGGGCATGGTTTACCCCCTCCTCTATGAAATATTTTTTAATGGGATATGAAAGAAAGGCAGGCTTCTCTTTCATGGAATGGGGCCGAATCAGGTATAATCAGTACCGACCCCATGGGTCCATGTCACCAACCGGAAGAGGAGTTGTTTTATGTCTCAGACCCATGAGAATGCCGCCAGTTTTGAATATTTCTCAGAATCATTTGCCGATGTGAAAGTTTTGCGCTACCGTATTCCTGGCTTTGAGGAACTGCCTCTGGCGCGGAAAAAGCTGCTCTACTACCTCTACCAGGCAGCCCTCTGTGGACGAGATATCATCTGGGACCAGAACTATCAACACAACCTCTTGATTCGGCGGACCCTGGAAGCAATTGTCAAGGGCTATGAAGGGGATCGCAACACCTCCGACTTCAAAGACTTTATGGTGTATGTAAAACGGGTCTGGTTTGCCAATGGCATTCATCATCATTACTCATCCTCCAAATTTGTGCCCGATATGGACTATCAGACTTTTTGTGGTCTGGCCAGAAATAGCGACCCGGCAGGTTTCCCACTCAAGGATTTCAAAGATCTGGATGCATTGCTGCAACATCTTGAGCCCGTCATGTTCCATGAGCATGTTGACAACAAAAAGGTTAATAAAGCAAAAGACATGGATCGCGTGGTTCATTCCTCTGTGAACTATTACCGGGATGTAACAGAAGCAGAAGTCACAGAATTCTACCAACAACGCTCTCATCCCAACGATAAGACCCCCGTCTCTCACGGTCTCAATTCTCGATTGGAACGAAGAGACGGTGCCCTGGTTGAGGTGCAGTGGAAGGCAGGCGGCCTGTACGGCGATGCCATTGAGCCCATGATTGTCTGGCTGGAAAAGGCCGTGGAAGCCGCTGAAAACGAAGCTCAAAAAGAGATCCTTTCCAGGCTTGTCCAATATTACAAAACAGGGAACCTGGAAGATTTTGACCTCTATAACATTGCCTGGGTCAAGGATACCACTTCGGAAGTTGATCTAATCCACGGCTTTATAGAGTCCTATAACGATCCCATGGGTTTTCGTGGTGCATATGAGGCCATGATCTCTGTGAAAGATCCCATTGCCACCCAACGTATTCAAACCATTGCCCAAAACGCCAACTGGTTTGAAGCCCATTCGCCCACATCGCCGGAACACAAAAAAGACGAGGTGAAAGGGGTCGCCGGATCGGTGATCAACGTTATTGTTACCGCAGGAGACGCTTCTCCCGCTAGCGCCATTGGCGTGAATCTCCCCAATTCCGATTGGATCAGGGAGCAACATGGATCCAAGTCGGTTAATCTTGCCAATGTGGTTACCGCCTATCGTCGAGGGTCTGGAGACCTGCACCAGGCATTTATCTATTCTCAGGAAGAGTTGGACCGCTTTCACCAGTATGAAGACCTCTCCGACGACCTGCACACCGATCTACACGAGGTTATTGGACATGGTTCGGGGAAACTGAATCCTGGGGTAGCAACACCCAAAGAAACACTGAAACATTATCAGTCAACCATTGAAGAAGCCCGCGCTGACCTTGTTGCTCTCTACTTCATTATGGACCCGCAACTCATTGAGCTTGGGCTTTCACCCTCTTCCGATGTAGGCAAGACCCAGTATGACGAATTCATTCGAAACGGCCTTCTCGTTCAACTCCGCCGCCTTTCTCCTGGCGAGGATTTGGAAGAGGACCACATGCGAAACCGTCAACTCATTGCCGCATGGGCACTTGCCATGGGTCAGCCCAACAATATTATTGAGAAGAAGATAAAAGACAACAAAACCTATTTTGTTATTAACGACTATCAGAAATTGAGAGATCTTTTCGGTCAACTCCTCAAGGAAGTGCAGCGCATTAAATCTGAAGGGGATTTCATGGCCGCTGAAGCCCTGGTGGAAACCTATGGGGTGAAGGTGGATCGTCAACTGCACCTGGAAGTGTTGGATCGTTTCAAGGCCTTGAACCTGGCTCCCTACTCCGGGTTGATCAATCCAAAATTGGAGCCGGTAATGGAAGGCCAGGAGTTGGTAGATGTAAGAGTTCACTATCCCACTTGTTTTCAATCACAAATGTTGGATTACGCAGATGCCTATGGATTCCTGGCAAAGGCCCTGTAATCTTTTACCAACGCACATGCGTGAAGACATGCTACAATACTAAGTACCAAATTTTACCCGTTACCCTTTTGGGGTTTAATATGTTGGTAGATTGGGGGCCGCGCTTCTAGCGCACTAACTGCTTGCTTCAGACACCGGGAACACCTCGGAACATTTATGGGATTATATCCATGAAAGATGAACATGTGTTGAACATGATTCTTGTTGGTTCGGCCAACGCCAGAATCACTGCAATGAAGAAACTCCTTCACAAACCTGATCGCAATATCATTTCCATTCCATGGGGTGAGAATCCTGGCGACGAGGTTCATCTCAGCCTAATTATTATTGACGCATTTAAGGTTTCAGATCATGTAGACGTGCTCCACTCCCTGCGCTCCACCCACCCGCAAACACCCATGATCCTGGTTGTTCCCGATTTTAAGAAGTTTTCACTTCCCGATGGTTTGGAAGCCGTTGATGTGTCGCCCATGATTCCCGATGTGCTCACCTACAAGGTAGATTCTCTTCTCAAAATCCGTGAACAAGAAGCAACCCTGCGATTAAAAGAAAGGAAGGTGGATCGCACACAGGAACGGCTTGAACGGGAGATGCATTACCAAAAAGAAACGGAACGCATCTTACGAGAGAACGAGCAAACGTTGCGCCGGATCTTTCATTCCATTGAGGCCACCAGTGAAGCCATACTCATTACCGAAAGTAGTGAGATTGTGTATTACGCCAATCCGGCTTTCGAGAAGTTGACGGGTTATGAGGTGAGCGAGGTTTTTGGCCTTGAGGTGGATGAGTTTTTCGATTTTGAACAGAGCTCTGTAGAATTACATGAAATGAAGCGGATCGCTCAATCCTCTGGATCCTGGCAGGGAGACGTTACCCTTAAGCGCAAAGATAATCAGCTCTATCAGGCCTATTTAGATGTGAACTCAGTGAAGAACCTCAAGGGCGAGTTTGAGGGTTTTATCTTTATTCAGCGGGACATCAGCACCTTGAAGAGTTTAATGATGAAATTGGAGAACCTCGCTCGCAACGACTCGTTGACGGGTTTAAGTAATCGCCGTTTCTTCCTGGAGCAGTTGCACGAAGAGCTGGTTCGCATTAAACGATACGATCACCCCATGAGTCTCTTGCTCATCGATCTGGACAAGTTCAAACGGGTAAACGACACCTATGGTCATGCCATGGGGGATCAGGTCTTGATCCGGTTCAGCGCGGTTATTGAGAAACTGATTCGAACCACCGACTTTGCCGGACGCTACGGCGGCGAAGAGTTTGTGATTGCCTTGCCAGAAACGGGAATGGAGGGCGGAATTGCCTTTGCAGACAGACTCCGCATGGTATTTTCTCAAGAGGTGTTTGAGTCGGAAAGCGGAGTTCGTTTCCATGCCACCTGTTCCATAGGCGTGGTAGAGGTAGGCGAGGGCGACCAGGATCTGGTTGAACAGCGATTCCACGAAGCGGATGAAGCTTTGTACCGCGCCAAGAAGTTGGGTAGAAACCGGGTAGAAGCAGTGCCCAAGGCTGTACATAATTAATCCAGCCTTACCCTTTTGGGAATAATTACCAGTACTCCTCCTCTGGCATGTTCTCTTTTCTGCAAGATCTCCAATAATAAAGAGGCCGATTCTGGGAATCGACCCCTTCTTACGAAGTTGGTGAAGGAATCTTTAGGAAAAATAGGCTTCCAGATCGTCGGCAGAACCAATGAGTTTGCCGTCAATGAAAACCTGGGGAACGGTACCAGCTCCCGTAGCAGCACGCAGGCCTCTGGTGGTGATGCCTCCCTGCAATACGATCTCTTCATAGTCCAGCCCTTTTTCTGTTAACAGGGCTTTTGCTCGGGCGCAATGGGGGCAGCCAACCTTGGTGAACAACGCAACGGCCTTGGGCTTCTCGGCTTCGGGGTTGATGTAATTTAAAACCGTGTCCGCATCGGAAACGCCGTAGGGATCTCCGTCTACTTCCGGCTCGATGAACATCTTCTCAATAACGCCATCTTTTACCACCATGGCGTATCGCCAGGATCTACTGCCAAATCCCAGATTGGTTTTCTCAACCAACATGCCCAAACCTTTAGTAAAGTCGCCATTACCATCGGGCACAAAAGTAACATGCTCCGCTTTCTGGTCTTGCTGCCATGCGTCCATAACAAAGCCGTCGTTCACAGAAAGGCAAACAATGTCATCCACGCCGTTTGCTTTAAACGCACCAGCCAGTTCATTGAACCGGGGAACGTGAGACGAGGAACAGGTGGGAGTGAAAGCGCCAGGCAATGAAAACACAACAACCCGCTTACCATTAAACAACTGGTCCGTGGTAATATCCAGCCAGCCCCCATCTTTCCGGGCTCTAAACGTAACCTGGGGAACTCTTTCGCCTTCTCTATTCTTCAACATATATAGCCTCCTATAGCTCGAAATGCGGTTCAAGCCGCGTTTGATGTATCTAATATGACGGTTTTGCCTTGATAATTCCAATCGTTTGTTTCTATGATAATCATAGGTGGCGTCTATTACTCCCTGGAAGGAGCGTTCCTTGAACATAAGAGATCTGGAATATCTGATTGCTGTAGCCGAACTCAAGCATTTCAGGAAGGCAGCCGAACAATGCCATGTAAGCCAGCCAACCCTGAGCGGACAACTGAAAAAACTAGAAGAACATTTGGGTGTACAACTCTTTGAGAGAACCAACCGCAAGGTGCTGCTAACCCTTGCAGGAGAGGAGATTGTGGCCCGAGCACAAAGACTGCTCAACGAAGCGGCTGGCATTGAGAACTTTGCCAGAACCCGCACTCAGCCCATGAGCGTTCCCATCCGATTAGGC
>Ga0316189_10005065_pt1 | contig 12629 bp, 8 predicted proteins | sample LowCovwburrow_MG_FD_204930 | JGI IMG/M metagenome (GOLD analysis project Ga0316189, IMG submission 204930) | Coastal sediment microbial communities from Maine, United States - Lowes Cove worm burrow | ecosystem: Environmental > Aquatic > Marine > Coastal > Sediment | place: USA: Maine... | reverse complement strand
CGCATCCGCCCGGCGGACCGGACGGAACTGCACGACCGGCACCGGGTCGACTACGCCCACGATCTCAACGAGCAACAGTACGCGGCGGTGATGCACCCGGGAGGCCCCATGCTGGTTCTCGCGGGCGCCGGGACGGGGAAGACCCGGACCCTCGTCTACCGCGCCAGCCGGCTCATCGAAGACGGCGTCCCTCCCGGACAGATCCTCCTACTGACCTTCACCAACAAAGCCGCCCGCGAAATGCTCGATCGGGTCGGCCACCTCCTCGATCGCGAGGCCGGTCGGGTGCACGGCGGCACCTTTCACTCTGCCGGCCACCGGATCCTGCGGCGCTACGCCAAAGAGGTCGGCTACAGCCAGCGGTTCAGCATCCTCGACCGCGAGGATGCCGGCGATCTCATGGGCCACGCGCTGGCCGATGTGTCGCCCGAGGTGCCCAAGCGCCGTCTTCCCCGGCCGCGCCTGCTGGTGAATCTCTACAGCTTCGTCATCAACACCGGTCACGAGCTCGAGGAGGCTCTGCTGGACCGCTCGCCCCAGTTCTACGATCAGGCCGAGATCATCGCCGCCATCTTCAAGCGCTATCTCGAACGCAAGCGAAACGCCGATCTCATGGATTTCGACGATCTGCTGCTCAACTGGCTGCTGCTGCTCAAGCGATATCCGGACATTCGTCGCCGACTCGCGACAACCTACAGCCACATCCTGGTCGACGAGTACCAGGACACCAACCGCCTCCAGGCCGACATCGTCGACGCCATGCTCGGAGGAGACCGCAACGTCATGGTCGTCGGCGACGACGCTCAGTCCATCTATGCCTTCCGCGGCGCCGACTTCGACAACATTCTGAGCTTCCCCGAGCGTCACCCGGGGTGCACCGTCTTCCGGCTCGAGACCAACTATCGGTCGACCCCACCGATCCTGGCTCTCGCCAATGCCTCCATTGCCCACAACGAACGTCAGTTCAAAAAGGAGCTCCACTCGATCCGGAAAGACGGAGAAATGCCGGCCGAAGTCGTGGTTCCCGGTCCAGAGCACCAGGCCTCCTGGGTCGCCGACACCGTACTCGAGCTCCGCGAGGAGGGAATCGAGCTCGAGGAGATGGCGGTGCTCTACCGCAACCACTCGCACTCCTTCGATCTTCAGGTGGAGCTGACCCGTCGGAACATCCCCTTTCAAATCAGGTCGGGTCTTCGCTTCTTCGAACACCGACACGTCAAGGATGTCCTCGCCCATCTTCGATTCATCGACAACCCACGCGACGAAATCTCCTTCGCGCGGCTCATGAAGCTCCGCACAGGATTCGGACCGAGGCTCACCGCCCGCCTCTGGCAGGCGATGGCCGGCGCCAACCCCTTCGAGAGACTCCTTCACCTCGACCCGTCAAACGTCGATCTCCCTAAGACCGCCCGGAGCTCACTCGGGACCGCTCGGACCCTTCTCGAGGAGCTCGCGCAACCGCCCCTTCTCGGTCAACCCGGCGAAGCCGTCCGGCTCGTGGTGACCGGTTTCTACAAAGACTGGGCGCGGGGCAACCTCGAGAACTCGGGAACCCGGCTCGAAGACATCGAACAGCTCGCGCTCTTTGCCGACGGCTTCCCCGACCTGCCGGCATTCCTCTCCGAGGTCACCCTGCTCAACGATCTCTCGGGCGAAGACTCCGTCGGCGGACCCGCCGATGAGGTGCTGACCCTCTCCACCACCCATCAGGCCAAGGGCCTCGAGTGGCGGGCGGTCTTCGTCCTTTGGCTCGCCGAGGGCCGTTTCCCCAGCGCCCGCGCCGAGGACATGGAGGAGGAGCGACGGCTCTTCTACGTCGCCGTGACCCGCGCACGCGACCGGCTCTTTCTCCTCAGGCCCGAGCTCGCCCGCGACCGCTACCGGGTGGACGTTCTCCTCGATCCCTCGCGCTTCGTCAGCGAGATCCCGGACGATCTGCGCAATCGGATCGTGATCGCCGAAGAGAGGGAAGAGGAGCAGGACCTGCTTCCCGAGGGGCGCTACCAATTGCCGGGTTTCCTCGATGATGGCGACGATGAGGTGAACTAGGAGTCCGGCTTCGATCTTCGACAATGGTGACCTCGAAAAGGTGGCCGCCTATCACAAGCGCGATACCGAGCCCGATTCCACAAACGCCCCTCCCGCGCGGATGCCAGGCACCTTTTCGTCGGACGAAAAGAGAGCCAGGCACCGCCGCCGTACGCGCTGTTCCTGCGTTTCTTCAACGACATCCCAGAGGCGAATTCGGACAGGCTTGACAAGCCGCAGCATTTGTTTTAGTATATCGCTGAATGGTTATGAAGTAACAGACTTCACACACCTCGCAACACAAGGAGTCAACCATGTCAGTCCAAGATCTGACCAAAGAAAACTTCGAAGACACCATCGGCAACAACGACATCGTCATCATCGATTTCTGGGCCGAGTGGTGCGGTCCGTGCAAGGCCTTCAAACCGATCTTTCATTCCGCCTCCGATCGCCATGAAGACGTGACCTTCGTCTCCTGCGACACCGAGGCCCAGACCGAGCTCGCCGGGATGTTCCAGATCCGATCGATCCCCACCACGGTGATTTTCCGCGAGCAGATCCCGATCTTCAGCCAGCCCGGGATGCTCCCGGCCGATGCCCTCGATGAGGTGCTCGGCAAGGTCAAGGAGCTCGATATGGACGAGGTCCGCAAGACCGTCGAGGAGCAAACGGCGCAGGCTTGAGCGCTCACAACTGCAGAACTCGAGGGGCGGCATTTGCCGCCTCTTTTATTGTTGAAGGTTCGCCGGTTGCGACACAAGGCGTGAGTCGTGAGTCGGTGGTCCGCCCGGCCTGAGCGCTCGACGACTTCGTGTTGCGGCCTTCCAAACCTCGGCGGTATTGTTGAAACACGAAGGACACGAAGAACCACAAAGACCTCCACAAAGCATCGCGATTGAAGAGTGAGATTCCGGTTCAGGAGCGGTCGTCGACTCTGTGGATCGGCCTTTGTAGCCGCGGTGGTCGATTGAAACGCAAAGAACGCCAAGATCGCAAAGGCATCGCAGGAATCGGACACAGATTCTCACGGATCGATTTTCTGAAGGTAGCGATGCTCTTCGGAAAGAGATCCAACTTCGTGGATCGGCAAACGCAACCGCAGCGAGGTGTGGGTAGTACGAAGGGTCCGACGTTCCCGTCGCAGTTTCACCGCAAAGATCGCCAAGTGCGCTGCACGAAAGGCCTGTCAGCAAGGCTGTCGCCCAAATGAGACGGCAAACGGCGACAGTGGCTGCGATGACATTAAGAAATGAATTCTTTGCGATGGTCCTCGCGCTCTTTGCGATCTTTGCGTTTCTAACAAATCGTCGAAGCCACAACGGCCGGTCCACGAAGTCGTTTGTCGCTCCAGGGCCGTATGCCCACTCTTCAGTTGCGACGCTTCGTGGCGATCTTTGTGGTTCCTTGTGCCCTTCGTGTTTCAAGAATGGCCGCCGAAGTGACGAGAACAGTCATACGAAGTCGCCGAACGCTTCGGCCTGGTGGATCAACGACATACGACTTACAACTCACGACTCACGAAGGACCACGACCCTCCCGGCTCTTGCTCGTCCCCGCTCGCCCGGCTACCGTTAAACCCCATGAGTGATATCTTCACCGGCCTGCCGAACGACTTGCGCGAGCTTGTCCGCCGTGCCGCGATCGACCACGCTGATCACGGCATCACCATCTTCGACGGACGCGGTCGGAGATCGGAGCGCCGGAGCTACTCCGAGCTCGTCGAGCTCGCCACCACCGCCGCGGCCCGCTTCGACGCGCTGGGCGTCGGTCCCGGCGAGCCGGTGATGGTCGCCCTTCCCACGTCGTGGGAGTGGCTGGAGGCGTGGATGGGTCTGCTCTTCTGCGGCGCCCTTCCGGTCGCGAGCTCGGGCGCCACCGGGCTCGCCGCTGCGGAGACCCAACTCGGCAAGGTCGATCAGGTCATGGGCGCCATCGGCGCACGCCATGTGGTCACCAGCGAAGGTTTCCGCGATCAGGCGGTGGCCGGCGACTTCACCCGCGCCGCCGACGGCGTCATCACCCCCGACGAGCTCCGTGCGGCGACTCCAACCCCGGGTTTCAATCCCCCGGCCGTCGGCGCCGACGACCTCGCATTTCTTCAGCTCACCTCGGGATCCACCGGACTCCCCCGGGCGGTGATGATCACCCACCGCGGTGCGGTCCACAACCCCGCGGCCAGCACCGAGTGCCTCTCCGGTCAGATGCACGCGCCGGTCCAGGACTGGGCCGACTGCATGGTTTCCTGGCTGCCGCTCTACCACGACATGGGGCTCATCGGCTGCCTCCTCCTGCCGCTCCTGGTGGGCTACGAACTCAGGCTGTTGCGCCCACAGACCTTCCTCGCCCGGCCCATGCTCTGGCTTCGCGAACTCGGCACCAACGGCCGGACCTTTGCTCCGGCCCCGAATTTCGGCTATCAGCTCTGCGTCGAACGGATCAAGCCCCAACAGCTCGAGGGGGTCGACCTGTCGAATTTCAAGGTCGCCAACACCGGCGCGGAGATGGTCCGGCGCGAGACCGCCGACGCCTTTGTCGAGGCCTTCTCGCCGTACGGGTTCACTCGGGAGGCCTTCCTGCCGTGTTACGGGCTCGCCGAGGCAACCCTCGCCGTTACTTTTGATCAAGAGGGGAAAGGTTTGCGGACATTGCCGGCCCCGGAGGGCACCGACGCCGGTTTTGCCATGACCGAGGTGGTCAGTGTCGGTCGCCCGATCCGCGACACCCGGCTCAAGATCGTCGCGCCCGACGGACGCGAACTCGGCATCGACTCCGTGGGCGAGGTCTGTATCAACGGCCCCGGGATTTTCGCCGGATACTACCGCGACGAAGAAGCCACCTCCGAGAGTCTAATCGGCGATTGGTACCACACCGGGGATCTCGGCTTCCTTCACGACAATGAGCTCTATCTCACCGGCAGGATCAAGGATGTGCTCATCGTCCGAGGCCACAATCTGATGCCCGACGAGATCGAGCGCCTTGCCGACGGCGTGACCGGTGGCGGTGGGCTCAGGCGCTCCGCCGCGTTCTCGGTGGCTCGCGGCGCCGCCGGCGAGGAGCCGGTCCTCGTGGTCGAGACCGACCCCGGCGATATCGACCAACTGGACGAGATCGCACGAGAAATCAAGATCCAGGTCGGCCGGGGACTCGGCCTGCCGCTGGCCGATGTGGTCTTCGTTCGTCGGGGGCGTATCCCACGAACCACGAGCGGCAAGATGCAGAGGAGCGAGGTTCGCAAGCGGTATGTTGATGGGACGTTGGAGGTCATTGACCGTCAGTCGTGAGTCGTGAGTCGTGAATCGGTTGCCCGCTCAGCCGGATCGTTCAACGACTTCGTGGGTCGGTCGTGGTTGCCGCGGTGGTTGATTGAAACGCAAAGAACGCCAAGATCGCGAAGATCCACAAAGACACCACAAAGGCCCGTTCTTGACTCATCACAGGGCCTGATGTGTCTTCGAGGTCAGAGGGAGTCCGGGTCAAAAAATGCGATGCTCAGTGATTCCTTTGTGGTTCTTAGCGTCCTTTGTGTTTCAAGAACCCGACCGCTACGGCTGACGCTTCGCCACCGCAGGCTGCGATTCGTACAGGGTTCGGTTGGGTTGCGGACGAAGCCTGCGATGTGAACTTCGCGATCTTTGTGTTTCAAAAAATCCGCTGAAGCTCACCAGGGTCGATCCCGAAGACGGATGGCTCTCCGGATATCAGAGAACGACTCACGACTCACAATCCACGACTCTCCCCCACAATTCGGCATACAATGTCCCGCGAAGGAGAGAGCCCACGCATGACCCGCTCAGAAATCGCGATCACCGTGATCGCAAAAATCGCAGGCGTCCCATCCGAATCCATCACCCCCGAAATGGAACTCGTCGCCGACCTCGACATGGACTCGGCCAAGGCCCTCGAACTCCTCGTCGAGCTCGAAGACCGGTTCGACGTGGAGATCGATGACGAGAATGCGGCGAAGCTCAACACTGTCGGCGACGTGCTCGCCACCATCGACTCCATCGAAATCCCAACCACATGATCCGCCCGGATCGGGAAACGCACTGAACCCCATGCGACCCCAAAGCGTCAATGACGTCATCAACTGGGTTGTGGTGGTTCTCGCCTTCTCGCTGCCGCTCTACCGCGCCTGGGTGAGCCTCGCAGCCATCCTGATTCTGGTGATGTGGTTTTTTCAGGATCGACTCCGCGATCGTGTGGCTCGACTCGGGCGCCACCGAACGACCGTGGTGATCCTGGTGTTCCTCGCCCTCAATCTGGTCTCGCTGCTGTGGTCCGCGGATCCGGCGAACGGTTTCGAGTACTGGCGCAAGTACCTCTATCTGCTATTGGTGCCGGCGATCGCCTCGAGTCTGAAACCGGTCTTCGCCCGACGGGCCTTCATCGCATTCTCGTGCGCCACACTGCTGTCGGTGGCCATGATGCCCGCAGTCATCCTCGGCGACATCCACATCCGCCACATCCATCCCGGCAACCCCGCGGCCACCATGTCTCATCTCGACTACAGCATGGTGCTCGCGCTGGCGGCGCTTTTGATCCTCGTCCACCTCGCAAACTCAACCATGAGCCGAGGTCTGCGGGCGTCATGGATTGTTGGATTCGGAATCGTCGTCGGGGGACTGCTGCTCAACATCGGGCGAAGCGGGCAACTCGCCTTCACCGCCACCCTCGTCGTCCTTGTTCCCTTTCTCCTCCGCCGGCGACCATGGCCCGTTTGGGTCGCCGCTCTCGTCGTGGTCGGCTGTGCACTCGTGGCGACCTACATCGTAGTCCCCAGGTTTCACGATCGTGTCAATTCGGGCGTCGACGAGATCTACACCGCCGTCGTCGATCGGCAGATCGTCGGCAACCAGGGCAAACGGGTCGCGGGCATGATTGTCGGAGTCGACATCGTCCGCGCCAACCCCCTACTCGGCACTGGAATCGGCGGCAACATGCCGGAGTTCCGGCGCCTCCTCAAAACCGACTATCCGCAGTTCAGGGACGCGGTGGGTTGGTTCCCTCACTTCCACAACCAGTACATGCAGGTGGCCACGGAGCTCGGTCTAACCGGCGTGCTGTCGCTGCTGGCCATCTTCGTGGCTTTCTTGGCCGGTCGCTATCGGCACCCCGAGTTCCGGTCGGCGGCGGTCGCCGTAGGGTGCGCCTACCTCTTCGGCTTTCTCGGGGATCCATTCCTCCACAAGCAGCTTCCCTTGGTGCTCTTCGCGCTCTCGGCAGGGATCATCTCGTCCGATGACGAGGTCTTTGCTGAAGAGGAGTCGACAGTCAACAGTCGACAGTCCACAGTTGACAGCCGACAGTTCCATCGCAGGCAACGTCATCGGTCGAAGGTTGATTGAGGGATCATCGTCGCGAGAGCGCCCGATTGAAACGCAAAGAGCGCCAAGATCGCAAAGACCATCACAAAGCATCGCATTATTGAGTGGGCCCTCGGAGCCGGATGGTCGTACGCCTTCGTGGGTCGGCTGAGGTGACGTCGAGGGTGTGATTTAAACACGAAGGGCACGAAGATCCACGAGGACACCACAAAGGTCGATTCTCGACTCATCGCAAGGCCCGATGTGCCTTCCGGGTCGAAGGGAACCAAGGTCAATAAATGCGATGCTCCGTGGTTCCTTCGTGGTTCTTTGCGTCCTTTGTGTTTCAAAAAATCGCTGATGCCGACCAGGGTCGATTCCGAAGACGTATGGCTCTCCGGATTTCAGGGCAACGACTCACGACTCACGATTGCCTCCCCATCCTGATCGCTCTCCAAACCTGCAGTCGCCAGACGTCTGTACTCCTCGCTGTCCCGCAACAACTCGGTCTTCGTACCGGCGCCGACGATCCGGCCTCCCTTGAGGACCAGAATCCGATCGGCGAGATCGACGGTGGTCAGGCGGTGGGCGATGATGAAGGTGATTCGATCATGGATGATCTCGGAGAGAGCGCGTTGGATGGCGGCTTCGGAGCGATTGTCCAAAGCTGAGGTCGCCTCATCGAGGATCAGCACATCGGGGTCGCGGTAGATGGCGCGGGCGATGGCCAGGCGCTGCCGTTGGCCGCCTGACAGGTTGGCGCCGAACTCGTCGAGGACGGCATCGATTCCGCCCTCCAACTTCGAGACAAAATCCCAGGCGCCCGCTTTGCGCAGGGCCGCCTCCACTCTCTCTCGATCCGCATCCCGACCATACGCGATATTGGACGCAACGGTGTCGTTGAAGATGTAGACCCGTTGGGTGACGACCCCGATCCGGCCGCGAAGTTCGGCAAGATCGAGATCGCGCGCATCGACCCCGTTGATCCACACCTTCCCTTCGCTCGGGTCGTAGGAGCGCAAGACCAGGTTGACGAGGGAGGTCTTCCCTCCCCCACTGTCGCCAACCAGGGCGACGGTCTCCCCCGCAAGGACCTCGAGGCTGACTCCCCGCAGCGCCCGAACCTCGCCATAGGACAAATGGACATCCTCGAAGCGCACTGAATCGATGGGACCGTCGATAAAAAGATCTCCGGACACAATGGAGGGCTCGCGACCGAGGAGGTCGAAGATCCTCTCCGATGCCGCCACCGCCTCGAACATCTGATTCGACGCCTGAGAGATGCGCTTGATGGGGTTGTAGATACTGAACAGCGCAACGGTGAATTGCATGAACTCAGGGAACTCCATGCGACCGGCCATGATCTCGCGCCCGCCGAACCAGATCACCAGAGCCGCCGCGATGGCGCCGAGGAACTCCATGAGGGGGTTTGTCAGTTCCCTCGTTCGGACCCCTTTCATGTTGATTCTGCGGAACTCGAGGTTCTCAGCCTCGAATCGGGCGGTTTCGAAGTCCTCGGCGGTCTGCGCCTTGATGATCTCGACATTGTTGAAGATCTCGGCGAGCCGGGCGGTGATATCTGAGTCCTTCTCCTGCGACCGGTGCATGATCCGCTTGAACCGCTTCGCCAATGCGGCAAGGGGCCACGCTGCCAGCGGCAGCACGACCAGACCCCAGAACGCGAGCTTGGGGTTCACCAGGATGACGACGACGATGAAGGCGATGGCGATGAGACTCTCGCGGATCACCACCGCAAGCTGCTGAGTCACCGCCATCCGCACCCGGTTGATGTCGTTGGTCACCCGCGAAATGAGTTCGCCGCCGTGGAACCGGTTGAAAAACTCGAGATCGAGGGTGATGACGTGGGCGAGCAGCCGGTCGCGCAACCGACGCACGATATCGAGCCCGACCCACTGGAGTTCGTAGACCTGGAGGTAGCGACCGGCTCCGACAAAAAAGAAAAGAACGATGATGGCAAGGGGCAGGACCTTGACCATCAACGGATCGGGGTTGAGAAAAACATCCTCGATGACGTACTTGATGAGGTACATCACGGCGCCATAGGCTCCGGCGCCGATCAGTCCACCGAGGAACGACAGCGCGACCCGACCCTTGTAGTCCTTGAGATAGGGTCCAAGCCGACGGAGGAACTGCCGCATGCGCCGGTCCTACCCGACCTCAGCCGCCACCCGGCGGGTGATCGCGATTGTCGCCGACAGTCTCCTCGATGCTCTCGAGTCCTTCCCAGGTCGAATCATCGTCATCGAAGTCGGGCAGGTTCGGCTCGATCCCTCTCGCCGCGTTGGTCCGCCATCCCCAGAGGATGGCGTACTTCATGTACGCGCTGTAAGCCTGGAGGGCACAGAAGACGAGACCCCGCCCGCCATCGAGGATACCGAGCTGAACGATGTAGGTTCGAAAGAACCGCCACAGGGGACGCAGGGCCACCTCGAGGGCGCCGGGTCTCTTTCCGTCTCGCCAACCCTGCGCGGCACCCCAGTAGCCGTACTTGGCGAGTCGGAATGCATAATCATCGAAACTCAGGTCGACCATATGGTGTTCCATGGCGTTCTTGAGGATGGGCGCGTCACCAGTGGTGTGGAGCAGGGAGTGAACACGGCGGTTCTCGTAGTACGCGGTTCCGGTCTTGAAGAGCCGGGCGACCCGATCGCGCTGCCAGCCCGAGTACTTGATCCGCCTGCCGAGGAAGTAGACGTCTCGATTGATGGTGTAGGCATCGTATTCCGGTCCCCGAGCAAGCAGATCCTCGACCTCGGATCGAAGATCGGGAGTGCAACGCTCATCGGAGTCGAGGAGAAAGACCCACGGATACCGCACGTGCTTCATGGCCCAGTTCTTCTGGGCGCCTGCACCGAAGTAGGTTCGTTGAAGGAACCGCACCTTGTCAAAACTCTGGGCGATCTCCGGTGATCGGTCGGTGGAGAAGGAATCGACGACGATGATCTCATCGCACCACAGGAGCGACTCGATGCAGTTACCGATATTGTGCTCTTCGTTGAAACAGGTCACGAGTCCGCTCACCCTGGGCCGTGTTCTACGTTCTTCCACGGTGATTCGATCAGTTTCGGGATCCATGGTGCTCCGTCACGCGACCGGCTCGGGCACCCGTTGATAGGGAGTCGTTATACCACCGGCGTCATCGTTCATCTCGCCGAAATGCTAGCACAAGCCGCAACCTGGAGCCGACCGCGCGAGACGGGCAATGAAGACAATATTGACTGAGTCGGCCCCTCTCCGGAGTATGATGGGAGCGATGGGGAGTTTTCAGCGACATGTGCTGGTTGTCGGCGCCGCACAGGAGGCCATGGGACGCATCGCACCCATGCTGCGGCGGGCCGAGTTCAACGTCCACACCGCCGAGCCCTCGCCGGTCGTCTTCGATCTCGTTCTTGGAACCTCCTTCGAGCTCGTTCTGGTGGCCTATCCGCTACGAGAACTGATCCTCGATGATCTCATCGAGACCCTTCGCAGAGAGGGCTCCTGGTGTCAAAAGGCGGCACTCGTTCTCCTGGCCGAGCCCGATCACCTCGACGATGCATTGGCGATGACGGACCTGGGAGTCAATCGTGCCATCAGCCTCGATTGGTCCGAGGCCCGCCTCCACCAGGCAATCGGAGATCTTCTCGAGGTGGCGCCGAGGATCGGGCTTCGGGTTCTGGTTCACCTCAAGGTCGAGATCACGGATCAATCGAAAAGGGCCCTTTATCAGACCGTCAACGTCTCTCGAACCGGCATGTTGCTCCGGGGCGAAGACGATCTCGACCCGGGGACCCGTTTCAGCTTCTTCTTCGGGATTCCTGACGGTCGCCGCCTGGTCGAGGGAACCGGCGAGGTGGTTCGCAAGACCAATCCCATGCGGGAAGGCACATCGGGGATCGGCGTCCGTTTCATCCGCATCGCCGGCGAAGGCGGGGAGCAGCTCGAGGGCTTTGTGTTGCGAAACCAGTAGCGCGCCCTACCCCGGCCGCTTCGGAATCAGGAAGTACAACTCCCCCAAATGCTTGGTCCGGCCGGCGATCTCTCCGGCTTCTTCACCCTGGCCGAAAAAGAGATCGACCCGACCGGGGCCTTGGATCGAGCCCCCCGTGTCCTGGTTGAGCACGAATCGCGCCACGGGTTTCTCGCCGCCGTCCAGGCTCGGCGCTATGGCGTTGATCCAGGCCATCACCGGCGCCGGGAAGAGCCCACGATCGGTGGCGATGGAACGCCCTCCGGTCACCGGTTCGCCATAGCAGCCCAGCGGCCCTCCTTCGGTCGGCAACGACCGGAAGAAGACATAGGACGGATTGAAAGCCAGGACCCGGCGGAGGTCCTCGGGGTGTTCCTCGAGGTAGGCCCTGATGGCCTGCATGGACATGTCTTCCCGACTGACCAGACCGTCATCGATGAGCAGCCGTCCGATGGACCTGTAGGCGCGACCATTGGTCGCCGCGTAGCCCGCACGCGATCTGCCGCCGTCGGGGAAGACCAGGGTCCCCGAGCCCTGGACGTGAAGAAAGAAGACGTCGACCGGATCATCGACATAGCCGAGGACTTCGGTACCGGCCGCAAGAGCGATGTCAAAATCAATCTCGTCCCGATCGAAGTACGGCACGAGGCGCTGCTTGTCGACACGCCCGATGATTCTCTGATTGTCGGCCGTCAGACCAAAATCCCGGAGGTCGACGGTCACGAGGTCGTCGGGGATCACATAGACCGGATGCCTGAAGCCCTCCGATGGTTCTCTGCGGGCATCGAGCAGCGGTTCGTAGTAACCCGTGAACAGCACCTCGCCGTCGTCGTCCCGACCGACCGATCGGAGCAGGAGGAACTCGTTCTGCAACAGCGCCGTGCGCTCGCGCTCACTGGGAGAGGCGATGATGATTTCACAGGCCCGACTCACACCCCGGGCGAGCTCCTCCGCGGTCCGCTCGAACCGACCGAACTCGATGGTCTGGCCCGGAGGAAGACGTTCGAGATAGGCCACCGAAGGAGCGGACGCGGCTTCCAGGCTTGCTCGATCCAGATCGTCGACCAGGTTCGGCCACAGATCGTCGGGCACGATCTCGAGGATGTCGGAGGACGGGGGCACCACGGGCGGTTCGCTGGGACAACCGCCGAAAACAAGCACGACGCCGGCCCCTGCGGCGACCAGCCCCGCCCTGAGTCGAAGATCAGCCATCGCCATCCGATGCCCCGTCGAACCGCCCGGGCAGCTCTTTCACATAGACGTCCTGCTTCTGATAGGGGATCTCGAGCCCGGTCGCGTTGAACGCCTTGTAGACGCGGCGGTTGAGG
>Ga0316189_10005064_pt1 | contig 12633 bp, 10 predicted proteins | sample LowCovwburrow_MG_FD_204930 | JGI IMG/M metagenome (GOLD analysis project Ga0316189, IMG submission 204930) | Coastal sediment microbial communities from Maine, United States - Lowes Cove worm burrow | ecosystem: Environmental > Aquatic > Marine > Coastal > Sediment | place: USA: Maine... | reverse complement strand
TGCGGCGTGTCCAATCAGGATGATTGGTCCAGTGATTATAACCTTCCGGATGCGGCATCAGGCCGAATATCCGCCCTGTGGGATCGCAAATACCGGCAATATCACTTATCGAGCCATTGGGGTTGAAGGGAAAACGCCCGTTGGCGAGTTCGCCGTCAGGCAGGGTATATTGAATGGCCACCTGGTTATTTCCCCAAAGTTTGGCTAGAGTGGTTTCATCTGTAAAAAATTTACCTTCACCATGGCGCACCGGAAGTTCCGCCAGGTCGAGCCCCCGGGTAAAAACACACGGAGATGCCGAATTCACTTTAAGAGTGACCCATTGGTCTCTGAAATTACCGCAGTCATTAAACGTAAGTGCCACCGATCGTCTCTGATAGTCATGCGCCAGACCCGGCAGCAGACCCAGATTGACCAAAGATTGGAATCCGTTACAAATCCCCAGAACAAGATTGCCTTTTTCAACAAATTCAATAATCTGACCGCCAATATTGTTCTTCAGCCGGACAGCTTGAATCACGCCGGCACCATGATCGTCACCCCAGCTGAATCCCCCGATAAACACAAGCATCTGAAAACTATTAAGGCTGGCCGAACCGTCTATAAGAGAATTGATATGGACCCGCACAGCATCGGCACCGGCAAGCTCCAAGGCAAAAGCTGTCTCATGATCACAGTTTAATCCATAACCGGTCAGCACCAGTGCTTTTATATCCATCGTCTGTCCTATATCAGCTCCCCAAAGGTCTTATTCCAAGCCGCTTTTAAATCCGCCACCGAAGCCGTGATAATGACATCATGTTCAATCCCCCGAACAACGAAATCCGGCTCCTCGGCAACCGTTCCGATACAGCCACAGGCCACTCCTTTAAAAAGGTCTTCAAATGCCTCCCGGTTGACCGGATCAACGGTCACAATAAAGCGCCCGGCCGATTCGGAAAACAAAAGGATATCTTCACGCTCAACATCGCGCAACGGAACCTGTGCAAGGTCTACCTTCAGGCCGAGATTGCCGCCCATGGCGACTTTGGCCAGATGAACGGCCAAGCCGCCGCGATATATACCGTGGACCGAGGCCACCAGGTCATTTTCGATGGCGTATTTTAAATTGCGGTACAAGGGAATAAATTCAGCCGTCCGCACCTCGGGAACATTACGCCCGATGTATCCCAAATGCTCGTAATATTCCGATCCGCCCAGCTCATTGCGGGTAGACCCCAGAACGTACACCAGATCACCGGCAATTTTAACGTCCATGGTCACGCAACGGGTGACATCTTCGATAACGCCGATGGTTGAAAACTGCAGGGTTTCAAGGGCCGAAATTTTGTGCGTTTCACCATAGCGCCCGGCAAGATTTCCGTCGACATACATGCTGTCTTTGCCGGAAAGCAACGGAATCTCGTATGCCAGGCAAATATCACGCAAAGCCCGACAGGAGCGTACCAGCTGGGCCGCCTTGAACTTACCGTCCGGATTATCTAAAGGATCGTACTGGATATTGGGCCAACAGAAATTATCGACGCCACCGATATGATCTAAATCGGCCCCCACCGCTAAAAGCCTGCGCACAGCTTCATCGATGCTGCAACTGGTCATGTGATAGGCATCGATGGTGGAATAGGACGGCAACAGGGCCTGCGCGAGTGCCAGACCTTTTTGTGATTCAAGCACCGGCCGGATCACGGTGGCATCACTGTTCATGTCACGATCGGCACCGACCAGGGGTTTGATCACACTGGTCCCCTGGACTTCGTGGTCATATTGCCGGGTAATCCATTGGGTTGAACAAATATTGGCCCGGCCAAGAAGGTCCTTTAACAATGCAGCATAATCCCGCGGTGGTTTGAGAACCGGCTCATACAGCCCCCGCTGTTCGGCCGAGATCCATTCGGCATCGAATTCCCACTGGGGGAAACCAGATTCGAGCAAATCCAGATCTACGTAAGCACACGTCTTGCCGTCATAGGTGATATGAAGCTTGCCTGAATCCGTGTAGCGACCGATGACGGTACTTTCGACGGCATGCTTCTCGGACAATTCAAAAAAGCGATCGTGGTCATCGGCAAGGATCGCTACGGTCATTCGCTCCTGGGATTCCGACACCCAGATTTCCCATTGATCGAGTCCCTCATATTTCAAGGGCACGTTTTCCAGTTCAATTTCACACCCGTTGGAAAACCGGGCTGATTCCCCTATGGATGAGGACAAACCGCCGCCGCCGTTATCCGTAATAAATCGGATTAACCCCTCGTCCCGGGCTTCCAGCAGAAAATCATGCATCTTTTTCTGGGTATAGGGATCACCGATTTGAACATGTCCGGCCGGAGTATGTTCGGAGAACGTCTCGGAGGCGGCGGTAACACCGTGGATTCCATCTTTGCCGACTCTCCCGCCGCACATGATCACGAGTTCACCGGCGGATGTGTGTTTTTTTTCAGCCGGGGTGCCGTTAATTTCCGCCGGCATCATTCCCACAGCCGTCACAAACACCAGACATTTTCCCAAATAGCCTGGATGAAACAACACCTGGCCGAAGGTTGTGGGAATGCCGCTTTTATTGCCGCCATCCCGTACGCCTTCAATCACGCCGTCTAAAAGGCGTCTGGGATGCAGATGCGGTTTGAGGTCACCGTTGTAGTCCCGCGGGCCGACGCAGTAACCATAACTTCCCATCACCAATTTTGAGCCTTTGCCGGTTCCCAAGGGATCCCGATAAACGCCCACAATCCCCGTGATGGCGCCCCCATAGGCTTCCATGTTGGATGGCGAGTTATGTGTTTCCCCCGTAATCACGTAGTAGTGATCATCGTCAAAGCGTCCAGCGCCGGCATTGTCCCATAAAACCGAAATCACCCATGGCTTTTCCGCCTTTAATGTCAGGGTCGGTGTCTCGATAAACGTTTTAAATAAGTTATCGATAATTTCAGTTTCGCCGGTTGTCCAATCGCGGTAGTGAAATAAGCCGCGAAATGTGTTGTGGTTGCAGTGATCGCTTCTCGCCTGGGAGATATATTCAAGTTCAACGTCGGTAGGATCGGCAAGTCCTACCTGGGATCGCGCCGATCGGGTACCTTCATCTATGAAATAGGCCCGAATGGCGGGAATATCATTGGAATTCAACGCCAGGTTGCGTTCATCGCTGACTTTTTTCAGAGAAATCTCGCTGGCAACCGGTATGGTGGTTACCGTTGGGACATGGTCGATAATGACCTTGGGAATGATGAGACCGATACCTTCCGCCGGATGCCATTGATCGAAGGAAACTATTTTCCATTGCTGGATGATATGGTTGGCCAGAAGTTCACCGGCGATTTTATCCATATCGTCGGCACTAAGGCCGTTGCCCTTGATGCAGTATCGCCTTGAGGTGTAAACCGCGCCGTCCGCACCGAATTTAAGGTTTAGAAGGTCTTCGATTGCTTCCGCAGCAGTGCTACCCGGATTGTCCCTGACCCCCGGCCGAAAACCGACCCAGATGGTCCAGTCAAATTCGATGTCAAGCGGGTCGTACGATGAAAGATGGGTGACCGGATTGGTAAAAATTTCCGTCTGGACGGCGCTCAACTGTTCACCCGACAATCCGGCATCAATGGTTACAACGCTAATGGTGCGCACGCAGTCCATCTCAATGCCAAAATAACCCTTTGCCTTGCGACGAATGCCCTCCCCTTCGGCATCGAAAAGATTTTCTTTTAACGCAATTTCAAGTCGGTGTGGCATGATGTTCAGCTAAAAAATATCCGTGTAATGTCATTATAAAATACGAGGATCATCAACAAAATCAGAAGAAATAGGCCGACCTGCTGAGCAATTTCTCTCACTTTTACGCTGACCGGACTTCCCTTGATTGCTTCAAGAAAAAAGAACAGCAAGTGGCCGCCATCCAGCACCGGAATGGGCAGCAGATTGATAATCGCTAAATTGATGCTGATCAGGGCGATAAAGGATATCAGGCTGCCTACGCCTGCTTTGGCCGAGTCACCCGCCATCTGAGCAATCATGATGGGCCCGCCCAGGGTGTCTGTTGAAATATCGCCTTTGAGCAACTTTGCAATGATAACCACCATCAGCTCCGTTACCCGGTATGACTGGATCAGACTTTCTGACAAGGCCTGGAAAAAATTCAAATCTTTTGAATAGGATTCCCTCGCAGCGGTAATACCGATGATATAGCGTTGGATGTTTTCACCGAATATATTTTTGGCAGGCGTCTGTTCAGGGGTGATCCAAAGATCCCGGTTAGAATCTCCGCGAAGAAAAGTTAACTGAATGGATTCACCGTTGCTGGCATTAATTATTTCTGCCATTTCATCCCAGCTGGTGATCGACATTCCGTTGATGGCGGTTATCAAATCACCTTTATTAAGCCCGGCTTCAAAGGCGGGGGATCCCGGCCTTACTTCTCCAATGGAAGGCTTTAGAACCAGGGTTCCTGAAAAGAAAAAAATCCCGAAAAATATAAGGACGGCGAGAAGTATATTGAAAACCGGTCCGGCGGCCACGATCAGCATGCGTTTGGCGACGTGTTTATGCGTAAAGGATAGTGGAATATCTTGCGGGGCTATTTCGGCATCCGCTTCCTCCCCAATCATTTTGACATAACCGCCAAGCGGGATCGCCGAAATTCGATAATCGGTAATGCCGATCTTTTTTCCAATCAAACGAGGCCCGAAGCCAAGTGAAAATTTCTCCACTCCGACGCCAAACAATCTGGCGATCAGAAAATGACCGAACTCATGAAAAAAGATGAGAACGCCCAGTACGATGACAAAAGCAAATATATTGGTACCCATGGGTTTATTTTGTTATTGAATCTAGGTTATGTGTTAGTGAATTGACGTCTGTAAAATTCTGATAATGTGACAATCTAAAACTATAATATATAAATTTTAAACAGATAGGCAACCGGTGAGGCAAATAAAAGCGCATCGATGCGGTCTAAAAAGCCGCCGTGACCCGGCAATATACCGCCGGAGTCCTTGATCTGAGATGATCGCTTGAATTCGGATTCAAACAAATCACCCACCTGACCGGCCAAGCCGACAGCAAGAAAGAATAATACGGCAGGTCCCCATGAAAGTGCCGGTAAAAAAAAGAATTTCCCGATGGAACCCACCAGAAGATTCCCTGCCAGTCCTCCTAAGGCGCCCTCGATTGTTTTCCCCGGGCTGATGGCCGGGTTCAGCTTGTGCCGCCCAAGATAGGAACCGACATAATATGCGCTGATATCACCGGCAAAAATGATGGCGAGAAGCAAAAAGATCCAGGTCATACCATTAGGCTCGCGCCGGATCGAAACCAGAAAAGAGAGTAGCAATGGAATATAAACGATCCCTTGAACCTGTTTGGGGATAACATTTACTACTGACGGTTTTGATTTGTAGAGGAACATCGAAATCAGGCCAACAATAACCAGATTGAGTGCGAGCACCACCAACACACTTTCAGAACCGGCCATATGCGCAGCGACAAGAACGGCAAGGCCGACGAAGTATCCCCACCAGACGACAACACCGTGCAATATTTCGCAGTCGGCATTAAATACAATGCGGTAATATTCCCAGAGCGACCAAATACACGCGAAACCGACCAGAACAATGAAAGGAAAGCCGCCAATGTATACTAGAAATATAAGAAAGGGTAAAGCACTCAGTCCTGTGATCCAACGCTTAAGATGCACCTGATTAGTTTGCTCCGCTGTAGAAGTTGAAAAGCCAGCAAGTTGAATGGTTAAAAGGAATGCTATCGATCAGAATAAAAGAGACAGAGCGTAGCGATACCACAAATCGTCATTTGTAATTCGTCATTCGTCAATTTTGTTCCGTCTCAGACGGTACCGAATCTGCGTAAACGAACCTGGAAGTCTTTCAAGATTTGCAGAAATTCTTCCTTACTGAAATCAGGCCATAGCGTAGGCGTGACAAATAGTTCCGTGTAGGCGATTTGCCAGAGCAAAAAATTGCTGATCCGCATCTCCCCGCTGGTCCGGATCAATAAATCCGGATCAGGAATATCCCGGGTATAAAGATGGTCGGAAATTAGTTTTTCATTAACTGCTGCCGGATCAATTGTACCGCGTTTAATTTTCCCGGCCAGCTCCTGAACCATACGGACAATCTCGGCCCGACCGCCATAGCTCAGCGCCAGGATAAGATCCATGCCGGTCCCTTCCTTGGTGGCCGTCATGCTCTGATCTAAAATTTCCCGAACTTTTCTTGGTAATCGGTCTACCTGACCGATCACCCGCAGGCGGATGTTGTTCTCCACCAGCTCCTTTCGTTCTGATTGGAGAAATTTTCTCAGGAGGGCCATCAGTGCCTCAACTTCTGTTTTCGGCCGCTGCCAATTTTCTGTAGAAAAGGCATATAGGGTCAGGTAGGATATACCAATTTGGCGGCAGGTCCGAACAATGGTTCGAACCGTCTCCGATCCCTTTTCATGACCGTTGATGCGGTTTAACAGGCGTTTTTTGGCCCATCGGCCGTTGCCGTCCATTATAATGGCAACATGGACGGGCAATTTGGTGGTATCCAGTTCAACAGAGTTGGGAGAAGACGAGCTAGAATTCAAGGATCTCTTTCTCTTTTTCTATAAAACATTCATCGATGAGTTTTATCTGCTCATTGGTTATATTTTGAACCTTATCCTGAGCTTTAAAGGCAACATCTTCCGAAATCTCACCGTCTTTTTTCATACTTTTTAGCAACTCGTTTGAGTCACGCCGAATGTTCCTGACGGAGACCTTGTAGTCTTCACTAATTTTATGAACGACTTTGACCAGTTCTTTGCGGCGCTCTTCGGTGAGCGGTGGTATCGATATTCGAATAATTTTCCCATCATTGGACGGGGTCAGCCCCAGATCCGATTTTAAAATGGCCTTTTCAATATCTTTAATGACGGAAACATCCCAGGGTTGAATCGTGATCAGGCGACTTTCGGGTACGGCAAGTGTAGCCATCTGGTTCAAAGGAGTCAGGGTGCCATAGTAATCAACCTTTATCCCGTCAAGAATAGACAGAGACGCACGCCCCGTTCGCACGCGTTTCAATTCGTTCTTTAAAGCAATTACGGATTTACCCATACTCTCTCTGGTTTCGTCATATATTGATTCAATCATAGGAAATGACCTCGTATTTGTTCCGACTTTATTAATTATCCGTCATAGCTGGACTCTGTGTCAGCCCAACCGATGGCAGCCGAGACGGCCAGTTTGATCTTAGAAGCAAGCAATCGTCAGGATTGAGACCCGAACCCCCGCTCAATGGTCAATCGACGTCCCGATTTCCTCGCCGCAGACAAACCTTCGAATGTTTCCCTTCGTTTTTAATTTAAAAATGGTAAGCGGCAGTTTATTATCCATGGCAAGAGAGATGGCCGTCATATCCATGACCCGGAGCTGTTTTTCCAGAACTTCCATATAACTGATACGCTTCAGCAACTTGGCATTTTTGTCCTTGACGGGATCGGCGTCGTAAAGTCCGTCGACCTTGGTGGCTTTTATAAGAATCTCAGCATGGATTTCCTGGGCCCGGAGCACTGCCGCGGTATCTGTGGTGAAATAGGGATTTCCCGTTCCGGCGCCGAATATGACGGCGCGCCCCCGCTCCAGATGACGATTGGCTCTGCGCATGATGTAAGGCTCTGCAACTTCATGCATGGAAATCGCTGTCTGTACCCGGGTTTCCACACCCTGCTTTTCCAAGGCATCCTGCAGGGCCAGGCTGTTAATGACCGTCGCCAGCATCCCCATGTGGTCGGCCGAAGTTCGATCCATCCCATATGAACTTGCCGCAATGCCACGAAATATATTGCCCCCCCCCACAATGATCCCGATTTGAACACCCAATTCGACAACGGAACGGATTTCTCCGGCCACGAATTTAATCATGTCGGGACTGATGCCGAAACTCTGTTCGCCCATCAGGGCTTCGCCGCTTAATTTTACGGCAACTCGCTTATAACGGGGATTTTCCACCTATCCGCCTGGTACCGCCTTGATTGCTCTTGATAGTTTATCTACTAACGCACTAAGCTTTTTCCGTAACTGCGCTCGGCAAAAGTCGCCTCTGAAGTGCAGCAAGCACGCTGACAATTTAATGTCCCAAATTTAGGTGTCAGGTGTCAGGTGTCAGGAAGGCGAGTCGCTTAATCCTGAAACCTGTCGAAGATCCCGCCTGAAGCGAAGCGGCAGCGGGGAACACTGAAACCTTAAACCTCCATTTTACTGCTCGCCGATCTGAAAACGCACAAACCGTCTGATGGTAATGTTTTCTCCAATTTTAGCGATCAACTCATTCAACAGATCTTCTACGGTCATATCCGGATCACGCACATAGGCCTGCTTAATCAGGCAATTTTCTGTGAAGAATTTTTTCAATTTGCCATCAACTATTTTAGCGATCACGTTTTCAGGTTTTCCCGTTTCAAGGGCCTGGCTTTTATAAATTTCTTTTTCCCGGCTGACAATTTCTTCCGGAACATCTTCGGCCTGGATGCTCAAAGGGTTGGTGGCGGCGATGTGCATGGCGATGTTTTTGGCGAAATTAATAAAATCTTCGTTTTTAGCGACAAAATCAGTTTCACAATTAACTTCTACCAGCACACCCAGTTTGCCTCCCATGTGGATATAGGATTGGATGGTACCTTCCGACATCGCCCGGCCGGCTCGTTTGCGCGCGGTCGCCAATCCTTTTTTTCTAAGAAAATCAACTGCTTTATCAATATCTGCGCCGCACTCCACCAGCGCCTGTTTACAATCCATCATGCCGGCGCCGGTTTTTTCCCGCAGTTGTTTCACCATGGTCGCACTAATTGTTGTCATGTTGTTCTCCTGTCGTTTCAGCTTCGCTTTTTTCTTCTGATTCGCTACTCTGCAGTTCTGCGGCCGCTTCCGGGGCATCAATTTCCTCGGTGGTTGCGGTCCCCGAGCGTTTAATTATTTCTACAACCGGACCGGCGCTGCCGTCTGAAATGATTTTACGTTCACCCGGTTTTAATTCGGCACTGATGGTTGTCACTTCGGGTTCCTCTTCAATTTCCTTATCGGCTTCAGCCTGTTGTCTCTCGGCAAAGCGTTGCTGTCCATCGATGCAGGCATCCGCCATTTTTGAAGTAAGCAACCGGATGGCCCTGATGGCATCATCATTGCCGGGTATAATATAATCAATATCATCCGGGTCGCAATTGGTATCCACAATGGCAATGATGGGTATGTTAAGTCGCCGACCCTCGCGGACGGCGATGGCTTCATTTTTGGGATCGACCACGAACATCGCTCCAGGCAGTCCGTTCATGGTGCGAATTCCGCCGAGGTTGCTATCGAGTTTAACTCGCGCTTTGCCAAGTTTGAGTCGTTCTTTTTTAGGAAAAAGCTCGATGGATCCATCATTTTGGATATTGTTGAGATAATTGAGGCGATCGATACTCTGCCGGATCGTTTGAAAATTGGTCATCATACCGCCGAGCCATCGGTTGTGGACATAAAACATCTCGCAGCGGTTGGCTTCTTCATAGATGGAATCGCGCGCCTGCTTTTTGGTGCCGACAAAAAGCAGCGATTTGCCTTCGGCCACTGTGTTTACGACAAAATCATAGGCTGTTTTGAACATCCGCACGGTTCGTTGCAGGTCGATAATATAGATTCCGTTTCTGGCGCCAAAAATATAGGGCTTCATTTTCGGATTCCAGCGTTTCGTCTGGTGGCCGAAATGAACGCCAGCTTCCAGCAGTTCTTTCATGGTTACATAAGCCATAGTTTTCTCCTTTTCTCATTGGTTATTCCACCGCCATCATCATTCCAGTCTCCGACTTTCAGTGAAAGCACCGGGAAACGAGTCCGATAGCGTGGGTGTTATAAAAATCTTTTTTTATAGCAAATAAAATTATTGGCCGCAACACTTTTCTTCAGTTTAATATCAAGTACCAAATAACCCATAACCGAAACCCGTAACCCGCAAATTTTATCAGAGGACAGAAAACAGCGGTCAGATAACAGGTTACAGATGCCGGAAATCAGATTGCATGGATAGTTCATTACCGCAACCCTTTTGATCCTCCTGCACCTTCCTTTGAGCGATGTCCTACTCTATGCGCTATGCCCTTTGCTTTATGCCCCTTTTGCCCGTAACCCGCAACTCGTTTCAACCTCTTTTTCGCATCCAGACAACACGCTCGCAGCCACTGTAGTCCCTGCTATGGTTGAAATCATCATAAAAATCGCAGTCGGATACAATTCTGTGGACATCATCTTTCTGTTCATGGCCAATTTCCAGCAAAAGCATGCCATGCGGCTTCAGGTAATGGTGAGCGCTGCCGATAATTTTTCTAAAACAGGATAGGCCGTCATTATCGCCATCGAGAGCTGCAAATGGTTCAAATTGGTTTATTTCCGGCTGCAGTTTGCCAATTGCCTGGCTGGGAATGTAAGGCGGATTTGACACAATCATATCAAACCCGGATTTTTTCTGATTTAAGGGTGTGAACCAGTCACCGACAAAAAAATGGACTCGCCCAGAGAAATCGTGTCGTGCGGCATTTCTGCTTGCTAATTCTGCTGCCTTCTTAGAATAATCTGATGCAAAATATGCATGCCGGGGCTGCTGCGAAACCAGCGCAAGTACAATGGCCCCCGATCCGGTCCCAAGGTCAAGAATGCACTGTGACTGTGAAGACGGTATCTTTGATAAAAAATTCAGGGCTACTTCCACCAGACATTCGGTTTCCGGTCTCGGTATCAAGACATCTTGAGTGATCTCAAAATCCATGGACCAGAACTCTTTAGATCCAAGGATATAGGCAACCGGTTCACGCCTGATTCTGCGCTTAATCAACATTTTAAATGTGTTCAGTTCTTCAGCAACCAGCGGTTGGTCGTAATTTAAATACAGATCAATCCGTTTGACCTTCAACGTATGGGCAAGCAGTATTTCGCCGGTTGCCCGGGGACTGTCAATATCATGATCCTTTAAATATGACGTTGCCCAGCGGATAAGCTTGATAATGGTCCATTGAGGCTTGGCGGCAACGGTGTTTTTTTTTTCTGGCATGGACTCAGATCGAATTTTGCTTTAAGAATATGACAAAGTAGAATTAATTTAGTCAAACAATCGGCATGTAAGAAGCTAAGCTTTTTCCGAGACTACGCTCGTGATAAGTGGCTCCTGAAGGGAAGCATGCACGCTGATGATGTAATCTATCAATTTATTAGAAAAAAAGGCATAGGGGCCTAAGGCTGTCAACTGGATGCTTATACCTGATCCACATTCTGTAAGGCCTGGGTCTGATAATAAGTTGCCAGGTTGTCAACGAGTTCGTCAATATTACCTTGCAGAATATATTCCAGCTTATAAAGCGTAAGTCCGATCCGATGGTCGGTCACCCTCCCCTGGGGAAAATTGTAAGTTCTGATTCTGCCGCTTCTATCCCCCGTACCCACCTGGCTCTTGCGCTCTTCTGATCGCTTTTCGTTCTGGTCCATGATCATTTGATCCAGCAATCTCGCCCGCAGAAGCTTCATGGCCTTTAATTTGTTTTTAAGTTGCGATTTCTCGTCCTGGCAGGTAACCACCAGACCGGAGGGTAAATGGGTAATGCGTACGGCCGAATCGGTGGTATTCACGCTTTGCCCCCCCGGGCCTGTGGATCGGTAAACATCGATTTTGAGTTCGGATGAATCAATTGCAACATCGACCTCATCCGCCTCGGGCAATACGGCCACTGTCACCGCTGAGGTATGGATACGTCCCTGGGTTTCCGTGGTGGGCACCCGCTGCACCCGATGGGTGCCGCTTTCATACTTAAATAAACTGTAAGCCCCCTTGCCCTGAATCATGGCAATGACTTCTTTCAGACCGCCGACACCGGTGGAATGGTGGGTTATGACATCTATTTTCCAGCTGCGGCTTTCAGCATAGCGGCTGTACATCCGGTAAAGATCGCCGGCAAACAATGCAGCCTCTTCCCCGCCGGTACCGGCCCGAATCTCGACGATGACGTTTTTTTCGTCATTGGGATCTTTGGGCAGCAAAAGCTTTTTTAGTTCGGCTTCAAGATCTTCTTTTTCCCGGTTCAGCGCCGCAATCTCATCCCGTGCCAGGTCTTTTATATCGGGATCAGCGTCCTTTAACAGATCCTGGCTATCATCGAGATCATGCAGCATCTGTTTGTATTGACGGTAGACCGTTACGACCTTGCTTAATTCGGCATGCTCGCGCACATAGGTCTGGTAAGCGTTGCGATCATTCACAATTTTCGGATCGCTCAATTGCTTCTCGACCTCAATGAAGCGCTCTTCAACCCCTATTAATTTGTCAAACATTGGTTCTGGTATCCACTTGTGGATTTACACCGCAACCCGATGGCCGAGCCCCCTGGGTTACCGGCGCTTAAACGCATATTTTGGACGATTCTGATTGTCTATTGCGGGAGAGGAATCCGGCCGATTTGTCCGGTCATCATCAAAACAATGCCTTTATGACACTTTTTTGCAATTATCTGATGCAGCTGGCAAGCCGGATTTTTTCTCAGCAAAGCGAGGTGACAGGCGGGATAAATCTAAGTGGGTTTCGCTTGGTTTTGGAATTTTTCATATTTTTTCCGGAACCGTTCAATACGACCCGCTGTGTCAATCAG
>Ga0316189_10005063_pt1 | contig 12636 bp, 14 predicted proteins | sample LowCovwburrow_MG_FD_204930 | JGI IMG/M metagenome (GOLD analysis project Ga0316189, IMG submission 204930) | Coastal sediment microbial communities from Maine, United States - Lowes Cove worm burrow | ecosystem: Environmental > Aquatic > Marine > Coastal > Sediment | place: USA: Maine... | reverse complement strand
CCTGCGAAGGTGCTCCGGGGCGTCGTCGTCTCCCATCTCGATGGTCTCGATGTGGTCGACGGAGCCAAATCCGCTGGGTAGCGGGATGGTAACCTCGACTTGGATCGTGTCCTTGGTCGGGTCCAGATTGACCTCGCCCAGCTGAGAGACCTGGATCGTGTCCATCGAAAACTCGTCTTCGGGCACGCTGACTTTTTTGGCCATTCTCACGCTTCTATCAGGTTCGGTGTGGTCGTGCTAGTGCTTGCTGCGCTAGCTGCGCTCGCGCACGATTCGAGCCACGCAGTCGGACGGCATCTCACCTGGCTGGGCTACCTTCGCGATGGTCAGCGTTTTGCAGATTTTCCGCATCTCGTCGAATTCCGCCGTGCTGCGCCTTCGGCCGTCGAGGAAGCCGACGTACCACATGAGGCCGGTCGACCAGACGTAGAAGAAGATCAACAGGAAACCGTCGTCGCTCACCAGACGTCCCGTTCCCGGGCGTGGTTTGACTTCGACAGCACCGGCGCAGACTTCGGCCGCGCATCGTGCCGTCGCTGCATATCCGCCACCAGCGCTGGGTAGTCGGACAGGGGCGTCACCTGCAGATCCTTCGGAACGGCGATGCCGGCTTGGCTCAGGGTCTGCCAGACGATTTTCCGCGCGTCAAACCACTGCGGGGCGCGCACTATGAACCATGGCTCAGGCTCCGGGTCGGTCGCCCGCCAAGCGTTCCGGGTAACCAGCCAGCGCTTGTCGAACCACTGGCGTCCCGTGGGAACCCACTGCGTCACTCCGACACCCCCGCCTCTTTCTGAATGTCCGCTACCAGGGTGGCTGCGTCCTCCGGGGTGAGCTGAATCTCGGTGCGACGCGGCAGGTCAGGCCGCAGCCGGTAAAGGTGGCGGTACAGAGTGGCTTCCCCACAGCCCAGCAGCCGTGCAGCCCTGGCTATGTGGCCGCCGGTGCGGCGCAGTGCCTCCTCCATCGCCTCACGCTTCAGGGTGTCGAGGTCGAGGACCGACAACGCGCTCCCAGGAATGTCCACGATGATCATTGCGATGCTTCCATTTACTTCTCCGCCTCATGGCTGTCCACGACACGAGGTTTGATGTTCACGGTCCGACCCGCGGCCACCCCAGCGGCATATGCGGCCGGGTCACCCTTGAGGCGCGGGGTCTTCAGATTTGGCAGGTCAGTGCTGGCCTTGACCTGATCGATGCGGTCATCCAGGCGCACCAGGGCGGTCGAGGTGCCCTCAGCCCGCGCCGCCTTACGGGCCGCCACCATTCTGTCGCCAATCGCGCTGGCACAGCCAATCCGGAAGCTACGGCTCTGTGAGCGGCCATCGATATGGCCGGCGTCCTGGGCCTTCCTGGTGAGTCGCTGTATCTCCGACCGGAACCACGGGAAAAGCGCCTTGACCGCCGCCGTGTCCGACTCGAAGCCGAGGACGGCGTAGCTGGCGCTGTCTCGGATGAAGGTGCCGTCGCGACGTGTACCGATCGATCTGATCATGATGCAGTCATTCGCGACAGCCATCCGGTTGAGCAGCGACCGCTCCCAGACCCGGGTGCGTCCCCGGTCGACAATTCCCTCAGTCAGGATGGACTCGCCATCGCGGAAGCCATCCACTTCCGCCATGGAAAGTTTGTGATCCGCGAGGATGCGCTGCGCCGTCGCTGCTGCCGTTGCGGCCTCGGCCGGAGTGCCCGCGCGAGCCGACAGCTCGAGCAGTCGCTTGACCTTTTGGATGATCTTCTTGTTGCCTTCACTCGCCATGGTTGTCCTCCTTCAGCTGCGCCTCGATGTAGTCCTGCTCGCCCTCCGTGAGCCTGTGCCATATCTTCTCGAGTTCCTCCCGGTCGGCATCGTCTAGGTCGACCGGGCGAGGCTTGGGCAGCGCCCGGTACTTGGCCAAGTATGTGTCGCGGAGGGTGATCCCATCCCTTCTGGTGCGCAGAATCCCGAGCACGTTCGGCTCGACGATCCAGTTGTGAGCCTCGGTCAGCTTGCGTGTGCCCTGGCGCTTCAGCCGGCCGCTCTCCAGATCGAACACGTAAACGTCGCCGAGGGGCCACTTGACCCCATGCTTGCCGTCACTGCATACGACGTAGCGCACCTGCGACACCATGCCCGAATCCTCGTGGTAAACCGATATGATCGCGCCCTCGTCGCCGTTGGGAGGCTTGCCCACCGCTAGATTGTCGCCCCGGTAGTGGTCGAACTTTGGCATCGTCCGCTCGCCCTTGGGAGGGATCTCGGCCATCGGCGTCAGGGTGCCCTTGCGGCGACTCGACTTGATCTCGACCTGCTTGCGCTTGGTCTTGCGCGGCGCCTTTTTCTTCGTCTTCTTTTTAGAAACCTGCTTCGTACTCATCGTCGTCCTCACTGTGGTCGTATCCTCCAGCATGTCCTGCCTCGTAGCCGCCGCCTTCGTAGTTACTGAACCGCGTCTGTGGCCCATTCCAGGCCAGTTTTCGCATGCCGGTTGGTCCGTGCCGGGCCTTCGCAATGATTACCTCAGCGAAACCCTCCAGTGCCGGGTCGTTCTTGTCGTTGTACGCGCCAGGGCGGTACACAAACCATATGTTGTCGGCGTCCTGCTCGATGGCTCCAGACTCGCGGAGGTCGCTCAGCTGGGGGCGCTTGGCTCCGCCACGCTTTTCCACGTCGCGATTGAGCTGAGACAGTGCCAGAACCGGAACCTCCAGGGACTTCGCCAGCAGCTTGAGCCCGCGCGATATGCCTGAGATTTCCTGCTCGCGGCTGTCGGCGGTCGCTTCCATCAGCTGTAGGTAGTCCACGACTATCAGTCCCACCTTTTTCTGCGTGGCAAGCGGGTGGCGACCGGCCTCAACCTCCCGCTTCAGCTTCATCGCCTGCGCGCGAATGTCGAACAGGCTCGTGCTTGCGCTGTCGTCAATCCAGACGGGCCAGTCAGCGATGCCGGTCATGTTCTGGGTGCCAGCGATGGTATCCGTGAACTGCTGCAGCTCGCTCGCCTGCAAGGCGCCTTCGCGGATGCGCTTCAGGTCGATGTGGCCGTGAGCCGCGATGTAGCGCTGGGCAATCTGTAGCCGCTGCATCTCCAGAGAGAAAATGGGTACCGCGTAGCCCTGTGTGGCGACACCCTGAGCAAACTTCAGGGCCAAGGCGCTTTTGCCCATACCAGGGCGGGCGGCGAGCACCGTGAGGTCTCCCGCATGGAAACCGGTGGTGAACTTGTCGATGTCCAACAGGCCTGACGAGATACCCGAGCCGCCCTGTTGCTGTGTCAGAATCTGTGCAGCATGGGCCTCCTGGGCCGCATCGCTCATGCTTGTCATCGCCGCGGTACCGGCCGACTCGAAGAGATTCATCACCTTGCTGAGGTGCTCTTCGATCCAGTCCGATGTGTTGCCCGTCAGCGAGTACCCGCCGGCCGCTGTCAACTGGCACTGAGCAATCAGCCTCCGCTGTTGACACTTCTCGCGGACTATTTGTGCATGAGAATCGACGTTCGCAAGGTTCGGTGAGCAGTCAATGAGGCTCGCAAGGTAGGGTTTTCCGCCGACCTGCCTCAGCCGGTTGTCCTTGTCCAGCTGGTGAGCCACCGCGACAATGTCCAACGCCCGACCATCGTCGAGAACCGTGGCGATGGCCTCGAATATCCGGGCGTTAGCGTCGGCGTAGAACGCGGACGCTCCGAAGGCCCCGAGGGCACTCATGGACGACGCGTGGGCGGCGCCGGTGGTGTCCAGGAGACACGCGGCGAGCACCGCCCCCTCGGCGTCCAAGTCCTGGGGAGGGATGGCGCCCGGCGCGGGGCGCAATGGGGGTGCGGATGCACCATCCCTTCTTCGACGGCCAGCCATCAGCGGTTCACTGGGTTCCGCTGGTCCGCGTGATTCAGCGCCCGGGCATATGGCACCATCCCGATGAGTCGGCTGTAGGCGCGCTCGCCCAGCACACCCTGGTAGTGGTCGAGATTGTGGTTCGCTGTGACCAGGACCGGGCGGCTGTTGCTCCAGCGAGCATTGATCAGGACGCCCAGCTGCTCCCGGACCCAGTCCGTGGTCCGTTCTGCGCCCAGATCGTCGAGAACTAGCAGGTCACATGTCTCGAGTTCGGCTCGAAACGCCTCCCGCCGTGGGCCGGGCCAGTCGTAGCTGTTGCGAAGCTGGTCGAGGAGGCTCGGAATGAAGCAAAACCGGGCCGTCCGGATGCGCCGCTGGTGCAGGAGACCCCGCATGATCGCGACCGCCAAATGACTCTTCCCGGTGCCGTGCGAGCCGAACAGCTGATAACCATCCGCGGTGTCAACCGAAAAGTGCAGGACGTACTGGCGCATTTCCTCTTGCAATTCACGATTCAGGTAGAAAGTCCCTATCGTTGCGTGCAGAAGCCGGTTCGGGACCCCTGCATTTTTCAGAGTCTGAGTGACCTCCCACCAGCGGTGGATGCCACATCGGCGCCAGCGGAAGCCGTCGTCCCACGTCACCGTCGAGCCGGGCTTCAGCTCGTACCCGGAGGGTTCGAGGCACGCTATCGAGCCGTAGTCAACCTTTCGCTGACCGCAGCGCCGACACTCGGCGACCCGGGTCGCGGCGTCAGCGAGCAGCTGTTCGCTCGAGCACTCGGCCAGCACCTGGGGCGGCAGGTCCGGCGGCAGGATGCTCAGCAGCGGCTTGCGGTCGCCCACGGCCTCGGCCAGCGATTCGCAGCCCCGGTAGTGCTCGATTCGAGCCTCGGCCTCGCCGACCATCCGCGCCGCGATGTCTCGCAGGCTCTCCAACTTCCCTTTTTTCTTCGCCATTTTGTCCTCTGGGTCGTGTCACTTCATCCATGGCGGTCTCCGCTCGAGCGCCCGGGCCGTGTCAGATCCCGGTTTCGCGCCTGAAGGGGCCGCTGTGGCCGTTTTGGTGGGTCCGACGGCCCCTGGGGTGCCGGAGGGGCCCGAACGGCCTCCTGGGGCCGCTCTCGCTTGCTCGCGGGCACGTTTCAGGAATCCCCCGAACGCCGCATCGTGGTTTCGCTGGCTCCCGTCCTGGATGCGGCCCTTCGACCGATACAGCGCCAGCGTGTTTGCCAGCTGATTCTCGGTCATCCCGGCTTTTCCCGCCAATTCCACGACGTAGGCGCTCGGGCGGTACTCGGATGCGGTCTGGCATCCGGTCTTGTCGACGAGATGTACGTCCGGGTGGTCGTGTATCCGTCCCAGTGGGTCGCGCGACGATCGATCGCTAAGCTTAGCTTCGCTACGCTCAGCTACGCTAAGGGTGACCGCGTGTGACCGCGTGTGACCATTTGTCACGGTGCGTGACTTCTGGTCACGGTGCGTGACATTACGGGGGGCGGCGGCCCCATTCGTCCGCTTGGTCGGCTCTTCCGACTCCGCGTCCGGCTCGGCCTCTTTTGTCACGCTCTGTGACTCGATGTCACGGTGCGTGACAGGTTCCTCGGCCGGTTCGGGCTCAGCCGTCTCGTCAGGGTGGAATTCCACCCCAGCATCGGCCAGGTCATGGAGCCTGGCGACGGCCACGACGCGCTCCCGCTGGGAACGCTTGCGGGCCTTGTCCGAGTGTCGGGCCTGCTGGGCGTCCATGTAGTTGGGCAGCAGGAGCATTCCGTGGTTCGGGAGGTGCTGGCACGTCCCGGCGGCCAAGAGGGCGTCCACACCGGGCTCGACCACGTCGAAGGGCACTCCACCGAGGATCGCGTGGACCGCGGCGGCTGGGGTGACCGCGTTCCCTATGTCGAGGATGCCGGCGAGGTCCACCTTCCGCATGAGCAGCGGGAGGATGGCCTGGGCTTGCCAGGGCAACATGGTCCAATTGACCGTGTCGCTCGTGTAAAGCCGGACGTAGCGCTCATCTTCCCAGCGCAAAATCCCCGGCCTTCCCGGGGATTGACAGCCGTGCAGCCGTTTCGTAGTCTACCATCCAACCCTCCAAGGTTTTTGAAGCGCCGCCTGCTCCCCAGCTCGCGGCGCTTCTCTTTTTCTCTCAGACTGAGAGAACTACACTTCCTACGCGCCCGCCGTCAAGCGCTTGGTTCCTCCTCGGGTGTTTCAGCTGGCACGTTGAGCTTGCGCCGCTGCCGTGGGGCCCGCTCTGCCGCGGGAGCCGGGGACTCCGTGACGGGTGGCGGTGCCTGAAGGTCGCGCGTGGCCCGCTCGATTTCCTCCGGGTCGAGGTCGGCCTCTGGTGCCGCCGCCTCCGCGGCCTGCGTCAGCGGGTCAGCCGAGGGAGCTGGCGAGTCCTCCTCATATCCCACCACCTCGGTCGTGGTGTTCAGCACATCGGAGCCGTAGCCGGCCTCTGAGGCGACGACCCGCCCCGCGGCCCCCGCAGCCTTGAGTAGCTGCATGCCGTCGAAGCCATCCGTTTCCAGCTGACCCTGCACGTCGCTGCTCAGGTTGAGCGTGCCGCACAGCCGCCGCATGGCGGTCTTCATCCACATGGCCTCGGGGTGCTGTTTCCAGAGCGGCGACGGCCCCTTGCTGTTCCCCGAGCTGTTCATTGCTACCCGGATATGCCCCTCGTCCGCGACGAAGAATCTCCGGTAACCGTCCTTCCAGACGGCGACGGCATATGCTGCCACCAGGGTGCGGTTCGGAGAGTAGGGCGCCGGGGTGTGCACTTCGATGGTCGGCTCGATGCCAAGTTTCCACGTGAAGGTGTCCTCTTTGTAGACGGGGTACGCGAAGACGTCCCGCAGGTCGGGGTCACCCTGCCGCGCCAGCTTGCGCAAGCCCTTGTACCCGATCTGCATCGTGCACAGGTGACCCTTCATGTGCTTATCCCATCGGGGAACGAGGTAGGCCTCCCCGCTGATGCCCTCCAGGGACAGCCCGAACTGGGCGGCGCGAATGACGGCTCCGACGATCGAGAGCGGGTGGCAGTCGACGACCCCAGCGGCGCCGTTTTTTCCACTGGTCATCGCAGCGGACATATACACGCTGAGCAGTCGGTTCTTGTCGACCCCGGCTGGGAGCGCGGAGAGGATCTGGTTCTTGTTCTTCGTGATGGCGTGGCGAACATTCGCGAGTCTGGTGTCTGTCATTTCGTGTCCTGTTTTCCTTGTGCAATGGCCATGGCGGCCTCTAGTTGAGCGGGTCCCCACTTGGGGTCGTCGAGAAACCTGATAAGGTCGTCGACAGGTCGTAGGTCTTGTTGCGGCGCGAAGAATGCCGGGTGCCGTTGGTTGGATTGCCACCACGGTGAACGCTTGGCCTCGACTCCGAATAACCATCCGGCCAAACGCGCCCTCATCTGATTGAGAATCACGAGCACATATGGCGATGTGTCCTCGTCGCTGCCGTGGATTATCAGCGCCCCGTTCTGGTGTCGCGTACCGCGCACTTCGATGCCACCCGGCACGTCGCACATTCCGAGCCGCCCCGGTGCCCAGTAGCGGTTGAGAAAACGAGCCACGGCCATCTCGGATATGCTGCCGTCTATGTCCGGACTCCAGTTGTCGCCGGCTCCGTAGAACGCGGCCTGACCACTCGTGAGTGCCTCGACTCGGCGGAGCAGTCCGGTCATCGCCGCGACCGTCAGTTCCTTCTTTTCAAACGTGCAAACGTAGCGGCTCACAGCTTGACCTTCTTGGTGTGCCGCAGGGTCCGGTAGGTGACCGCCTTTACGGTGTATTCCTTACGGGTAGTCGACTTGAAAGTGTAGGCGCCGAGGTCGTTCGGAAGGATACCGATGGTCGCGGTCCCGAGCACCGCCTCGAACTTGCGTCGGTACTCCTCCTTCCGTTCCTTCGCTGCCTTCTCGTCAGCCGCTGCCTTCACCATTTCCTCGTGCCAACTGAGCACTGCTTCGGGCAGGTCGATTGCGCGCCCGTCTTCGGCCATCGCGCTGAGCGTCTTGCTCGTTGATGGGGAGTCGTCAGGGGGCGGCGGTCGGTCGTTCTGGATGCGCCACCAGAATATGCTGACGGCCCGGACCAGGCTCGCGATGAAGGTCTCGTTGCGGGGGACGTCGTGCCAGCGGAAGTCATTCCCGCCGAGCAATGCAGCAACACTCGCAAAGGGCGCACCGGTGACGGCCATCTGGTGCTGCACCTGGCACTGGTAGTTCAGGGGCACGCCGGTCATCCAGTCATCCTTCGCGTGGAAACTGCCGGTCTTGATCTCGAGCAACCCCTGCCGCTTGCTCTCCAGCTGGCGATAGTCAGGGGTTGCCAGCAGCGCGGGCCAGCGAAGGGACTGGAACAGGACCCCGTCCGGAGAGATAGGGCGCTGGGTCTCGTCGTAGAACTTCTCCGCCACCACGTCTTCCAGGCGCCGGCCCCACTCCATGAACTCGTTGTCCTCGAGTGGCGGCAGCTGGCCGGTCTTGCGTTGGAACAGGGTGAAGGCGGACTGGTAGGGGTCGAGGCCCAGGAGGCACGCCGATTCGCTCGCGCCGATGCCGGTCTCACGGGCCTTCAGCCAGGCCTCACGGTCGTCGTGGCTGTTGACGAGTGGCTTGCTGTGGGGTAGGTCTCTGCTCATCGCGGGTTTCCTTTCGTGCCCTCGGTCTCCGGTTGTCCTCTGGAGGTGACCTTGTCAGTCACAACTGAGCCGGGTGGTGAAAGCTGCCCGGCTCAGTCTTTTTCGGAGCCAGCGAGCGGAGCATGCTTGGCTAGCATGGGCCCGTCAAGCCGAGGTCGGACAGGATCTGTCACCCCGATACTGTTGACAAGCGATGCTTGCTACGCTAGCAAGGCAAGCATGACAACAGAGGACGACGACAAACGTGAGTGGCAACTCGACGTTGACGAGGAGGAGCTGCGTGAGGCTGAGGGTCGCGTGGCTGCCTTCAATGCGCACCGCCTCACTGGAGCACCAGCAGCAGGAGAGCAGGCTCGCGTCGAGATGGCCGACAAGAAGACGACCACGCTGAAGGTTCACCTGGACCCGGACGTGGCGCAGGAGGGTTGGGACCTGATGCTCGCCATGAGCCTGGATGGGGAGGGTCCGCTGCAGACCGTCAGGCGACTTGTTACGGAATCAGTCAGCTGGCGAGGTGAGCATGCTCGGTTCAGCGCCATGCTCGCGCCGCTCGCTCACGATGACGATGGCGACGCCTCCGGCACCCTCGAGCGGGTGCTTGTCGAGACGGCAGAGCACCTCACCGAATATGAGGCGATGGTGAAGGCGTTGGACGAGGCCGTGCCGCTGACTCAGACCCGAAAGGGCCCTGTTGATTATGTGGCCATCGCGAGGAGCCTTGTTCGCAGGGATCAGACCGCGAAGCCGCAGCTGGAGTCCTACACGAACCTGTGTGCGCAACTGAAGCCACACCAGCAAGCGGGCGAGACGTTCGGTGCCGCCCTGAACCGCATCCTCAATCGCGTGCCGAACCAGGAAGACTGGGACAAGGCGGAGCAGCCGAGCATGTACGCGCTGCTAGACGGTCACCTTTGCGTAGGCGAGACGTTCCGCGATGGATTGACGCGCATCCTGAAGGACCGCGCGACGAACAAGAAGGAGTGGGCCAAGGCGGAAGCGATGCTCGACCAGCTGCGACCGCACCACGACAGCGCCGCGGACGACAACCAGCTGGGCAAGACGCTGGAGCGACTCCTCTCCGAACTGGTCGACCATCGCCACGTCGAGGAGCGCATCACGACCGCCCTGGTCCCGCTCGCTCGGGGCTGCACAGAAGAGGAGCACGGCGAGGCCTATCACGAGACCGTCGAGTGGCTGGTGAAGCTAGCGAACACCATCGAGCCTTACCGCGACGAGGTACTCGGCGAGCCGCTCCACACGCACCAGGAGGCGCTGGACTCCATACTCGATTGGAGCCGCCAATCGTGGGTCCAGCAGAACCCTGGCTTCGTGGCTGCGCTCGATCCGGTACTTGTCGATGGGGACACCTACCTCGAGACTGTTACTTGGCTGGTGGAGCTAGCAAACAGGGTCGAGCCGTTCCGTGACCAGCACTGCCGTCCACGGGACTCACATATGGACGCGCTGGAGCGCATCCTGAAACGCGAGAGTGCACTCCTCGGAGAGATCGTTTCGGCGCTTGATCCCGTCAGCAAGGATGGCGAGGGATACGCGGACACGGCAAAGCGACTTGCCTCTCAGAACAACATGTTCAACGAAGACCTGCACGCCCTGCGCACCGCACTTCTGCCGGCGGTTCACGAGCTGGCCACACCGCAGGATTACGTGATCGCAGCGGAGACCCTCTGCCGCATCCGCGACAAGCATTGCGCCTGGAGCGATTTGCTCCTTGCCTACCGCCGGGACCTACCGCCCCACGAGCAGAGCCTGACCGCCCTGGAGATTCTCCACAAGGTAATCGGGCACGCGAAGCGGGCAGCGTTCACCGCGGGCCCCACCGGCGGCTGGGAGGACCAGCAGAAGGGTCAGCGTGTGATGGCGGCCATGAAGCGACATGTGCGAAATGGAGAGGAGCCAGAGGGCGCTGTGATTCGCTTGCTCGACGAGGTCGCACCCTTGCGCAATCTTCGCGACGACATCCACAAGTTGGCGGAAAGCGTTCGCGAGGAGGACGACGACGGTCCGGTCTACACTCTCGGCCGCGTCGTGGAGGCATACAAGGCGGCGCAGCACACGCCGCCCTTCTTCGACTCGATGGGCAAGGCCCACATGCTGCGCCTGGTGGAGCGGTACGAGCAGCTGTGCGCCATGGGGAGAGGCCTCAAGCTGGCGGAGGGCGAGCGGACGATTGAGCAGGCGATGGGGCGGGCCGTGTCGACCTTCGACAAGGTCAACGAGTACGCCCTGTTCTACAAGGGGAGGCTCGACGAGGTCGCCGAGAGACTCGACGACCTCCGGAACCCGGGCGAGAGCGACATGGCCGTGCTCGAGGCTGTGATCGAGGCCGCGTCGGACTGGGAACTCAAGCGCGGCAAGACCAAGAGGAAACTGAAGGCGGCCCGCTCGGAGTTGCGGGAGCTGCACGACATCCTGGAGCCGGCGCGCAACGGTCACCCGTACCGGGAGGAGCCGCAGACATATGCCGAGATAGCATCCCAGCTGGTGGACAACCTTCTCATCCAACGCGAAAGAAACGAGGAGCGCGTCAAGGAGGCGGAAGGGTTACGTCGCACGGCGAAAGTGCCTCACCTCTTGGACGAAGACGAGATCCTCGGTCACTTCCGTCGCGTCCTGGTGCCGCTCGCCCGTCCCGACGGCGAGGGCACATTGACGAGCATCTTGGATCGCATCCTGGACGAGCGAGCAGGGGTGATCGCGGCGCTCGGTGGTTGGGGCGGATCAACAGACCTCCTGGCCTTCGACGATGGGCGTCCACTTGGCGAGCAAGTGAGGGCCAGAATCCGGGCGGCCGGGCCCCCACAGGACGTCAGCGAGCGCATGTACTTCTTCGACCAAGCGGAGGCGCTGCTGCGGGGCCATCGGCTCCCGCAGGACGCTCTGCTCATCGACGTGCTGAAGCGCGTCGAGCAGGGCTACCATCGGGATCCTGACACAGATACCCTGAAACAGATCCAGTCCGATCTGGAGGAGATGACGACGGGCTTCAGGATTCCGGAGGACCGGACCGTCTACGACACCATCCGACGGTCCTTCGACGGGCTGCGGGAGGTGGGCGAAATAATCACCAAGGCCGCGAAAGACATGGGGGTGGTCGTCCCAAAGCAGACCCCAGAGCAGCCGAACGGGCAAGGATGATCCCCGCAGCATGGAAGGAGAAGGCACCCCGCCTGAAGACCATCGCGAAGTGGATCAACGAGAACACGAGGCTCGATGCCGAAGTTCACCAGACTCACTACTCGACCGACGTCAAGCACGGGCGCATCCGGTTCCCAAGAAAAGGGCGCTGGGGCAACCGTCTGAAAGTTTGGGACGAATCCGGTGACGAGATCATCGACCACAACGCGGCCGAGACCTACCGGTCGAATGACGAGGTCGTCGACCAGCTGGAGCGGTACCTGAAGGATCACCCCAAAGCAGCCCGGCGCTGAGTCGGGACGGCCGGTAGTAGCCCGATCCCGTCGGGACAATAACAACGTGAAGCACAAGGAAACAGATATGGCCAAACTGAGAATCTACGTCGCCAGCTCCTGGAAAAACCCCCACCAACCGGACGTGGTCAGCAGACTGCGCGCCATCCCCGGCACCGAGGTCTACGACTTCAGACACCCGAAGCCAGGGAACGACGGCTTCGCCTGGGAGGCCGTAGATCCCAACTGGGAAAAGTGGACCTTCAAGGAGTATCGCGCGGCGTTGGAGCACCCGATTGCCCAGGAAGGTTTTCGCTTCGACCAGTACGCCCTCGAACAGTGCGACATGTGCGTTCTGGTGCTGCCCTGCGGTCGTAGTTCTCACCTTGAGCTGGGGTATTGCGCGGGGATGAATCTCATGACGGCGGTCTACTCGCCCCCCGGAGTCCCCGTCCAGCCGGAGCTGATGAACCTGCTCGCTGATCGAATCACGGACGACTTCGCCGAGATCGAGGAGTGGGTCCAACTCACGATCGAGAGGGTGGCCGCCATGAGCGACCCCCCGCCCAAGAAGGAGAAGAGGGACGACCCCCAGTTTCCACAAACCACCGATGTAACCCTCAAGCTGAGCAGCTAACCGAGCCCGGCCGCGCCGGGACCCACAACACGAGGAGCCCGGGCGCCCCGGGACAAAGGTGAACCATGAGCAAAACCGAACCACGCCTCCGCTGGCTGGTGACC
>Ga0316189_10005062_pt1 | contig 12638 bp, 8 predicted proteins | sample LowCovwburrow_MG_FD_204930 | JGI IMG/M metagenome (GOLD analysis project Ga0316189, IMG submission 204930) | Coastal sediment microbial communities from Maine, United States - Lowes Cove worm burrow | ecosystem: Environmental > Aquatic > Marine > Coastal > Sediment | place: USA: Maine... | reverse complement strand
AGCACTAGGTGCTCTTTCATGCTCTTGTTCTAAAAATGAATAAGCCTTATTTATTTTATTAATAGAACCAATTTTGTTCAAAGGTAATCTAACTATTCGAGATTGTTCTGCTAAAGCTTGAAGAATTACTTGTCTTATCCACCAAACAGCATAAGAAATAAATTTAAAACCTCTAGTTTCATCAAAGCGCTTAGCTGCTTTAACCAGTCCAGCATTGCCTTCGTTTATTAAATCGGGTAGAGATAACCCTTGATTTTGGTATTGTTTTGAGACAGAAACGACAAAACGTAAGTTAGCGGTTGTGAGTGTGTCTAGGGCTTTTTGGTCGCCTTTTTGTATGCGTTGTGCTAATTCTACTTCTTCTTCGGCGGTTATCAAAGGTATTTTGCTAATATCTTGTAAGTATTTATCAAGCGATTTAGACTCTCTGTTGGTAACTTGTTTAGTAATTTTTAATTGCCTCATATATTATAATAAAATTTTAAATTTATAATCGATATAACATAACCGAATAATTATAAAATCCTAATTTTTCATCATGTTTTATTCAAAAAAAACTTAAAAATGGACAAAATTCAACTATTTTAAAGGGTTTTTGAGGTTCTTGATAAACTGTAAATCCATACAAAAGATGGCCTCCTAAATATTAATTAACCGTATCTTTTGTTTTTTTCTTCTTGCCAAATAAGCCCCCAAGGGCATTTTTTACAGTATTGGTAGTGTTGGTTTTGGCCGTGTCTGAAGGTGTTTTATTACCACCAATTAAACCCCCTAAAACATCTTTTACAGTGTTGTTTTGTTCTTTTTTTATAGAATCTGTTTTGGTTTTATTGCCACCAATAATATCTCCAATTAAATTTTTAACTTTATCTTTTCCTTGATTGAGTAACTTTTGTTTTTCAATTTCGATAAGTTGTTTTGTTAGGTTACTCATGCCACTTGTTAAGTCGGTTTTTACCGATGGATTGGTATAAGTACCACCAATATTTGCTGTAACAGGAATGCTTATATTTTTGGTCTCATCGCTATTAATTTTACCAATTAACTGATTAATCTCACTTCCTAAATATTTTGCTGGCACATCGAAAACGGCGCTGTATTCTAAAGTTTTATCAAAACCATGAGATCCAGAAATAGTTATCGCTATATCTTCATATTTTAATTCGAAAGGTTTTACATTCACTTTACCATTTGCAAATTCTACTTTGGTTTTTAAGTCTTTTAAATCTAATTTTTTAAAATCAATAAAATTTAAAGAACTTTCCAGCTTAGTTAATAACTCCCCTTGATTTGCACCAATTCTTGTTGCTAATAATTCTGTAAAAGCATTACCAGAAACACTATTTAAGCTTGGAGAAAATTCGTTGTCTAAATTTCCAGAAAGATTAATATTAGTGTTTAATTTTCCAGCTAATAATTTTGCGATAGGGGCTAAGTTTTGGAGTAATTCTAAACCTTTAAACGACTTTGCAATATCAAATCCATTGGCTCCTAAATTCAAATTAAAAGTTGGTGTTTCGTTTTTTGTTGAAACATCGCCAGCAATTGATAAAGCACCATCAAATATGTTAGATGTCATATTTTTTAGTGTAGCCTGTTGGTCTTTTATAAAAAGTGTGCCTTTTACATCTTTTAAATTCAAGTTATCATAAACTACTGTTTTTGCATCTGCATTAATGGTGCAATCTAAAAACGCAGGAATTTTTAAAGATTCGGTATCATTTGTGGTTTTGTTTTCGGTTGAAGCTGTTTCGTCTTCAGACATAAAATCGCTGACTTTAAATACATTAGAATTTACATTAAAATTACCTTGTAATGTATTGTCACTTAATAAAAACCCTAATAAATTTTTAATAGTTCCTGTAGCGTTTAAATCACTATCACCTGTTTTTGCTTTAAAGTTATTTAGCGAAACCTTTCCTGTTTTAAACGTCATATCTGCATTAGAAATATGTATGGGGTTTACAATATCTTCAGACGAAAACACAAAATCTAAAATGCTCGCAGAACCATTATTTTTAATGCGTTCGTAAGCATTGTTTTCAATAGCTTTCATATCGAAAGCCGTATTTATTTTTCCTTTTAAAATACCGCTTAAAGCATTTTCTAATTCAATAGGATATACCTTAGTAATGTTCGATAAATTTAAAACACCATCGATATTGGCATTAACCAATATGTTTTTTGTAATGTTTTTTAATGTTGCCGAAGATTTAAAAATATCGTCATCAATTTTAAAATTTAATTTTTGAATATCTATAAACGTATCATCGGTATTACCCGTTGTGTTTTTTATAGATGTATTTATTGAAATATTACTAACGCGTTTTGGTAAATTAGGATATTTAAACGAGGCATTGTTTGACGAAATATTAATATCTAAATTAGGAATTGTTTTATCTGAAGCCAAACCTTTTATAATGCCGTTTACTTCAAAGTCTCCTGTAGTTTGTACATCATCAATATTTTTAGAATAAGCTTTAGGAATAACGGCTAAAAAGTTTTTAAAATCGGATTCTGAATTTTTAAAAACAATGTCAATTTCTTGTCCATTTTCAAGCTGTTTTACATAGCCTTGAAATTCTAGAGGTAAATTATTTATAAAACCTTTATTTTCTTTAAAAGTATATTTGCTATTGGTTAAATCTAAACCAATTAAAGCGTCTAGCCTAATAGGGGTGCTACTTAAATATGTAGTACTGTCTATTGTAAAGCTAATGTTTGCTTCACTTTTGGTATTTAATTCTGACGCTTCCGCGGAAAAAACACCATTTCCTTCATGATTTAATTCTGAAACATGAATTAGAATATTTGATGCTTCATCAAGATACGTTAAGGCACTATTGTTAATACTGTAATCTTCTAGACTAAAGGAGAAACTACTTGTTTGTGTTTTTTTTAAAGCGTTTTCATCTTCTTTTTCTTTGGTGATATCGTAATTTGTGTTACCAAATTTATTTGTTTTTAAGGTTAATAAAATTTCATCGACATCAATTGAATTTACAGAAATGGGATCCTCATCAGCATTTTTAAATAACTCTTTTATAGACATGGTAAACGAAATGCTTTTTGCTGTGGCTAAAGTTTCGTCTTTAAAAGGCTCAAAATTTGTAATTATTAAATCGCTAACGCTAACATGTGCTTGCGGAAAGCTGCTAAGAAAACTTAAATTTACATCGCTAAACTCGACTTTTGCGTTTACATTGTCGTTTATAAAACGTTTAACCATATCCTTAATTTGACCTTGAAATGCAAAAGGAATGGCGATTAAAAGCGTTAAAAGAATAAGTATACTAATGCCGAATATTTTTAAAGCTTTTTTCAAAATGTAAAATTTAGGTTATTTATCTTTACAAAGATATACGTAAAAATGGCGCTAAAAGATTGAAAACAGTGAATTTATTGTTAAATATCAATTTAAGCAACTTTATTTAAATCTCGGTCATCGAGCAAATCTATTTCTTCGTTCACTTTTAAATTGAAACGTTTTCTAAATAAATAAACCCCTAAATACAAAAATGGTGTGTCGCAAGCAGCAACAATCACTTTAAAAAGAAAACCACTAACCAATAAGCCTTTATAATTTGACCATTCAATAATACCAAAAGAACATAATAGTGTTACAATTGTGAATGTGTCTACTAGCTGGGAAAACCAGGTTGAAAAGTTATTTCGCAACCATAAATGTTTACCTTTGGTTAAGCGTTTCCAGAAATGATAAATTTGAATATCTACAAATTGTGCAAATAAATACGTTAACATACTTGCAAAAACAGCTATAGCTGAATTTCCAAAAACGGTGTTAAACATCTCATCTTTCACATAAGACCATGATGTGGCAGGAACATGACTTGCAACTAAAATTATTAAAAGTGAAAATAATGAAGCGAAAATACCAGTAACTACAACATCATTTGCTCGTTTTTTGCCGTAAATTTCACTTATTAAATCGGTGATTAAAAAAGTAATGGGGTAAGGCAAAATACCAACTGAAATTTCAAAAAGCTTGCTTCCAAAAACTTCTACATCAAAGGGGTGCCAATAAAAGAATTTCTGAAAAATTAAATTTGAAACCACCAAAGAGGTAATAAACAAAGCTCCTAAAAGCATGTAAATACGTTGTGCAGCAAGTTTATCTTTTGTGGTCATGTAATGTGAATATACGATATATTATCAGTTCGAGTGATGCAAAGTAAGCGTATTGGATAGAAAACTAAGGCTCTAGTTTAAAATAGTGTTGATTCAACATCCAGTACGAAAATGTTTAGACATGGATTACACGGATTCTCACAGATTTTTGAAAATCTTTAGATTTTTCTATTCGTATGATTCCTTTGGACAATCATTTCACGGATTTTAAATGAGATAAACTCATTTATTTGTGCATATTAGTACCATTCGTGGCTAAAACTAATAATATCAACACCGTAATAAACTAGAGCCAAAACTAAATGTATTAATATTTCTTTTAGCTAATTTAAGAATTTTTTAAAATGATTGCTAATTCATATTTTTTTAGTTTAAAATGATTTTCCTGAATGACTACATAAAAAGTCAATTAAGCAACCATATAGTTGCGTATTTAAAATAGTTTACATAGTTTAGCAACCGTAAAGCTGCATATTAATCAAAAATTAAACAATTATGAATGATGTAATTAAAAAAGAAGTCCTATTTAATCACTCTATTGACAAAATTTGGAATGCCATTTCAAAAGCCGAAGAAATCTCGACCTGGTTTATCCCTGCGGATTTTAAAGCCGAAAAAGGATATCAGTACACATTTACTTCGCCTCCAAACGAAAAAGGCTGTACGGTTATTAGCGGCGAAGTAAAACAAGCCAACCCATACTTACTAATTTACACTTGGGTAGTAGCCGATACCAAAACAGAAACCACCGTAAAGTGGGAGCTTGAATCTACCAAAGAAGGTACAAAACTAACTTTAGAACATTCTGGTATTTCAAACTACGAAGGCGAAACTGCCATTGCCATGTTTGAAAGCTTTAATGGCGGATGGGATAATTGTATTTCTGGTTTAACTGGCTATTTAAAAGAAACAGTAAATGCAGGATAAAATCACCAAATTATTTAAAGCCATAGCAGATCCAACTAGGCGTGATATTTTTCACGCCTTGGTTATTGCAACTTCAGCTTTATCTATTACTCAAATATCTAATCAGTTTGAAATGACCAGACAAGGTGTTACCAAACATATTAAAACACTCGAAGAAGCGGGGTTAGTATTTATTGATACTCAAGGGCGCGAACGCTTTTGTAACGCCAAACCAAAAGAACTTCAAGAAGTCAATAAGTGGATAAAATTCTACGAACAGTTCTGGGATGATAAATTGGAGAGTTTAGGTGATTATTTGGATGGGAAAAGCTAAAATGATATCGTCATTGTGAAGGAGGCACGACTGTAACAATCTGTTTAATTGAGATTTTAATTATGAATTGTGGCAACCTACAAACAGGTTCTCACACTTTTTTTCTAATTAAAAAGCTCAGAATGACGGTTCGATTTATATCAATTCAACTTAAATTTAACATCATGTGCTTTCAATTCGTCTAAAAGTTCCTGACACACTTTAACTTTTTGCTTTCTACTAGGCATTGTTAATTTTATTTTTTCTTGAGTATCGTACACCAAAAAGTTGAGTGCTTGATTCCCTGGATGCATATTTAATAATTCTTTTAATGCTATTATTTTATTTTCGCTTAAATCTTTTATATCAACTTGTATCGACAGTTTTTTGGCATAATTCTCCATCACATCGTGCAGCAACTGGAAATTATTAAACTGCAATCGTGGGTCACTTTTCTTTCCGGTATCCTTATTTACCCAACCCTCGCGCACAAAAGTTTTTACAAACACAAAATTGTTTTTCATTAAAAAGTGTCGGAACTTTAAATACTCTTCTCCAAAAATTCTAAATTCAAAACTATCGGTGTAATCTTCAATAGTAAAAAGTGCCCAACCTTTGCCTTGTTTACTCACCCGATGTTGCACATCGGTTACTACGCCTCCAAATACCAATTCTCTATTTACAAAAGGTGACATATCGTTAAACATGGCTATGTTAGCATTACAAAACGTTTTCATTTCCGTTCTAAAATCATCCAACGGATGTCCAGAAATATAAACCCCAACAACTTCTCGCTCTTTACTTAATTTTTCCATGGTTCCCCACTCTTCGCATGGCGGTACTTCTGGTTCGGCTATTTGTACATCACTCGCTTCTCCAAACAAACTAACTTGTGCCGAATTTTCATTTTCCTGATGCCTTGCTCCATATTTAATGGCTTTTTCTAAAAAGGTTATACCATCGCCATCATCATGAAAATATTGAGCGCGATGTGTATCTGCTAATCCATCAAACCCTCCTGCTAAAGCTAAATTTTCAAAAGCTTTTTTGTTAGCCGCACGTAAATCGATTCGCTTTGCGAAATCAAAAATAGATTTATAATGGCCATCTTTTTTTCTATGTTCAACAATCGTCATAACCGCGCCATGTCCAACACCTTTTATAGCACCCATACCAAACCTAACTGCGCCATCCTTATTCACCGAAAACTTGTAATAAGATTCGTTAACATCAGGACCAAGAACATCTAATTTCATGCGTTTGCACTCATCCATAAAGAAGGTTACCTGCTTAATATCGTTCATATTATTAGACAAAACAGCTGCCATGTATTCCGCAGGATAATGTGCTTTTAAATAAGCCGTTTGATACGCAATCCAAGCATAACATGTAGAATGCGATTTATTAAATGCATAACTCGCAAAGGCTTCCCAGTCTTTCCAAACTTTCTCTAAAATTTTTGCATCATGCCCCTTAATGCTGGCTTGCTCAATAAACTTTGGTTTCATTTTATCAAGAACTGCAATTTGCTTTTTCCCCATTGCCTTACGCAACACATCAGCTTCACCTTTTGTAAAACCTGCTAGACTTTGAGACAACAACATTACTTGCTCCTGATAGACAGTAATACCATACGTTTCTTTTAAGTACTCTTCCATGGCTGGTAAATCGTACTCAATAGCTTCGTCTCCATGTTTTCTACGTACAAAACTTGGGATATATTCCATAGGCCCTGGGCGGTAGAGTGCATTCATCGCAATTAAATCTTCAAAAACAGTAGGTTTTAAATCTTTAAGGTGCTTTTGCATCCCGGGCGATTCATATTGAAAAACACCAACGGTTTCTCCTCTTTGGAAAAGTTCATACGTTTTTTCATCATCTAAAGGAAATGTATCCGGATCTAGTAAAATATTATGCTTCGCTTTTACAATTTTTACTGTGTCTTTAATTAGAGTTAAGGTCTTTAATCCCAAAAAATCCATTTTTAATAAACCAGCAGATTCTACTACCGAGTTATCAAACTGTGTGACATATAAATCGGAGTCTTTAGCTGTTGCTACAGGAACAAATTTGGTAATATCGTCTGGTGTGATAATCACTCCGCAGGCATGAATTCCTGTATTACGCACCGAACCTTCTAGTGTTCTAGCGAGGTTTACCGTTTCTGCTTGTAAATCGCTACCATCGGCAATATTTAAAAGCTCGTTGACTTTTTCTAAATCTTCTGCTCTAAACTTTTTAGCTAATTCTTTTTCATCTAACCCAAAAATCTTTCCGAGTTTAGACATGGTTGGAATGAGTTTCGCAATTCTATCGGCATCAAAAAGTGGTAGGTCTAAAACTCGCGCCGTATCTCTAATAGACGATTTTGCAGCCATAGTACCATAGGTAATAATCTGAGCCACTTGATTACTTCCGTATTTTTCAATCACGTAATCCATCACACGACTTCTGCCTTCATCATCAAAATCGATATCGATATCTGGCATACTAATACGGTCTGGATTTAAAAAACGCTCAAAAAGTAAATCGTATTTAAGCGGATCAATATTAGTAATCCAAAGGCAGTAGGCAACCACCGAACCTGCAGCAGAACCACGACCTGGACCCACCGACACATCCATGTTTCTAGCTTCGCGAATAAAATCTTCAACAATTAAAAAATATCCAGGATAGCCTGTATTTTCTATAACACTCAGCTCAAAATCGAGGCGCTCCTTAATCTCATCCGAAAACTCTTCGCCATAACGTTTTTTAGCCCCTTCGAAAGTTAAATGTTTTAAATACGCATTTTCCCCTCGCTTTCCACCATCTGATAGATCTTCATCATGCTTAAATTTATCAGGAATATCAAAAGCAGGTAACAATACATCACGCGCTAATTGGTATGCTTCAACTTTATCTACAACGTCTTGAATATTGGTAATCGTTTCAGGAATGTCTTTAAACAACGTTTTCATTTCGTCTGAAGACTTGAAATAATACTCCTGATTAGGTAATCCGTAACGATATCCACGCCCACGACCAATGGGTGTCGCCTGTTTTTCACCATCTTTTACACATAACAAAATATCGTGTGCATTGGCATCTTCTTGGTTTTGATAATAGGTGTTGTTTGATGCTATTAACTTAACATCATGTTTTTTTGCCAGTGAAATCAAAGTTGGATTAACACGATTTTCATCCTCTTGATTATGTCTCATTAACTCCATGTACAAATCGTCACCAAACTCGCTTTTCCACCAAAGTAGAGCTTCTTCAGCTTGATTTTCACCAACATTTAAAACCTTACTAGGTACTTCGCCATATAAATTTCCGGTAAGTACAATTAAATCTTCTTTGTATTGTTGAATCAATTTTTTGTCAATTCGAGGCAAATAATAAAACCCATCAACAAAAGCATGCGATGATAGTTTTGCTAGATTATGATAGCCATTTTTATTTTTAGCCAACAATACAATTTGGTAGCCGTTATCTTTTCTGGTTTTATCTAAATGATTTTCACACACAAAAAACTCACAACCAATAATGGGTTTTATTTCTTTTTCTAAAATGGTTTCTCCAGTTTCTTCGGCTTCTTTTAGTTTTTCTTTTACAGCACTATTATGTTTGTTAACCGCATTCACAAAGTGAAAAGCGCCCATCATATTCGCGTGGTCTGTTAAAGCCACCGATGGCATGTTATTTTTGGCTGCTGCCGAAACAATATCAGACACACTCATAGTAGATTGTAAGACCGAAAATTGCGAGTGATTATGCAAATGCACAAAATCTACATCAACTAAATCGGATACATTTTGATTGATATTCTCAGAAGAAATATGACTTTCTTGAGCTTTTTTAATGCGCGCGTTAATTTTAGCACTCTCCTTTTTAAGGTTGATATGCTTTAAACCTATAAGTTGAACCGTTTCTGGGTTTTCTTTTTTAAAAGCTTCAAAATAATCAGGTTGAACATCTAATTGTTCTTTGCTGTATTCGCCCAAACGCAACAGCTCAAAAAAGCAACGCGTGGTTGCTTCTACATCGGCAGTAGCATTATGCGCTTCTGCAAATGGCTTGTTGAATAAAAACTCATGTAATTCTGTAAGTGTTGGCAATTTAAACTTACCATATCTACCACCAGAAATTTGGCATAAACTAGCCGTATGTTCCGTACAGGTATCTAAAACGGGGAGTTCTTGTAACGGATTTGCAACATCGCCACGTACAAATTCGGCTCCCATAATGTTGAGGTCGAACTTTACATTTTGACCAACAACAAACTTAGTTTTACTTAAGGCTATATTAAATTTTTCTAAAACTTCAGCTAAAGAAACACCTTGTTCTTGAGCTAATTCGGTAGATATACCGTGTATTTTCTCAGCATCATAAGGGATGTTAAATCCTTCGGGTTGTATTAAATAATCTTGATGCTCGATGCAATTTCCCATATCGTCATGCAATTGCCATGCAATTTGGATACATCTTGGCCAATTATCTGTATTTGTAATTGGTGCATCCCAACGTTTTGGTAATCCAGTAGTTTCAGTATCGAAAATTAAGTACATATTCCCCCCTTAGTCTCCCCAAAGGGGAGAAATTAATATTTGTTATTTCGTTGTTTAATACGAATAACGAGCTTATAAAAATACATAGAATTTATACTTTTTTAAAGTGAAGTTATGAACAGTTGTAAACAAAATAACATCTTTGTGTTTCAATAAAATAAACTACTTTTGAGGATTAAAACGTTCTATTATGTTAAAATTTTTAGTATTCTTCTTTATGCTTAGTCTTTTTAATTGTACATTACCAAACATTCCATTATATGTAGGCACATATACCGATGGCGATAGCGAAGGTATTTATCAATTTGAATTTAATTCTGAAACTGGCGAGTTAACCAAAAAGGAATTAGCTGGAGCATCTGAAAATCCATCATTTATAACTTTTTCGGCAGATAAAAATTATATTTATGCTGTTAATGAAACTAAAAACGGCACTGTTTCTACGTTTAAAATTGAAGAAGATAAAACTTTAGTTTTTATAAATAAAGTTAGTACACATGGTGCGCACCCTTGTCATGTTGCAATTAACCAACAAGGAGACAAAGCAATTATTTCGAATTATACAGGTGGAAATTTCTCGTTGCATACTATTAATAATGATGGTGTTTTAAATGAAGCGTTTCAAGTTTTAGACCATAAAATCGATAGCCTTGTTTCTCACGCACATTCAGCTCAATTTTTTAAAGGTGATTTATATGCTTCAGATTTAGGACTTAATGCTGTTTTTAATTATCAATTATTTAATGATAAATACGAATTGATTTCACCTTCAATTGTAACCCTAGAAAACAATTCTGGTCCTAGACATTTTTCTTTAACAAAAGAAGGTGAATTCATTTATATAATTAATGAGTATGCAAACACTATTACTTCTGCCAAAAAAACAGAAAATGGATTTAAATTTATTGAAAACATTTCAACTTTAGATGATGATTTTAAAGAGAAAAGTTTCTGTGCAGATATTCATTTATCTGAAGACGAGCGTTTTTTATATGGGTCTAATCGTGGCGAAAATTCTATAGTTGTTTTTAATAGAGATGTCGTTTCTGGTAAACTCAATAAAATTCAGAATATAGATGTGCATGGCGATTGGCCACGAAATTTCACTATTGATCCATCTGGGGAATTCTTATTGGTAGCGAATCAAAAAAGTAATAACATTTCTGTTTTTAAGATTGATAATACCAATGGAAAACTAGCCTTTTTACATGCTGTAGAATTACCATCTCCAGTATGTTTATTATTCTAAAATAATATTACTGATAATTAAAAAAATATGGTATCTTTGCGCCCTCATTAATAACAGAGGTCGAGAACCTCAAATAATTAATTATTATGCCAGTAAAAATTAGATTACAAAGACACGGTAAAAAAGGAAAACCTTTTTATTGGATCGTAGCAGCAGATGCACGTTCAAAAAGAGATGGTAAATACTTAGAAAAATTAGGTATCTACAATCCAAACACTAACCCAGCAACAGTTGAATTAAATGTTGACGGTGCCGTAACATGGTTGCAAAATGGTGCGCAACCAACAGATACAGCTAAAACTTTATTATCGTATAAAGGAGCTTTATTGAAAAATCATCTTGCAGGTGGTGTTAGAAAAGGAGCTTTAACTGAAGAGCAAGCAGAAGCTAAATTTACGGCTTGGTTAGAAGAAAAAGCAAACAAAGTACAAGCTAAAGCCGATGGTTTATCTGAAGCAGAAGCTAAAGCTAAAGCAGATGCCTTAGCTGCTGAAAAAGCTGTTAACGACGCAAGAATAGCTGCGGCTGCTCCTGTTGTTGAAGAAGAAGTAGCAGAAGAAGCTGCTCCTGAAGTTAAAGCAGAAGCTTCAAACGAAGAAGAATAAAAACATTTTATTTTTATACTTTTAAACTCCGATAACTACTATCGGAGTTTTTTTGTGAATTAGTATTTTGAATATACAAAATACGTGATTGAACAAATTCTACTGTAGCGCGGAATCACATAATTATTAAAAATTAAAAGATCCTGAAACAAGTTCAGGATGACAAACAAAATATTTTGTCATGCAAAAAGAAGATTGTTTTTACTTAGGTAAAATTGTGAAAAAATATAGTTTTAAAGGTGAGGTATTAGCAAAACTTGATACAGATCAACCTGACATTTATGAAAACCTAGATGCTGTTTTTTTAGAACTGAGAAACAACCTAGTTCCTTTTTTTGTTGAAAGCTCGCAACTGCATAAGTCTGAATTACTACGCATTAAATTTGAAGACGTAGATGCCGAAGTTGATGCTGATGCTATTATGAAAAGCCATTTGTATTTACCACTAGATTTATTACCAAAACTTGAAGGCGATAAATTTTATTTTCATGAAGTTATTGGGTTTACAATAAAAGATAAAAATTTTGGCGAAGTCGGAATAATTAAAGCGATAAATGATTCTACAGCCCAATCCCTTTTTGAAATTGATAGAAACGGCATAGAGATTTTAATACCAATGAATGACGAGTTTATTATTAAAGTTGACAGAGCCCATAAAACCATTTTTGTTGAAACCCCTGAAGGGTTGATTGATTTATATCTTTAATTAACGTCATGCTGAATTTATCTCAGCATCGCACCTTATGATTATGAGGTCCTGAAACAAGTTCAGGATGACAGAACTATGAAAAAGCCATTTATTTTCAAACAATTCACAGTAAATCAGGACAAATGTGCCATGAAAATTGGTACAGATGGGGTTTTGC
>Ga0316189_10005061_pt1 | contig 12638 bp, 7 predicted proteins | sample LowCovwburrow_MG_FD_204930 | JGI IMG/M metagenome (GOLD analysis project Ga0316189, IMG submission 204930) | Coastal sediment microbial communities from Maine, United States - Lowes Cove worm burrow | ecosystem: Environmental > Aquatic > Marine > Coastal > Sediment | place: USA: Maine... | reverse complement strand
TCATGCCATAACCATCGCGCAGAATTATGCCTTTGTCGGCAAACCAATCTTGCACATCAATTGGGCAAGGTGCTGCACCGGTTATTATAAATTTAGCATTGCCAAGACCAAGCTGTATGGCAATACCATGCTTTTGTTCGTCAGTTAAGTTTGCTTGATGTGCTGGTGGAATTTTAGCGTCTACGCCTTCTTTAAACTTAATCCACAGTCTTGGAACAGCGAAGAAAAACGTAGGCTGAACCGAACGAATCTCGTCAGCGAATGTTTCCAAGCCTGCGGAAAATGAGATTGAGGCATTACAGTACAAGCCACCCATCTCAATTAATATTCGTTCGGCGGCGTGTGCCATTGGCAGAAAGGAAAATAGTTGACTGTCCTGCTCATAATAACCAAAGGTCTCGCAAAGTCCTGGAACCACGTAACCTGGCGTACAATGTTTGTGCATCACCCCTTTGGGATTGCCCGTAGTACCCGATGTGTAAATAATGGTGAACGTGTCTTCGTGATTTGGAATCGGTGATTCCTGAAAAAGCTCGACCATGCTGTCAGAGCTTGTAATGTCAGCGATTGATGAACCACATTCTATACTGGCACCTAGCATTGCAACCGTTTCAATAGAATCAGTGTTGACGGAATCAAACTGGTTCGATGCGTCAAAATCACCCAAAAATAGCATTTTGCTTTCTGAATGCGCCAATATGTAATTCGCCGACTCGATGTCTTGCCCAGGGTAAATTGGTATGCTTATGTGGCCACTTAACATGATCGCTAAATCTGCGATTATCCAGTCCTTACTATTTGCTGACCAAATTGCTATGCGACTTCCAGCAGGATATCCCTTGAGATCGATATAGCCAGCAAGTTGTCTGACTTGTTTAGACACCTCGCGCCAAGTGTATTCAACCCATTTAAGGTTTGATGCTTGGCGTAAAAATACTTTATCAGGTGTTTCGCTTTCCCATTGATACATCATTTCAATTGGAGACTTTACAGCTTGTTTAATATTCATAAGGATTTAATTTGGGTAAAAGTTGTTGAACCAATTGATTAGTTTTTAGTGCCGGGCATGATTTCAAAACCTGGGTCGAATGAAGCCATGGTCGATTGCATTTTTTTCAACACACTTGGATCGCCATCGAAACTTAATGTACCCTGTTCTGCTAGACTTTTATAAGTGGCTCGCTGGCCAATTAGTAGAGTCATACTGTTACTATCAGTCGTAACCGTTAGGTCAGCGTCGTCATTTAAGTAACCCTTGATGTTGCTCAGCGCGCCATTACTCAACTCAAGCGCATAGTGTTCTTGAGTATCTGAAATTACATAATTTATTTTAAAGGCCATGCCTTCGGCTTTGCGAGCGTCCATTAAAATACCAAGAAAATCCAAATAGTTGCTCACCGTTAGCGCCCGAACGAGGTCTGGCGTTAAGGTTTTTGAAGCTAGTCCTGCGGGGACTCCTAAGCGTAGTTCTTGTGCAGCCGCTAAGAAGCTGTTTCTGACACTTGGGCTTTCTTGTTGGTAGCCAAGTTGTTCAAAACAATCGGCTAATAACAATTTGGCCGATTTATTCTTCGGCTCGGCGTACACCAATTTATTCAAAATCTCTTGCGCTAACGTATATTCACCGTTTTTAATAAGCGATTTAGATTTCTCTAATATCTTTTCACTACCGCCCATCATTTCAACAAATAACGGCGCTGACTCACCGGGTGATGATGGAATGAGTGTTGCGGGGTTTGCATCCCAATAGCCCAAATAACGGTTTATAACCGCGCGGCTATTATGTTCGAATGAGCCGTGATAGCCCCTTGAAAACCAGTTCTTTTGCTGGCTTTCTGGCACCGTATACACATTATGGATTTCATTAATCGTGACACCACTATTTGCTAAATGCAGAACTTGATTGTTGAGGTGAGCGTACATATCGCGCTGACCAATCATCACTTCTTGAACTCGCTCATTACCCCAGCGTGGCCAATTGTGTGACGACACCATAATGTCCGCTTTCTTGCCATACTCGAACAAGGCTCTATTGATGTATTTTGACCACGCTAGCGAATCTCTAACCGGAGCGCCGCGTAAGGTGTAGATATTATGGATGGTGCCGGTGATATTTTCAGCTGCCCAGAAGGTCTTGAACTCTGGAAACCAGGTATTCATCTCTGATGGTGCTTCAGTGTTGGGCGTTAATTGAAATTCCATTGTTACGCCATCAATTTTGAGAGTCTGAACCGGTTCAGTGATAACCAAATTGGGCGCAATCAAACTAATAGTGCCGTTGGGTATGCCTTTTCCAATTGCTTGGTCTACATGCCCCGTTGGCGCGGCTGGCAGCAACAAACCATATTGGTAGAAAAGCCGTCGGCTCATGGCATTACCAGCATAGACATTTTCAGAAATAGCGTGCTCCATAAAGCCCTTGGGCGCAATCACTTTTACTTTTCCACTGCGTACGTCTTCCTCCTTAACTAAGCCACGAATACCACCAAAATGATCGGCATGGTTATGCGAATAGACAACCGCAACAATGGGTCTCTCACCGAGATGTTCAGTTACCAACTCTAGTGCGGCTTGGGCGGTTTCCATGTTAGTAAGAGTGTCGAAAACAATCCAGCCAGTGTTGCCTTTGACGAAAGTGATATTAGCTAAATCAAAGCCCCGCACTTGATAGATATTATCGCTTACCTTGTACAAGCCGTAATTCATGTTCAACAGAGCATGGCGTTGTAATGATGGGTGAATACTGTCGTAACGTTTGTCTTCAAACAGAAAGTCAAAGCGTTGCATGTCCCATATTACTTTACCGTCCGAGCTGATTTTTTTGGATTTAGGGGATGCAATAAACCCTCTTGACTGTTCAACGAAGTCCAGTTTATCTCCGATTGCTAACGTTTTTAATTGTTCTGCGTTTAGCGCAGCCGTATGTTCTGAGGCTGGCTTGATGTCAGCAGTGATTTCAGCGCTGGCGATATTAAACGTTAAGCATGATGCCAAGCACAGGGGCAATAACGTTAATCCAGAGCTGAGTTTGTTAGTGAGTTTCATAACGTTTTCCCTATTTTTTTAATTTTAAGAGTATTTTGAAAATTCGATCGGCTCTCTTACCATAAGGTGGAGACATGAGTTTCATTGCATTTAAATTCGCTTGATAGAAGATGGGCCGTAGCTTTGAGCATGCTATAAAACCTTCATAACCATGGTAGTGGCCCATTCCGCTCGGGCCAACCCCGCCAAAAGGAATATCGTGTTGCGCAACATGAAATAGCGCATCGTTAACGCTAACACCGCCCGACATTATTCGGTCAATATAATGTCCAACCAGTTTTTTATCGTTACTAAATGGGTAAAACGCTAAAGGCCGATCACGACCGTTAACGTAGTCTATTACCTCTTTAGGTTCGTTGTAACTCATTACCATTAGCAATGGACCAAAGGTTTCTCGCTGGCGGATAATCATGTCAGCGCTCGTGTCTAACACTAAATGCATGGCGAGCTTACGTGCCTCTTTATTGACCTCTTGTTCATTACCTAAATTAATGACTCGAGCACCTTTAGCCTTAGCATCTTCAATGGTATCCAATAAGCGGGACAAGGATTTGTCGTCAATAATGGAAGTGTAATCCTCGTGCTCAATATCTGGGCAATGTTTGCGTGCATAAGCTTGAGCTTTGCTTACAAATTCTTCAATTTGGCTTTCATGCACAAATACATAATCTACGTTGGTGCAAATTTGCCCAGCATTAAATTGTTTTACGAACATGATTCGGTCAACGGCTTTACCCATCGAATAGTTAGGATCAATTACCGCAGGCGCTTTGCCACCAAGCTCTAAAATAACAGGCGTTAGATTTGGCGCCGCTGAAGCCATTACGGCTCGGCCTGTCTGGCCTGAGCCGGTGAATATCATAAGGTCGAACGGCATTTGCGAGAAGGCTATGCCAACACCGCCAGTTTCTTCAAAGAACTGGAGTTTACTGTCTGCAAAATATTTAGGCGCTAGTTGAATTAATAAGCGTGATAAAGCAACCGAGTTTTCGGACATCTTAACCAATGCCCTATTGCCTGCGGCGAACACTGCACATAATTGAGAAAAACTTAAGTTAACTGGAAAGTTCCACGGAATAATTAAACCGACCACGCCAAGAGGTTGCGGAATGACTCGGTTTTTCGCTCCAAAGTACATAGTTTTATCGACGTGTCTTTTTTGTACTTTCATCCATTTTTTCAAATTTTTGATCGTATCGTTTATCCCGTCTGTAACCGATATAACCTCGGCAAATAATGTCTCGTGTCGTGAACGATTACCATAATCAGTATTAATCGCGTCGACAATTTGATCCAAATTATCGCTAAGCATCGCTTTAAGACTGAGCAAGTCTTGTTTACGCTGATGGAAATCAGGCGTAGGGTCTTGGAGGTAAGCGGCTTGTTGCAGCTCTAAAGCGTCCGCGAGATGGCTCGGAACATTGACTGGCATTGAGGTGCTTTTGAGTGTAATTGCATCTTGATTATGGTGAGAATTCATAGTTCGCCCTCTTTACTATTGTTTAATTGAGTGTGGCTTAGCAGTATCAGGCGCAGTGGTGGATTCATAGAATTCCCGGCCGCGATCACTATTCGCCTCACTAATTACATAGGCACGGATCGCCTCCGCTGTTTCGCTATCGAGCGCGTTGCCAAAGTTCGGCATGCCTTGCTTCGCTAAAGCACCATCGAGCACAACGCTACGCCAAGCATCAGCACTGGTGGTGATTTTTGAATAACGTAAATTTGGCACTAAGCCGGATGAAAAAGCATGGTCGCCGTGACAGCCTAAACAGATGTTGGCATAAGCGTAAGCGCCCTTTTGCAATACGGCTTCGCTTACATCTAAGCGCTTAGGGATGTCTGGTGACGTAATTTCAGACTGCGGAATCTCTGGTAATTGATTCTTAGCACCCAGTTTAAACACCATGACGCGACCGACCTTTGGAGCGCTGCCAGTGGGTAAAACTCCGCCGTAACCCAGCACATAACCACCACCCCAACCGGAAGCGACAGCAATGTATTGTTCGTCATCAATTTTGTAGGTGATAGGAGCTGCCATTACGCCAGTCTGCGTGAAGTATTTCCAAAGTGGTTCACCTGTTTTAGCATCGTAAGCGGCAAAATGAGCATCTGCTGCCCCTTGAAATACCAAACCGCCAGCGGTAGACAGTACACCACCATTCCATGGCCCCTGATACTCATGCGCCCATGCGGCTTTTTGTTGCACTGGATCCCATGCAATTAGTCGGCCTTTTAATGCAGCCCTAGCCGCTTTAAACACAGCTTTATCGGTTGGTAAAGCGCCATAAGCAAAGTTCACTCCAGTATTCCAAAGCCCATCAGTAAATTTATAATCAGCTTTGTCTACATAAGCCCAAGGCGCTTCTTGCGCAGGAATATAAACCAAGCCGGTTTCTGGGTTAAACGACATCGGCTGCCAATTGTGCGCGCCTAGCGGGCCAGGCAATTGAATTGATGGCGCTTTGCCTGAGTATCGAGCGGAGGCTGTTTCAACCGGCCGACCAGTTTCTTTGTCTATGTGCGTAGCCCACGTTACGGGCACAAAATTGTTAGCCGAAATAAACTCACCCGTTTCACGATCGATGACGTAAAAGAAACCGTTTTTGGGGGCTTGCATAATAACTTTACGCTGCTTTCCCTCAATCTCTAATTCAGCCAAGATCATGTGTTGGGTTGCGGTGTAGTCCCAATTATCAGCAGGCGTGGTTTGATAATGCCAGACGTATTCACCAGTATCGGGCCTAACCGCAACAATCGAAGATAAAAATAGATTGTCACCGCCTTCAGGGCTACGAATACTGTGACTCCATGGCGAACCATTGCCGACACCTACATAGAGTAAATCCAGTTCTGGATCATAAGCCATAGAGTCCCAAGCGGTACCACCAGCACCAGCTTCCCAGAATTCACCGGTCCATGTTTTGGCGGCCATTTCCATTGTTTTATTTTCAAAGCCATCCGCAGGGTTGCCGGGCACGGTGAAAAAGCGCCACAACATTTTTCCGCTATCCGCTGCATAAGCGCTTATGTAACCACGCACCCCTAGCTCTGCCCCGCCGTTACCAATAATCACCTTGCCATCGATAACACGCGGCGCACCTGAAATTGTATAAGGCTTGGTTTTGTCAATGGTATTAATGTCCCAGTTTTTCTCGCCAGTCTTGGCATTAAGGGAAATCAGACGTCCATCCATGGTGCCGGTAAAGACCGAGTCGCCCCAAATGGCCACGCCTCGATTAATGACATCGCAACAACCTTTGGCAGCCTGCTCTTTATCAATTACTGGGTCGAAGCTCCAGAGATTGGCACCCGTTTTCGCATTCAAAGCATGCACTCGATTCCAGGTGGCGGTGACGTACATAATGCCATCGTGGACAATCGGTGTGGTTTCAATTCCACGGCTTGAGCCTAAATCAAAAGACCATTCCAAGCCTAGATCGCTAACCGTTTCAGTATTAATTGTATTGACTGGAGAATGACGTTGTTCTGAGTAAGTACGGCCATGTGATCGCCAACCTGTATCACTGGCTTCTACAATAGTCTTATGTGTTACTAAAGTGCTATTAGGCTTGGTTCGTGGTTCTGTCGTTGGCGCAGCACTGCTGGATAGGTCATTTGCGCTTACTTGCGAGACTTCTTCAGTATGTTTTTCGGCACATGCCGCTATTAAAAAGAGTGAGAGTATCGAAGCCTTAGATAATATTTTCATACTAATAACCTATTCGGTGTTTATGGAGCCTATGATCAAGTCTAAATGATCTCTATAAGGCTTGATCAGAGGCTCCTTATGTAGGGTAATGCTTAACTGCTATAAAAAAACAAGCACGCTAGAGTTACGTCTAACGTGCCTAAACTCTTTTTACTCATTTGAGATCAAAGAGAATTGCTAGGTAAATACTAGAAACGATAGGTAGCCTGTACCGCAACTGACCTTAAACGGTCGGTTGATACATAACCATTACCTGGAACCAACGGTTGATCATTACTGCTTCCACTTGAAAACTCTTCAGTTAAGTTCTTACCTAATAAGGCAAAATCCCATTTACCGTCCAAGCTAGATAAGCTAAAACGAAGGTCTACCTTAGTAAAAGCATCAACACTGGCATAAATAGGGTCAAGATCGGATGCCGCTAGAAAATCATCAGAGTAATTAATATTGACTACGCTGCGAAGCTCCCAGTTATCTGACAACCCGAGGTTGTAGTCTAGATTTAAGTTAAAGCTAATTTCAGGTGAGAACATATTGGTTTCACCAGTAGCATCTCGAAATGCAGATGGCGTACCTCGGCCAATACAATTTCCTCGATTGTTAGTGGCCGACCCTGAAAAGCATGGCGCGTTAGGAAAACTTGAGTACTCAGCATTTAGATAAACACCAGAAAAGCTCATTAAAAAGTTTTCGTTCGCTAGCCACTTCAGGTCAACTTCGATGCCTTTTGTTTCAACCTCGGCAGCATTTTGTACAAAGAATGCCGTTGCACCATCAAAAATACTGACTTGATAATTCTCAACGGTTGAGAAAAATGCGGTGCCGTTTAATTGAAGGTTTCCATCTAACATCGAACTTTTAAAACCAGCTTCGTAATTAAGCACCTCTTCTTCTTCATATTCAAAGAACGGGTCGTTATTTCTACGCAAAAAGCGCGCATCAAAACCACCGCCTTTTACACCAGTTGAAACCGATGCAAAACCCATAGTACTGTCGTTAAAATCATGCTGTAAGCCTAATGACCATGTAACAAAGCTTTCATCGCGTTGACGTGTAATGTCATGTTCAAACGTGCCTAAGGCGTTTTGAAAAATAGCCACTTGTGCAATTCCAGCCGCTTGAGCTAATGCTGGCGTTGCCAAAAATCGATCAAACTCGGCTGGCGTATCACCGAAGGCTAACGTACCTGCAGGCAAGCCGGCTAAGGAGCTATAGTCTTGGCCTGCGGTAAAGAGTGTATCTAGACGATGATTAGCATTTTTACTTTCGTCCGAATAACGCAGTCCAAAAGTAGCTCGAGTAACATCATTGATATTCCATTTAAGCTGCCCAAATACCGCGGTGGTTTTTTGCGCTTGAGTAAACGTATAGTTTCGAGTCACATTTGGAAACAATACAGTCGGTAACCCCGGAGGCGCTAATAGCGCTGTACCAAAACCTTCTATAGAGCGATAATCGAGATCTGCATCTTGGTAATATATTCCACCAATATATTCAAGCGTCTCACCTACGGGTGATGTAATTCTTAATTCTTGGCTGAATTGCTCATAATCTTCGGTGGCATCTACTTCAATCAATGGCAGTGCTGCAAAGTCGCAATCGCAGATATCACGAAAGTCATATTGAGCAAAACCCGTTATAGACGTAATTGTGTGGCCACCAATATCCCATTCTGCCGCAATAGAGCCAACGTCAGTATTATTGTTGCTCAATTCGGGCTTGCTTGGAAACCCGCCTATTCCTACGAAGCTCGGTACAATACTCCTTAATAAAGCGCCACCATCGTTATCAACGGCTCTCTCACCGTCTAATTGTTCAACACCGTCGCCACCTGTCGCAGCCGCAACTAAAGCTTGATTAAGGCCACTAGCACCGGCAGCACCTGGTGTAAATGGATTAGTAATTCTAAGTTGCGTCGATTGTTGCGATTGCTCATAACTACTTGATTCAAACTTTGTGGAAATTTTAAGGACGTCAGAAACATCCCACTCTAATTGTGCACGGATCGTTTGGTCATCGCGCTGTGGGCCATCTTGTTTGGTAATCACGTTTTCTAGAAAACCGTCGTACTCATAGGTCCGTACTGATAAACGACCACGAAGGTTGTCGCTTAAGGAGCCTGACACCACGCCGGTTAGCTCTTGCTCACCATCATTACCAAACAAAGCGCTAACCGAGCCTTCAAATTCATCAGTTGGTTTAGCTGCGATCACATGGATAGCACCACCGATGGTGTTTTTACCGAATAATATACCTTGTGGTCCTCGCAACACTTCAACACGCTCTAAGTCCATGAAAGGCGCGCGTGAAAGTTGGTGTCGGCCCATGTAAATGCCGTCATGAAACATCGATACCGATTGTTCAATACCAGCATTACTGCCGGCGGTTCCAATCCCACGAATAAAAACAAAATTACTGATTGGACTTTGCGCAATAGTTACTGCTGGAATATCGGCGGTAAATTCTTCGCCACGTGTAATTCCCAAATCTTTAATTGCTTCACCTGACAAGGCAACAATTGAAATAGGAACGTCTTGAAGACTTTCGGCACGTTTGGTTGCCGTAACGACAATTTCTTCGATCTGCGCTGACGCTGTTGACGTTGCGGCTAAAACGCCTAAAGCAACCAAACTATGCAACATGCAATTCTTTTTTCTGCTTTGTTCGTGTCTCATCTTACCCTCACCTATATATTTTTTAGTTTATGGATTCAACGGCATCTACAGTTCTTTTAGTCTGTTTACCTTATTAGCAGTGTCGCCGAACAAGTAGAGACTAAATCAATTACAGCAATAGTCATTCGACAATACGCGCCAATAGTTTTTGATTCGGTAGGGTTTAGAGCTTAATAATCAGACTTTAACAATTCACGCCATTCGCTAGGCAAACAATTAAACCAACGTTTAAAAGCACGGGAGAAACATATTTGATCTGCGTAACCAAGTCTTAAAGAAATATCTGCAATATCAAATTCAGCTTGATAAATAAGCCGACGAGCTAAACCAGCTCTAACAGAATCAAGTTGATTATGAAAACTAGTTCCACGCGCAGTAAGCCTGCGCTGTAGTGTTCTTTTAGATAGCTGCATGGAGTCGGCTACGAAACTAAGCTGTGATGAACCCGACTCGATATTGGTTCTAATAATGCTTCTAAGCTGTGCCAGTAAGCTAGCATTACGGTCCCACTCAAGAATCTGATTGTATTCTTTCTGGCTGTTTTTTACATTACCAACAACGGATCTGGTGAGGATGTCTTTATCGAAGCAAATGGCGATATGGCTATCACCGAAACTCACGGGGCAGCCAAAAAACGACCTAAAACGAACTAAGTCACGCGGTTCTAGGTGCGGTACCGAAACCGACTGCATTTTAAATTCCCTTCCAATAATCCAACGCAAATACTGAGCTAATAATCCAGCACCATGATCTTGGAAAGTAGAACTGTTATACAAAAATGAATAATCGGTAAATATCTCAACATAGGCGAATGTGTCATCAGTTCTGATTGATATAGTCAAACCTTCGGCCACAAGCTGAAGGTTCTCACACAAAGCAATAATCGAGGAATGTACGTTTGGTTGACTTAATAACACATCAAATATAGGGGCTAAATGAGCAACTAATTGACGGGTTGCCAATACCAAACCAAGTGGTTTAATGTCTAATTCAATTTCGGATAGCTCGAGCATACGGTTGTGATGCTCAAACGGCACCATAATGCCATTACCTAATAATGTTTCGTAAGGTAAATCTGCCTGCTTCATTACTTTGAATAGGTCGCCCCCACGCTCAAGATAAATTCTGTCTAAATGTATTAAAAAACTATTGCTTATTCGCGGAACGTCACCTTGAGTAACCTCACTAAATGGGTGTTTAGGATTCAAGGTGTTTGGCGTATTCAAGGTCAATAATGTTTTTATATTTCTTTTTTGATGATATCTATATCATCAAAGACATAAGAACTCATGACAATAACTAGTTACTATTGTCAAATTTTGTAAAATCGTATTTTGACCAAACAAAGGAATACAAACTTCAGCTAGAACCTCTAGCATCGCAGGGTGAGTACCAAACTGATCACCAATTCTTTGTTCTGCAGACAGATAAGTCTTTGAAGTAGTATCAAATTGGAGCGGGAAACGAGATTCGAACTCGCGACCCCAACCCTGGCAAGGTTGTGCTCTACCACTGAACTATTCGCGCATAGAATCTTCGGTTACTACATTATTTTTGTCAGTGCCAAACATGTGGAAACGAATGGTGACGGCTACTGCGTCGCGCAGCCGGGCTTGAACCGGTACGGGGTGCCCCGCACAGTGTTCCCATCGACGGGTTTTAAGGATGAGAACGAAACTATTAATTAATTATAATCAATTACTTATAAGACTAATTTAGTGATATCAGCAATTTATTAAAGTTAAGGCAAACTGAGCACTGTACCGCAGGGGTTTTAAAAATTGGCATACATTGAATACAAATGTCAACAAGGCCCGAATACGTTTTAAATCATCAGTAACTGCCAATGTTTTTGGTGAATGTGACTTCATTGCAAGCATCGCTCTCTCCTTGGCCATTAATTTCCACCATGAGTCATTACTCAAACCCCAAAACAAAACTACCCCAACAAAACATCCTTGGCCAAATTAATCTGCTTTGCCAAGGCATCAGAACCACCGCGATCCGGGTGCATCTTTTGCATCAAACGTTTATGTGCCATGCGCACATCATCTGCCTGAGCATTAACATCAACGCCTAAGATATCAGCCGCTGCTTGCCGGCTCATGTCTTGTTGACTAGACGCGACTGATCCTGCTTGAGCGGTTTCAGCTTCTTCGCCCATCATTTTCTTGAACATGGGTGCGTATTGAGAAAGTTGCGCGACACGACCGGCTAATGCCAACAGCCCGGCTAATATACCCATTAGCCAGTGCGCTCGGCCGCTTGCTACTAAGCCTAGAACCACCGCCGCCGCACCATAAAGCACGGCTTTCTTGGCAAAGCCAGTACGCTCAGCTTCGGGCAGAGACTGCCACCGCCTATAGACGTAAATCAATGCACCAACTGCGGCAATAATAAGTAGTGAGGAGAACACGTTAAGCGACCGTATGAATAAGCTAAGTCCTGTTATAATAAGGCTTAATTGACCATATTCAAATAGCGGCTTTCATTGCAAAGCCGCTTACCGATAAAAAACGACCCATATGCACATGACTCAAACCATCGCTAAACAGCTCTGCGACTACATCGCGAAATCACCAACGCCATTCCACGCCACCAAAACTTTATTGGAAATCTTTACCGAAAATAACTTCAAACACTTAAATGAGAGTGATGATTGGAGCATCGAAAGCAATAAAGCCTATGTAATCACTCGAAACGATTCATCAATTATTGCCTTTCGAACGGGTAACGATTATGAGCAAGGATTTCAAATGCTCGGCGCGCACACTGACAGCCCATGTTTACGCATCAAACCAAATCCCGAAATCAAAAAGCACGGTTACACCCAACTGGGCGTAGAAGTGTATGGTGGCGCGCTACTACAGCCATGGCTTGATCGAGAACTTTCAATTGCTGGGCGGGTCAGTGGCGTTGCCAAAGATGGCTCTCTGTTCCATGAGTTTATTGACTTTGAACGACCTATTGCAATCATTCCAAATTTGGCGATTCACCTAGATCGCGAAGCCAATACCTCGCGCGTAATCAACCCACAAAACCATCTACCGATTATTATTGGCCAAGGTGAGGATATTGATTTCAAACAATTATTGCTTGAGCAGCTAGCCAAGCAAGGCTATACCGAGGCAAGCCAAGTATTAGAATTCGAGCTGTCTTGCTATGACATTCAAACTCCAAATTTAGTTGGTTTAAATCAAGAGTTC
>Ga0316189_10005060_pt1 | contig 12639 bp, 11 predicted proteins | sample LowCovwburrow_MG_FD_204930 | JGI IMG/M metagenome (GOLD analysis project Ga0316189, IMG submission 204930) | Coastal sediment microbial communities from Maine, United States - Lowes Cove worm burrow | ecosystem: Environmental > Aquatic > Marine > Coastal > Sediment | place: USA: Maine... | reverse complement strand
CGAAGCCATGCACTCGGTGTTTTTGTATCACGCGACCAAGGCCGGAATGGATATGGGGATTGTCAATGCAGCACAGTTGACCGTCTATTCTGATATTCCCCAAAACCTTCGCGAACGAGTCGAAGACGCGGTGTTGAACCGCCGCGAAGATGCGACTGATCGCTTGTTGGATGTTGCCGAAGAAGCCAAGGGTATGAAGTCTTCAAGCACAGGACCCGATTTGTCTTGGCGTGAGCTCAGTGTCGAAAAACGCCTTGAGCATGCGTTGGTTAAAGGCATTGGTGACTTCGTTGAAGAAGACGTGGAAGAAGCCCGCCTGGCTGCCGAAAAACCTATTCACGTCATCGAAGGTCCATTGATGGACGGCATGAACGTGGTTGGCGACTTGTTTGGTGCGGGTGAAATGTTTTTGCCGCAAGTGGTGAAGTCTGCGCGCGTGATGAAACGCGGTGTGGCAGTGTTGTTACCGCACATCGAAGAAAGCCAAGTCGAAGGTACGTCCAAGGGCAAAGTCCTGATGGCCACCGTCAAAGGCGATGTCCACGATATCGGCAAAAACATCGTCGGCGTGGTGATGCAATGCAATAACTTCGACGTGGTCGACATCGGCGTGATGGTGCCGTGGGCAGATATCTTGGACAAAGCCGTTGAAGAAAAAGCAGATATCATCGGCTTGTCTGGATTGATCACACCGTCCCTCGAAGAAATGGTGACGGTCGCCAAAGAAATGGAACGCCGGGGCATGACCCAACCGTTGATGGTTGGCGGAGCCACCACGTCCAAAGTTCACACCGCCGTCAAAATCGCCCCTGCTTATTCAGGAGCCGTCGTGCACGTGATTGATGCATCGCGCGCCGTGGGTGTGGTCTCAAACCTATTGTCTGAAACGCAAGGGGAAACCTATCGCGCCGAAATCCGTGCAGAATACGAAGACATCAAAATTAAGCACGAAGAAAGCCAGCGTGAACGCACGCAACGCTCAATTGCGGATGCGCGCGCGAACAAGTTTGACATCGACTGGTCTAAATCTAAACCCACCAAACCAAGCTTCTTGGGCACCAAGGTCTTTGACGATTACGACTTGGCAGAATTGGTGGATTACATCGATTGGACACCGTTCTTTCGCACCTGGGAACTCAAAGGCAACTACCCCGACATCTTAAAAGCCGAAGGCGATATGGGCGATACCGCACGCTCGTTGTTTGCCGATGCTCAAGTCATGTTGAAACAAATCATCGATGAAAAATGGCTGACGGCGCGTGCCGTGGTGGGCTTTTGGCCCGCGAACTCAAATGGCGATGATGTTGAACTCTATACAGATGAAGATCGTGGCGAAGTCTTAAAGACGGCCCACTTCCTGCGCCAACAAATGGAAAAACGCGAAGGCCGCGCGAATGATTGCTTGGCTGACTTCGTCGCTCCGAAAGACTCTGGAGTTCAAGATTACTTCGGCGGCTTTGCTGTGACAGCAGGCCAAGGCATCGAAATCAAATCGGCTGAATTTCAAGAAACCCACGATGACTACAACGACATCTTGTTGAAAGCCTTGGCCGACCGCTTGGCCGAAGCATTTGCCGAATGTATGCATCAACGCGTGCGCCGGGAACTTTGGGGTCATGATGCGGATGAAGACTTTTCAAATGATGATCTCATTCGTGAAGCCTACAATGGCCTGCGTCCCGCACCGGGTTATCCCGCGTGTCCCGATCACACCGAAAAAGCAGACCTGTTCGAAATCTTGGACGCCACAAACGCGACCGGAATTTCGCTCACCGAAAGCTTCGCCATGATGCCCACCAGCTCGGTCTCAGGCTATTACTTCAGCCATCCAGAAGCCCACTACTTCGGCATCGGCAAAGTGGCAAAGGACCAAGTCCAAGACTACGCCAAACGCAAGGGCATCAGTATCGAACAAGCCGAAAAAGCCCTAGCCCCTAATTTGGGGTATTCGGTTTAAGAGCCATTGCCTCATTGAAATTGGTCCCTATATTTACAAGACAGTGCCCCCAACGCCTCGCCCACTCCGGGCGGCCCAACAGAAAGACACACTTATGATCGAACGCACCATGGAACGCCTTATTTTTGCCAGTCGGTGGATATTGGCGCCGTTTTATTTGGGGTTGGTTGTGGCTCTGGCGATGTTGTTGGTGAAGTTCATGCAGGAACTGGCCCATTCGGTGCCGGGCGTGTTCGAGATGAGCGAGACGTCGATGATCTTGACCATCTTGACGCTGATCGATCTGTCGCTGGCGGGGAATTTGTTGATCATGGTGATCTTTGCGGGGTACGAGAACTTTGTGTCGCGTATTGATACGGGCGATAACGAAGACCGTCCCGATTGGATGGGCAAGGTGGACTTTAGTGGTTTGAAGTTGAAACTGATCGCTTCCATCGTCGCCATTTCGGGGATTCAGTTGTTGCGCGCGTTCATGGATATCGCGAACATTCCCAAGGAAGATTTGCAGTGGATGTTGATCGTTCACATGGTGTTTGTGATTTCAGGCCTGTTGTTGGCGCTGATGGATTACATGGTGGCCAAAGCCTACACGTTTAAGCAGCCCTAGCCCCGACCCTTAAACGCAAAAAAGCCATCCGATTAGGGATGGCGTACGCAAACATATATTCAAATTTTAAGTCTTGTGAGCTTGTCTCGTGTCGCTCGTCGTCGGTCGCTAACGCCCAGATTGGAGCTAGCGGCCTTTAGTGTGCTGCAGCAACGTGTACTGGAGCAGCAACTGCGTCAGCACCACCCATGGGCGGGATGTCGGCAGTTTGAACGACGAAGAATGCGACGACTAAACCGTAAATCAAAGTCTTGATCATTGTCTTTCTCCTTAAATATGGGACCATTCCCAAAAATCTCTGCGCCGGGGTGTTGTAAAGTTCTGTGTGGCGTTTCGATGATTGAAATTTACAGGTTCGATTCGAGCTTCACAACATAAATTGCATGGCTGGCAAAAAAAGAGCGGATTTTGCGAAAGTCTTGAGGTTTCGGGCGTATCGTGAATAACTGATTATTTTCAGTTAGTTATTGTGTAAATGCACCCCTAAAACAGGGCCTGCCATATCAGCCGCGCGGGCATGGTATTCCTAAAACGCATGGCTTGCAGCTATACGGCGTGTTCAAAACCGGAGAACGCACGCATGACAGCCATGCGTGAAATGCATGGCGCAAGGTGTTTTGAGGCGGGTTTAAGGATGAAAAAGGGGGCAGGGATGCATTTCGTGCAAGGGCACCCCTCGAGCGGAGGCTACGATTTGATGTCGTCCGGCAGCTCGTGCTTGGGAATGGGCATAACGTGAAGGTCTCGGGGCTTCGCCTCGCCTTTTTCAATGAGGAAGGACACAAAGGCCATATCCCCTTTGATAACGTCTTCAACCAAAAGCGCAGCCATTTCGTCAAAACACTTCGCCAAGCTTTGGGGATCATTTGCATCCATGCACAGGACGCGAACGGCTTTGGCTTTTAAGATCAGCTCTTTGTGAAAAACAGCATGCTCTTCAAGGTCGGGATAACGCAATTTGGCTAATAATGTTTCTTCGGTGTTAAAATGAGCCGCGCAAATATTGAGGAAATCGTCTAACAGCCGCGTACATTCTCCAAATTGTCCATTTTCAATCGTTTTTGAAACGCTATTGATGGAACTGACGATCCTAGCGTGCTCGGCGTCAATCACATCGTGACCGGTCAGAAATGTTTCGAGAAGCTTGATTTCCATGAATGCCTAGACTTTCGGTTTGAAATTGATCACTCAGGCTGAGCAGCTTTTTGTTCGCGTTCCAAGCGGCGTTGTTCCAAGCGGCGTTTTTGAATGGTACGGTTCATCTCGGCGGTCACTTTTGAGCGTTGGGAGGTCACCCCAGCCTGTTGCAGACGTTTGGCAAAATCGGCCCGTTCTTCTTTCGTCAGGTATTGCATATCGCGTGTGGACTGAGCAAAGCTTTGCCCGCTCATCGTGAATGCGGTGCCAAGGATAAGGCTGAACAGGGCGAGTCTTAAAATGGATTTCATCTTTAAGGGTCCGTTATGTGAGTTTTTGAATTTGACTGTAGGGTAGCTTGGACAGGCCATATGTCAACGCTGGGCTTTGTTTAAGGCTTAAAACGGTCAAGACGTAGCCGCTCACGATTATCACTTAAACGATGAGAAACAGCTAAAACCGCACTCAAAGCCCCAAGGGATGTTGATCCCGCAATCAAGAACATAATGAGGATTTGATATTTAACGGCTTCGGTCGGATTAACACCTGCGAGAATTTGCCCCGTCATCATGCCGGGCAGAGAGATCAGCCCAGCGGCCGACATGGCATTAATGATGTGCATGAGCCCGGCCCGCATGGCTTCTTGGATATAGGGGCGCACCGCGGTACTGCGTTCATGGCCGAGGGCCAGTCTGGCTTCCACAGCATCTTTTTCACGTTTTAATGTGGCGCTGAGCCGTTCCATACCTACGGCGACACCATTTAAGGTGTTGCCCAAGACCATGCCCAGTAACGGAATAGAAAAGCGGGGGTCATACCAAGGTTCGGGTCGAATAGCCGTCGTTAAGGCCAAGGTGGTGACAATGGTACCCGCCAACATCAAAGACGTTGTGGCAATACCCAAAGACCAACCGCCGCGAAGTTTTAAGGTTTGGCGTGCCATGGCTTCGCGCCCGGCCAAAGCCATCATGAACACTGCCGCGGCTGCGGTCCACCACGGGGATACCATCTGAAATAAGATTTTCAAAACCAAGCCGATCAGGCTGAGTTGAATAACCGTGCGGATCGCCGCGATGCCCAGCATCTTTTCAAGGCCAAGTTTTAAACCAATCGACAGCCCACCCGCCAACAGCAACAAAACGGAAGCAAGCGCCAAATCAAAATAACTTAACTGGATGTAAGTGCCGGTCATTGTGGGTGCTCCGTCAACTGGCCGTCTTTTAAGGTCAGTTGGCGCGTCCCTAACCGTTTTGCTTGGGTCGCATCATGGGTGACAAAAAGAATGCCCATGCCGTCTTGGGCATATCCTGAAATTAGCTTTTCCATTCTGGCCCCATTGTCGGTATCCAGTCCCGATGTGGGCTCATCTAACATCAAGATTTTAGGGGAATGGACGACGGCTCTGGCAAAGCTTAGGCGTTGGCGTTCACCCGTCGAAAGGTTTGCTACGGGCCAACCCAGCGCCGTGCTTTCCAAATCAAGACGATGAAGGGTGTCGATGACGAGGCTACGATTTGCGCCTTCAAAATGGGGTTCGACAAGATCGGCCCACCATCCTGAGTGGGCTGGAACATACATAACTTGTTTGCGCCACTGGGGTCCGGTCATGGTTTCGCGCTTTTGATCTTTAAGGCTAAGATCGCCTTCGTTTGGATCTAAATCGGCGATGGCGCGCAACAATAAGGACTTCCCCGTGCCCGATGGTCCGGTTAAGGCAACTATATCGCCACCAACCACATCTAAATCGATGGGGCCAAGGCTCAGCCGTTTTAAATTTCGCACGCTCAAGGTCATGAATAAGCCATAGCATTGTCCGTGTGTGGCGTGAAGAGTTGTGTGGTGATCGCTACAGATTGTTATACTGTCAAACATGACGAATCCGCCGCGCCAACAACCTGAAATTATTATGCCGCAAACCATGGCTTTGGTGGCGGGGGTTCGCGCAGTTTATGTGGTGGATGCGTCCGGTGAAGTCACAACCTATTCCTTTGGCGAAGCAGGGCGGACTTTGCGCCAATCTGAAATGCCTCCGATCGTTTGTCATGCTCGGCGCACAAGCCAAAGATTGGGCTTTGGCTCTGATCCTTTACGCGCCTTTGATGTGTTGGAATTGTTTGCTTTTGCGAAGCCGGCTGAATTTTGTTTGCCGACCCCAATGGGGCTTGCACAGGCGTTGGGACTTCCCCTGCCCACCAGTCATGAAGATGAAGCCATGACCCTGATCCGGGTCGCCGAAACTTTGCTGCGCCATTTGGTTAACTTGCCCATGGAAGATGAACGTCATCGCTTAACCTTGGTTGGTCTAACCCATGCCATGAATTTAGGCGGCTGGCCTTGGGCCAAACCCGTGTTGGCCGCTTTGGGGGAACGGTTTGAAGGCGATGCTCCACATTCTCAATCCTTGCGCAGAGCCTTTCGCGTCTGGGATAGATTGCCCGATTGGGAAGACCGTGGATTTGAAGCCAAACCCGGTGATGCCCCGGTGTCGCCCATAGAAGCCCGAAACCGCTTAGAGGATATGTTGGCCAGTCAAAAATCTGAAAAACGTCCGGGACAGCAAAAATTCGCGGCGGGCGTGACAGCGGCGTTTGATCCATGTGAGTTTCAAGGTCAGCCCCGTTTCGTGTTGGCCGAAGCTGGAACTGGGGTTGGCAAGACCTTGGGCTATGTTGCCCCCGCCAGTGTGTGGGCTGATAAAAATGAAGGCACGGTGTGGCTGTCGACATTTACGCGAAACCTACAACGTCAATTGGATGACGAACTAGACCGTTTGTATCCAGATCCGGTGGAAAAGAAACGCCGGGTTGTCGTGCGTAAGGGCCGAGAAAATTATTTCTGTCTTTTGAATTTTGAAGAAGCCCTGGGGCGTATTGAAACCAGACCCGGTGGGGCGATTGCCTTGGGACTCGTCGCGCGGTGGGTTGGCGCAACCCGAGATGGTGACATGGCGGGCGGAGATTTCCCCGCATGGCTGCCCGACATGTTGGGCCGGGGCTTGGTGCGCGAGTTGACGGATACCAAAGGCGAATGCACCTATTCGGCTTGCCCTCATTTTGGGAAATGTTTTATCGAACATTCTAAACGTCGTGCCAAACGGGCCAAATTGGTGATTGCCAATCATGCCTTGGTTATGGTCCAAGCGGCCCTTGGCGCGGGGGGGAGCATTGCCGCGGAAGGCGGCTTGCCGACACGTTATGTTTTTGATGAAGGCCACCATATTTTTAATGCGGCCGATAGTGCTTTCGCGGCACATCTGTCTGGCATGGAAACATCTGATCTCAGACGTTGGATTTTGGGACTGGAAGAAAATAAATCACGTCGCACACGATCACGGGGATTAAAAAAACGACTGGAAGACTTAACGGCCAGTGATGAGAAAATGGCGCACATGGTCGAAGACGTGCGTCGGGCGGCGACCGCCCTTCCGGCATTTGGTTGGCAGGCGCGTTTGGCTGAAGACGCGATAATGGGACCGACCGAAGCCTTCCTCGCCAGTGTTCGTCAGCAAACCTATGCCCGAGACAAAGATGGAGGCCAAAGCGGTTATTCGTTGGAATGCCCAGCCGAACACCTTGTCGAGGGTCTGATCGGCGCCGCACATGCCTTAGATCAAGCCCTACAAGCCTTAGAAAAACCCGTAAACGGTCTGATTAAACGCATGCTCAAAAAATTGGCAGACGAGGCCGATGAATTGGAAACAGGGGAACGCACCCGCATTGAAGGCTTAGCGGGAAGCTTAGAACGCCGGGCTTTACTGCCTGTGCGGGCTTGGCGATCTATGTTGAAGTCTTTGGAAAAAGGGACACCCGACGATTTTGTTGATTGGCTGAGTGTTGAACGGGCTCAGGGACGCGATATGGATGTTGGCTTAAACCGTCATTGGATTGATCCAACAAAACCGTTTGCTGAGTCCATGACAGACACAGCCGAAGGGGTCTTGGTGACTTCTGCGACGTTGCGCGATGATGGTGATTGGCCGGCTGCTGAAAACCGAACCGGAGCCGCGCATATGGCATCCCCGATTGTTTATGTCGCCCAACCCTCTCCCTTTGATTATGCTCAGCAAACACGCGTGATCGTGGTGACGGACGTAAACAAAAATTCTGCAGATCAAGTGGCCGGGGCATATCGCGAACTTTTCTTGGCCGCAAATGGTGGAGCATTGGGGTTGTTTACGGCAATTTCCCGACTGCGGGCGGTCAATGAACGTATTGCTCCCGCTATGGATGAACTCGGCTTCCCACTGTATGCCCAACATGTCGATTCGTTGGATGTTGGGACCTTGGTCGACATTTTTCGCGCCGAACAAGATGCCTGTCTGTTGGGCACCGATGCCGTGCGAGATGGTGTTGATGTCCCGGGAAGGTCTTTGCGTTTGATTGTGTTTGATCGCGTGCCTTGGCCGCGTCCAGATATATTGACCCGTGCCAGACGCCAGCATTTCGGCGGACGTGCGTACGACGAAATGCTCGCTCGATTGAAACTTAAACAAGCCTATGGGCGGTTGGTGCGCAAAAAAGATGATCAGGGCATCTTTGTCATGTTAGATAGCGCCTTGCCGACACGGTTATGCTCAGCCTTTCCTAAAAATGTAGAAATTAGGCGCATGGGGCTAAAGGAAGCCCTAGGTGAAGTGCGTGGTTTTTTGTCAGACCAAGACTAAAAAGGGAAGACTAAGTGATCAGCCCTTAACATCTACGATTTTTGCGCGTAGAATTAAAACATTAAGTATCTAAAATAAAAAAATGACACCAAGTTATTGGGTTTAAAAGGGAGAACTTTCTATGAAGACTGTCACAAAAATGAGTGCCGTATTTGGGGCGATTGCGATGTTGTCAGGTTGCGCAAGCAACTATGATGTTGCCGGAGTTTCAGCAATGTCAGATAAGGGCGATGCATTCGCTTCTGCGCTTCATAAACGGTATATTGAACGTGCTGAATTTGAAGTTGGAGAAGGCGACTGGGCTTCTGTTGGTTTCTTTAATTCCCGCGCAGAAATGGCGGCGAATGGCGAAGCTCCTGCAGCTCAGATGCCGAGTGATCGTAATCTAAAGGTGGATGCCAACGACATCGCTCAATCTTATGAAACTCTATCTGCGGCTTTGAAAACGAATGCTCCTCAGGTGACACCTGATGCCTGTGCGCTTTCTCAGACTTGGTTCGAACATTGGATGGAACAATCAGCAGAAGGCCATCAACCTACCCATGTCACCGCAGCGCGTAGCGAATTTGAAAAAGCTATGCCAAACTGCAAAGGCGAGGTGGCTGCAATGCCAGCACCAGCACCAATGCCAAGCGCGATGTCTGCTTCGTTTCTCATCTATTTTGATCATAACAGCAGCGATCTGACGAAGAATGGTAAATTGATTACAGCTATCGCTTCCAGAGTTGGCATGAACGCATATGCGTCCCGTGCAGTTTTGGTCGGACACACCGATAGTTCGGGTGCCAGTGCTTATAATGTGGCTTTGTCACAAAAACGCGCTCAAACGGTTGCCGATGCCATGTTGGCAAACGGTTTCCCAGCAGCAGAAGTTCGCTCTGCTCATGCAGGTGAAAAAGACCTGATGGTAAAAACCGGAGACGGTGTACGTGAAGGCAAAAACCGTCGTGTGGAAATTAGATTCGAAAAATAATTTCCAACGATCACTCAATATGAAAAGGGAGGGCTTTGGTCCTCCCTTTTTTTTGCGCAAAAAAAAACCCCGCATCCGAAGACGCGGGGCTTTTCGTTTGGTCGCGAAAGCGACGGGTGTGGAGGAGAACTTCCTTAGAAGCCCATACCGCCCCCCATGCCACCCATGCCGCCCATGCCGCCCATATCGCCACCTGGCATTGCAGGAGCAGCGCCAGCAGGTTCAGGCTTTTCGGTGACCATGGCTTCGGTGGTGATCAACAAACCGCCAACGGAAGCAGCGTCTTGCAAAGCAACACGAACAACTTTGGTCGGATCGATGATACCGGCTTTAACCAAGTTTTCAAATTCGCCGCTTTGAGCATTGTAACCCCAAGCCGTGTCTTTTGATTCACCCAGTTTGCCTGCAATCACAGCACCATCAGCACCTGCGTTTTCGGCAATTTGGCGTACAGGCGCTTGGATCGCACGACGGATGATGTCGATACCAACGTTTTGATCAGAGTTTTCGCCTTCAACTTTTTTGAGCGCTTTAACAGCATACAAAAGAGCCGTACCGCCACCAGGGACGATGCCTTCTTCAACAGCAGCGCGGGTTGCGTGCAGGGCATCGTCAACGCGGTCTTTGCGTTCTTTCACTTCAACTTCGGAACCACCGCCAACTTGGATCACGGCAACACCACCAGCCAATTTGGCCAGACGTTCTTGCAGTTTTTCTTTGTCGTAGTCGGAAGATGTTTCTTCGACTTGAGCGCGGATTTGGTTACAGCGGGCCTTGATCGCCTTAGTCGTACCAGCACCGTCAACCATTGTGGTTTCTTCTTTGGTGATTTGAACGCGTTTGCACGTGCCCAGCATGTCCAAAGTAACGCTTTCAAGTTTGATGCCCAAATCTTCAGACACCACGGTGCCGTTGGTCAAGATTGCGATGTCTTCCATCATGGCTTTGCGACGTTCGCCAAAGCCAGGAGCCTTAACCGCAGCAACTTTCAAACCGCCACGCAGTTTGTTGACAACCAAGGTCGCCAAAGCTTCGCCTTCGATGTCTTCTGCGATGATCAGCAAAGGACGTGAAGATTGCATGACAGCTTCCAAGATTGGCAGCATAGCTTGCAAAGAGGTCAACTTGGTTTCGTGAATGAGAATGAATGGGTTTTCCATTTCACACGTCATTTTTTCAGAATTGGTCACAAAGTAAGGTGATGTGTAACCGCGATCAAACTGCATGCCTTCAACAACGTCGAGTTCTGTGTTGAGACCCTTAGCTTCTTCAACGGTGATCACGCCTTCGTTGCCGACGCGTTCCATAGCTTTAGAAATCATGTTGCCGATTTCAGCTTCGCCATTGGCAGAGATGGTGCCAACTTGAGCAACCTCAGCAGAAGATTTAACTTTCTTCGAACGTTTTTTAACGTCTGCAACAACAGCGTCAACAGCAATGTCGATGCCGCGTTTCAGATCCATTGGGTTCATGCCAGCAGCAACGGCTTTAACGCCTTCGCGAACGATGGCTTGAGCCAAAACCGTAGCGGTCGTTGTGCCGTCACCAGCTTCGTCATTGGTTCTGGAAGCAACTTCCTTCACCATTTGTGCGCCCATGTTTTCAAATTTATCGGCAAGTTCGATTTCTTTAGCAACGGACACGCCATCTTTTGTGATGCGCGGTGAACCGAAAGCTTTATCAAGGACAACGTTGCGACCTTTAGGTCCCAAAGTCACTTTGACAGCGTTGGCGAGTGTGTCGACACCGGCAAGCATGCGATTGCGTGCATCGGTTCCGAATTTTACGTCTTTAGCAGCCATAATCAGGATTCCTTACTTTTTCTTTTTAGCTGGAGCTTTTTTAGCTTTAGCTTTTGGAGCTGGTTTGGATTTTTCAATCACACCAAGGATATCGCTTTCCTTCATGATCAAAAGCTCTTCGCCGTTGATAGACACTTCGGTACCACCCCATTTGCCAAACAACACAGCGTCGCCAGCTTTGAGTTCCAAAGGAACAATGGAGCCGTCTTCGCCGCGCACGCCGTTACCAGCAGCAACGATGACGCCTTCGGAAGGCTTTTCTTTAGCGGTATCGGGAATGATGATGCCACCAGCGGTTTTTTCTTCAGACGCGAGGCGGCGAACCAACACGCGGTCGTGGAGAGGTCTGAACTTCATTTCTAAAAACTCCTCTAGAAATTCGAATAATTATAAATAACAGGGTGCAGTGTTAGCACTCTATCCTGTCGAGTGCTAGGGATGTACGAACCAAGACCCCAACTGTCAAGCTTTTGGGGTATATTTTATTGGTTTTACCTAGAAGTCTGCGGCATTCCACATCACGAGAACTTTGCCACGGTAGGGCTGAACCGAGATGGGCGTTGGCGCCGCGGGGACATTACTCTTGCGCATGGTTGCGATGACCACACCTGTGGCATGGCTTTTGGCCCAAGCAAGGCCGCCGTCTTGCAGGCTTTGCATTGCCTCAAGTGGTTGGGTCAAACGGCCTAAAAATTGAAATTCTCCGTGGTATTTGCCGATATAGGCCACGGGGCGGCCTTCGTCTTGAAAGGCCTTTACTTGGCGTGCCGCGGGTTCAAGATTATAGGCAACATCCAAGGCCGGAGCGGCGGACATATATAATGACACGATAACCGACGTGACCGTGATGGCAATCATCCGGACTTCAGAACTTGGCCCTTGGGCTTTTCTAAAGGCCAAAACGCCCGCAAGAAGGATCACCGGCAACAGCCACAAAGGCTCGGCCAAGCTGGCCCATTCGGGTAGCGGCTTTTTCAGCATCGGCTCAATCGCATCTTTTGCAAAAAGCCCAACACACAGGATCAAGGCCAATCCACCCATCACCAAAACAGGAACACGATGCCCAAAGTCATTGTCAGTGGCATCTTTGCGGGTGAGGGTATAGGCGACAAAAATGGCTAAGGCCGGGAATACGGGCAACAGATAATGGGGTTGCTTGCCGCTGATGGCGGAAAAAATAACAAAGGAAGCGCCCACACAAATCAGCAAAAAGCGTACGCCACCATCGTGTAAGCTAGAGCGCAAGCCGCGCTGTTCTTTCCAAGCTTGAACAAAGCCAATGCCTTTCCAAAGTCTGGGCCACAATGTCCACGGCAGCAGCAAAACAGGCATCACCGCGGCGAACCAATAAAACGGTCGGCGGTGGGCAAAAGATTTGACCATGCGATCGGTGCTTTGCTTGATGAATATCGCGTCTCTGTATTCTGCGCCGCCGATGATGGCCGCCGGGATTGCCCACGCCAAGGTCATGGCGAGGCCGACGATGACACTGACAAAAAC
>Ga0316189_10005058_pt1 | contig 12639 bp, 7 predicted proteins | sample LowCovwburrow_MG_FD_204930 | JGI IMG/M metagenome (GOLD analysis project Ga0316189, IMG submission 204930) | Coastal sediment microbial communities from Maine, United States - Lowes Cove worm burrow | ecosystem: Environmental > Aquatic > Marine > Coastal > Sediment | place: USA: Maine... | reverse complement strand
TAGGTCGCTATACGGAGAATCAGCAATCTAATACGGCCGATCTTGCCCCTCTTCTCTCGCACCTTCCAGATATTCACTGCTGGTCACTCTGCGCATTCGGCGCTAGCGAGGCTAGCTGCATGTTAGAGGCGATGCGGCGAGGTGGTCACTGCCGAGTCGGCTTCGAGAATAACCTGTTGCTGGCCGACGGCACGACGGCTGCAGACAACGCAGCCCTGGTTAGGGCGGTAAGGGATGGTGCGTCAGCACTCAATAAGAAAATCGCGTCGGCAGAGATGGCAAGAAACCAACTAGGCATGCTCTAAGCAATCTTCCAGAACTTTATTGAGCGAATCGCTCAACACATATCTCAGGAATAAAAAAAGGCGAACCGAGGTTCGCCTTTTTCGATACATTACTCTTTTCGGAATTAGAAGCTCAAGCGAGCACCGAAAGTGTACATACGACCCAAAGTATCATAGTTACTTGGGAAAGTATTACCAGAGTTTGAAGAAGTATCGCCTGCTTCGTTGCCTAGTACAGGTGGCTCTTCGTCAGTGATGTTGTCGATACCAACACTTAGACGTACACGCTCATCCCAAAGGCTGTAGCTAACGTACGCGTCAAGGTAGTCGTAGTCATCGATAGAACGGAACGCTGCGAAAGTTGCTGCAGCTTCTGGACGCTCAATATCAACGCCGTCAATGTGACGCCATTGTAGTGAAGCAGTCAGGTCACCCCAGTTCCAAGAAGTACGCTGAGTCCAACGAAGGTCAGAAACAGGGTCACAGCTTGTACCGAAGAAACCGGAACAATCGATTACAGGGCTAGTTGAAGAGCTCTGGCTCTCTTGCTCAGAATACTTGTTGATGTTTCCTGAGAAAGATAGGTCGCCGAATTCACCAAGGTCGTAACCAAGGTTAAAGCCGATTTCGTAACCAGTAGACTTTTCGTAGTCCAGGTTAGTAGTCAGACGACGGATACCTGAAGCTGGGCTAGTAAGGTCGCCATCAACACGCACAACGTTCGCACATGATGCTGCACTACCTAGAATATAACACTGGTCCAGAACTTCTTGCGCAGAGAACTCACCGATTACGTCAGTGATGTCAATGTCGTAGTAGTCAACAGAAAGCATTACGTTTTCGAAGACAGGCAGGTCTGGAGTCCAGACGAAGCCAGCAGTAAACGTGTCAGCAGTTTCAGCTGCTGGCGCGTTAGTCAGGCTGCTACCTTCAAGAGTATTGATCTGACCAGAAACGATGTCCTGAAGCACACCAACTTGCTGTGGCAACATGCCAGTAGACTCACAAAGACCTTGCAGTCTTGCGTCGATGTTACCCGCGTTAGCTACTGAACAAGGATCGCCGGTAGCGTTACGCAGTGCAGTAGTGATTGGCGAGAACAACTCAGAGATGTTAGGAGCACGAGTCGCTTCCTGTTCCATTACACGAATCAATAGTTGATCGTTAACAGTCCAGTTGAGACCTGCTTTCCAAGTATCGACGTTACCAACAGTGTTGTAGTCGGAATCGCGATATCCAAACTCAAGGTTTAGAGAATCGACGAAGTCGATACCGTCAACCAATGGCAAGAAACCTTCTACGAAGAATTCGTCAACACGGAAGCCGCCAGCAATTGGCAGGAGGTTTCCGCCGGCACCACCTTGACAAGACGCTGGAGCAAGCTTCAGACATTCGTCAGGGTTAAGTGAACCGAATTCGTCACGAGTTTCAAAACCAACACTCAATGCGAGAGGAGTTGAAGCTGAAGGAATCTGGATGAAATCAACAGGACCGTCTAGAACGATCTGGCCGATTGATTGGTCATACTTCTGCTGTTGGAAGGCGATCGCGCGAGCGTAGCCAGCCATAGCACCAGTGATTGTGCCGAAGCCACCAAACAAGTCGATAGGCACACAAGACGCATCACCGTTTGCACAAGTTACGCCATCGACGCTGTCTAATGCATTCTGGATGTTAGTCAAGTTAGTGTAGCCGTCACGAACAGTAGTTCGGTTAGATTCACCATACTGGAAAGATACATCGTAGTTCCAATCCCCTAGCAACTGGCCACGTGCGCCGGCTAGGAAAGTGAAGTATTCAGTATCGTACTGCTCGGAACGTGGTCCAAGCTCAAGAGTACGACGACGAAGCTGCATCTTCAGGTAGTCAGGATTATCAACAATGCCGTTGCCATTCACGTCATTCCAGTTGGAACCTTGTCCACCCGGAGAGATTAGGCCAGCAGTTGCTGAATCATTAGCGAAAGTAAGGATTTCGTTCAGAGCAGGAGCGCTGAAGAAAGGGTTCGCCAAAGGCACATCAAAACGAGCACCGAAAGTACCAGAAGGGGCTACCTGCGTGTCTACTGTGATGTTGCTGTAAGAAACAGTTGAGTAAATTTCTAGGTTCTCATTGAACTCAAAGTTACCTGTGAAGAACGCGTTGTAACGCTCATTAGGAGTCTGATAGAAGTTAAATGGGTTGAAGTTAAATACTGAACAACCACCACGTGCGCCTAGACCAGTACCTGTATCACCCGTGAATATTGAGCGATCTTCCTGAAATTGACCTACGTTACCAGCACCGGCGATATTCACACGAGTTGGCATTGAAGTTGTTGAACCACCAGTAGCAACAGCACCAGGTCCCTGACAGTTATCAGGAGCAGCCTGTGGGCCAAGGCCAGCATTGAAATTATCAAAGCCAGCGCCGGAACCAGTTTCGATACCGATGTTTCCAAGCTCACGTTGGCCAAGAAGAACAGGCTCACGCTCAGACCAGCTAAGGTTCAAGGCAACGTGGCCGCGGCCACCTTCCAATGCAGAACCCAGAGTCATAGAGATGTTGTCTGTATCGGCGTCGTTGTCGCCTGTAGTCGTGTTGTTAATCTGAAGATCGAAGCCTTCGAAGTCTTGCTTCAGTACAACGTTAACCGCACCAGCGATAGCGTCAGAACCGTATACCGCCGAGGCGCCACCAGTAATCACGTCTATGCGCTCGATCAATGCAGTTGGGATAGTAGAAAGATCCACACGCCCTTGGTAGTTAGCAGGTGTCATGCGACGGCCATTAAGCAGAACCAAGTTACGCTCTGGTCCTAAGGCGCGAAGGTCAACAGTAGAAATACCAGCACTTCCGTTGTTAACGTTCTGTCCATCACCTGGGATTGTCGAAGGTAGAGTACGAAGAATTTGCTCTACTTCAACTTCCTGTTGAAACTCTATTTCTTCCAGCCCGATTGATGTGATTGGGCTTGAAGAGTTAAGTCCTGGACGACGAATGCGTGAACCCGTCACGATAACTGTCTCCACTGCCTGCTCTTGGCCGTACACTGTGGGAGCTGTGCCGATTGACGCTGCTGTTGCGATAGCTGCGAAAGCCATGCTCCAGGCAGATGCCTTTTGGTTTAGTTTGAACATTTAAATGTTCCCCCTTGGATAAGTGAAAATCCAGACCAAAACTGTGAGGTTCCATGTCTAGATTTTCCATTTTGATTTATGCAATTCATGACTTATGAACTACGTGGCGCGAATTCTACACTTGTTATAAGGAAACAAACAGACACAACTGTAACAATTTGATAAATCTTGGCCGTTTTTCGCCCCTTTTTGACACTTTTACTCTTCAGTTAGTGATAATTGCCCATAAACAGGGGGCTGTAGGAGTATTCCGCAGGTTCTGTATCGGACTCTGGAGGGAATTACTTAGCAATTTCTCGTCAAACTCATGGTAAATTTCACCCTCTTTGCTCGCTTCTGCCTCTGGATTATGAATACAACTGGAGTGCATGCTTGAACCACCGCAGCGCGGTAGAAGCGAAATACTGAACTGACTGAGAGGCTTCTTAGAAGGAGCTAGAACTGACGTACCGAGAAGCGATAGCCCGCTCCTCGCACAGTCTGTACCAATTTAGCGTAATCGATTGAAGTGCCTTCTACCGAAGACAGAGCCTTGCGTAGGCGACGAATATGCACATCGATGGTCCGCTCTTCCAGATAGACATTAGCGCCCCATACAGCATCCTGTATGTGATCGCGGCTGAACACTTTTTCCTGATTCAATAGGAAGAACTTCAAGAGACGGAATTCCGTAGGGCCCATTTCTATGGGCTGATCTTCTATGGAGGTACGGTGGCTAGTAGGGTCGAGCTGCAGATCGAATACCTGTAGCACCTTATTTTTCTGCTTGCCGTCTACGCGGCGCAGCACAGTCTTGATCCTGGCGACCAATTCCCGCGGAGAGAACGGCTTTGTCACATAGTCATCAACACCCTCGCTGAGGCCCTGCACCTTATTGTCCTCACTGGTCTTCGCCGTGAGCATAATAATAGGTAAGTTAGCGGTAATTTCATCACGGCGTAGCCTGCGCGCCAGCTCAATACCGCTGCCGCCAGGTAACATCCAATCGAGAAGTACTAAGTCTGGCTTTTGATCGATGATGGATACGTGGGCATCGTGGGCATTAGCTGCGCTGATGCTGCTAAAGCCAGCTAGGTCGAGAGTAATGCCAACCATATCGCGAATAGCAGCTTCATCATCGACGATCAATATTGTGGATTCCGGCATTTGTGTACCAATAATTTCATTTAACAAGCAGAGTAACTACCTTCATTTAACCAGCAGTATATTACAATTACATGACACTCGGGCGCTCAATGCAGATTAATTCGCACACTATTACCTATCATATCTTATTGTTTTAATTAGATTTTATTGAATAAACTGTATGGCAGCCGCGGAACCGGAAGCGCTCAAAGAGGATTTAGAATCGGTAGTCCAGCTGCAGGCTTAGCTCTCTGCCGCGATTAAATCCGGTGGTGATGAAGCCGCCTTGTGTGACCTCGCTCTTCTCGTCTAGCAGGTTCTTGCCCTTAAGTGTCATTCTCCAACTATCGGTGAACTCGTGCATGAAGACAGAGTTTAGCTCGCCGAAGGCTTGCTCTATTAGATCCGGCGCTCCTTCGATGCCCACCTCACTAATGCGCTCACCATAATAATGGTAAAGAAGTGTCGCCGTGGTGCCCGTGAACGGCTCATAGCCAATCTGCGCATTGAACAACCAATCCGATTGCCCCTGCAGTGCGCGAGATGTGCTGGTAAGAATGCCACGGTCTTTCTCTGCGATCGTCACGTCAGAATTGATGAAGGCGATATTGGTCTGGATATAGAAGTCTTCCCAGCGATCGCCCAGGAAACCGAGGCGCTTGGATAGCTCAAATTCTACACCGGCGTTCTCACCGGCTTCGGCATTGGCGAACGTCTGCCTTGCCTCCGCGCCAGGCTGCACTACTGATTCGATCGGGTTCTCAAATTCCTTGTAGAACAGACCGAAAGACATCGAGTCGCCGAAGCCGAAGTACCACTCCCAACGGAAATCATAGTTGGTGATGTTGGCAATCTTCAGATCGGGATTACCCACCACTTCTCTGCCCGTAACCGGGTTGGTAAACGCAGCGGGTGACAGCTCACGAAAGTCAGGCCGGGACAAGGTCTCGCTGTAGGCTATCCGGAACTGATGGTCGCCGTTAATATAGGTGCCGGTGAATGCCGGAAGAATATCTTTACTCTCTTGCGCCGCATTCACTTCCATGTCACGAAATAAGTCGAATGTTCTAACATTCTGAGTGAAGTCTTCTTGTCTTGCGCCGAGATTGATCCGGAATCTGTCGTCGAAGTTGAATTCCACTTCACCATAAAAAGCGTCAGACTCATTTATCGCATTGTAGTTATCAGTGGGTCGAGTGAACTCTCGCAGCTCGAAACCATCGGGATCGATATTCGCTGGCGCCAGAATTTCTTCCAGCGGCAATGTCAATAAATCTTCATTGAATGCCAGGCTTCCCTGATCGAAAAAAGAATAACGGCGTACTTCTGATTCGCGCTGCTTCTCATTATGAACGTAGCCCGCCTTGGTGGTTATTATTGAGTCCATCGGTGCGTAGAAAACCATGGTTAGATCGACGGCGAAGTCCTCGGCATCATCGTCCAACACACTGAAGCGTCTTACGTTGCCATCGGCACGGGTAGAGAATCTGAAATTGCCATCGGACTCTTGATCGTAGCGGTACACCCTATCGTCCGGTGCGTCTCGCTCAGCCTTCACCTTGCTATAGCGCCAGTTAACGACCAGCTCATTAAAGTCAGGAAAATAGTGATCGCCCTGCACTTGGTTAGAGAACAGTTCACGCTCAACCCATTCCAACTGCGTCAATCGAACGAAGTCTTCCTCTGCGAGATTACCACTCGTCTGTGAAACGGTATCGTCGGTCTTTCGCAGCACTACGCTGGTAGTTCGAACATTGTGATTGTCGTTGAAGTCTATGCCGGCGGTAAAAATGCTGCTTATATCCACGCTGTGCTCGGTGCCCACGAACTCTAGAGCATCACCGATTTCCAGACCTGCATTACTTGTTCGGTAGTTATTGCGCTCGATCTCGTTGGTATCCCATGAATTAGAATAATCGACGGCGGCCAAGTAGTTTATGCGCGCGCCTTTGTCGTTGAGTTCATGGAAATTTCCGAACGATGTAGCAAATTTGAAGTTAGCCGGCAGGGACTCCGTATCCGGACTGTAATCGTTTCGCATGCTGCGACCGATGACCTGCAACTCCTCGGGAGAATAGCCGCCACTACCTAGAAACTGGCTCTCTCTGCGCAGTTCCTGTCCGTTAGCAGTCGCCTGCTTGAGCGCAGTTGGTAAACCTCGATAGTCGTCGTCATAGCCCAGCCAAGACTTGCCGCCACCGGATGAGGTGAAGCCATCGTTGAAGTTCACACCTTGTTGTATGCCTGCCGAGGAAGACATGTTCCAGAAGAATTCGTCGGTCGATTTCTTGGTACGCAGCTGCAACACACCGCCACCGAATTCGCTGGGAAATTGTGCAGAATAGGTTTTCTGCACTAACACGCTGTCGAGTATCGCTGTCGGGAATAGATCAAGAGGAACAACTCGATTAATCGGCTCAGGGCTCGGAAGAGTTGCCCCGTTCAGAAGAGTCGTCGAATAGCGCTCACCAAGACCACGCACATAGACGAACTTGCCGCCTACTGTGCTCAGACCAGATACACGCTTTAATCCTTCTGCGATATTGGTATCACCAGAACGTTGAAACTGCTCGGAGCCGACGACGTTCGAGACCGAAGATGTCGCGCGCTTCTCATCCGGAACAAACTGACCAATTACTGCGATCTCTTCGATCAGAGGCGCATCCTGTCCGACAGCTGCTGCACTGAGCGCAGAAGCGATGGCGATAGTCAGGAGTTTTAGTGACGCCCTTTGCTTAATCATTTGGTTTGCTCCAATTAAGAAATTACATTTGAAGCAGGTATTTTATTGCGACTCTGTGACAGTGATATTTCAGTTGCATTGCAGAAATATTGCAAAAGCAGTTGTTTTTGTAACTATTCCCCTGAGAAGCTGAAATGCCAGGCAAAAAAAAGGGAACGACGAACGTCCCCAGGAAAAAGTCAAATTCTTTGTTTGTGAGTTCAGTAAAGCAGGCCACTACGGCGCTGCTGTACTGAACTCAACAGTTTGGCTAGTCAGAATAGGTCCAGCCTGCGGTCCAATCAGAACCACTGTCTTTCACCGCGCCGATGTAGTCGACCTGATCAAAGAAAGAGTCTGCGGGGATCGATGGTGCTATCGCGTTTAGGATAGGTCCGTTCATCCAGCCACTGGAGCCCATCAGATCAACTTCACCCAAGGAACTTCCAGATTGGGCGGTGAAGAAATCTGCCACCGAGAAACCATCACCATCGCTGGCGCTGAACGGGCAGCCAGTGACCAAGCGTGAGTTTGTCAGAGTCAGATTACCGTTCAGTCCAGCAATTGAGCCGCCGGCATTGACGAACGTTGCTGTCTGATCGATATCTAGGCAATAAGCGTTGTGCGTATTCATAACCACGTTAGATATCTTCGCCGAAGTACCTTCACGTAGTCTGAATCCTGCATCGCCGCCCGCCGTCGCATCACCTACACAAGTCAGATTGGAGATCGTTGGATTAGAACGCGGTAGTGCGTCGTTGTTGTCACCGTTGTTGTCTGCTTCGATGCAGTGCTCACTGGCTGTGTTCTGTTTAATGGCAATGAATTGCGCCTTGCCTGTCCAGCCGAAGGTCCAATCAAGCGCGTCATCTTCGTTGCCAGTCAAGACGATATGCTTCGCGTTCGTAGTACCGCCGAAGAACTCGATACCATCATCTGAATTGTTGTGAACTTGAACATAGTCGACTATGGTGCCGGAACCCGTGCCCTGGAAAGCAATGCCGTTCAATTCGTTATCCTCGGTAATATTCTGACCCGCATATTTAACCTGCACATAGGTCAGTACGCCGCTGCTATCAGTTGCATCCGTGCCACCGTAGAGGCCGGTTGAGCCCTCACCCTCGGCCGTGCCACCGCCTACGTTTAGAGGCGCGTTGCCGTTCAGAATAATGCCACCCCATTGGCCACTTGTAGTGGACGTCGCCGTGTCGTCACCCTCGTAGGTGAAGATCACTGGCTTACTCGCACTGCCATTTGCATGCAGCTGACCGTTACGCGCGATAGTCAGGAAGTTCAGACCTTGCTGACCGAAGACGTAGGTGCCCTCATCGATGGTTAGCTTAGTCTTGGAACCACTCACTTCGTCCGCGCCTATAAATACCGCACCGTCTAAAATATATGAGAAGTTGGAGGTGAGATGCGTATCGGATTCGATTCTACCGCTAAGCGAACAGACAGCCTTGTCTTTGAACATACCCGAAATCGCAGTAGTGTTTGCAGGGCAAATCGAAGGCGCTGCCGCTGCAATTGAGAAACTTGCGGGGCTCGATGAATAGCTTAGATTCGCAATCGAGTCGGTGTAATAGCCCACGAAGGCCTGCACGTCGACCCCTGTCACACCAACTGCACTACCAACCAGACCTGAGAAGATTGTTAGTGGTTCAGAGGCTGCAAGCGTCTTGGAGCTAGCTGCGACTATTGGGTCCGCTTCCGTCCACGGCGCAAAAGAACCCGAAGAATCCTGTATGAAGAAGCCGACACCAGGAACATTAATAATTACGACTATGTTGCCAGCCTTACCCACATCTGCGGCCGCGGGCTTGATAGTTACTAACAGGTCCACTGCCGAGTCGGCTGGAACTGCAGCAAGAAAACTTGCACCACCGTTAATCGTCGCACCGCCGGTAAAAACCGCGCCGCTCTGGCTACCCGCCGTTGTTAGTGTTGGTTGATCTGCGGCCTGCGCGCTCATAGCCGCTAGTCCTAGAGCAACACCGCTGGCAATAGCATTCATTTTAGAGCAGTTAAATTTCATTTCGACTCCTTCGTCTATTTGTGAAATACAAATTAAGAATTTAGTTAAGTGCAACAATAATAGAGCTCTCATGTTGCAGTTATGCGACGATTTGATTGCAGTTTTCTTACAGTTCTCGCCAATGCAGAATAAGGAGTCGCATCGTGCTAGACCGACAGCATCGACCTTCCAAGGCATAGTCACAATTCTGTAATGATTCCTGCACTACCATTACGGTCGTAATGACTAATCAAACGCAAAAAACACCTCTTCGAGTCGAAGCCCAACAGCTTGGCTTCTTCGAAACTCCGATTGCGTATTGCCGATTGAAGGATAGTGATTCTCTGATTCAGGAATTGGAGAAGAGAGTTCGGCAGAACCAACAACGCAGCACAGGCCTGCAGCGATCAAACTTCGGTGGCTGGCATTCCGACACCGATATGTTGCAGTGGGGCGGTGACGCGGCAAGCAAGCTCGCGGAATCTGCTATCAATGTCGCCAAGCGCATGACGCATTTCCAAGAAGCGAAGCCGGCTAGTTACGATTGGCGGGTGCGTATGTGGGCTAACATAACTCCGCCTGGGGGGATGAACCACATACACGCGCATCCAGGAAACCTATGGGCGGCAGTGCTTTATCTAGATATGGGAGATGAAACAGAATCTCCCGAAGAAGTCGGTGGCGCATTCTATATCGAGGACCCAAGGTTTCCTATGGCCGCCATGCACAACACGGCGGTTCGCATGATGGGAATCGATAGTCAGCCGCAACAGTACGAGGTGGAGTTCAAACTGGCCCGCGGCAATCTAGTAGTTTTTCCGGCGTGGTTGCGCCATGGAGTGCGGCCCTACACGGGAAGACGCGAGCGCATCTCTATCGCCATGAATATCGATGCGCAGCGTAAAATTCAAGCCTGAGGGTTGGTGCTGCTAGGCTACTCTGGAAGTCGCCTTCTTGAATTTGTAGCGATTGATAGGGTTCATCAATCTGGCCAAGCCTTCGGTGAACTGCAATGGGCTGTCCAACACGGCAAAACAGAGACAACCTTCTTTCGAGCGCGGCTGATGGTTGTGCTGCGCGTCTCGAATGATGAAATCCGAAACTTTGTATTCACCTAACTCGTCCTCGAAACTGCCATCCAAAACCAGAGTTGATTCACTACCCAAATGGGTATGCACTGGCACCTGACATCCAGGCGCCATGTAGATAAATTCACAAACAGTCTCATTGTCTAGAAACAATTGTGCTTCGCTAATTCCACCGGCTACCTTCTTCCAATTCAGACCCGTTGACGCCGCCTTCGCTAGAACCTTAGGCAGCTTGATGCTGTGATTCAACACATCGATGCCCACCTCAGCCAGAGCCTCAATCGCCTCAGACTTTATTTGCGCTGACTTCACTATGCCCGCAACCATGTCTGAATAGTCGACTTCGCCAGATTGATCGGATTGCAACGCGCTGTCGGGATCAACCCAGGAAGATACCGCTAGAGCTTGCAGCTCTTTGGCTTTAACACAGCAAGATGTACACAACTCCATATGAGCAGCTACGACTACGCTGTTCCCTGTAGCTAATTCGCCTTGAACGAACTGATTCAGCAACTCGGTGGATGGATGCAGTTTTACTTCGGTATTCATTACATTCCTCTTTCTCAAATCTGTTTTGCTAATTATTCGTGAACTCAGTAACGAGCAGACCTCTATGGATACTACAAAATTTCATTTACTAGTCGACGCCAATCAAATTTCGCAGTTTCGCCACACCGAGGCGCAAGCGCGATTTCAGAGTTCCTAATGGAATCTGTAGATACGCGGCTGCTTCTTCATGGGTGCGATCTTTAATATAAATTTGTTCTACCACTGCACGTTGCGGTTCAGAAAGCTGGTCGAAATAGCTCTCGATCAGACTTAGTTCAACTTCTTGCCCAGCAATGTCGTCATGAACCAGACTGGGCTCAGCACCGGACTCTAGCGGCCAAATATCGTCTGCACTAATACAGTTGGGTTGACGTTTCTGTTTACGCAGCATATCGAAACAGCGGTTGCGACTGAGCGTGAATATCCAGCCCTTCGCCGAGCCCTTATCTAGGTCATAAAGAGGGGCTTTCTGCCAAACATTTAGCATCGCTTCCTGGATGAGGTCGTTCGCCAGCTGTTCGTTGCGCGTGAGTTTCATACCCAACGCGAAGATTTTCTTCGCGAATCGCTCGAACAGTTGATTGAACGCATTGATATCCTGACTATTCCCCACTGCTATCAGCAGGGATTCATCAGAGACAACAGAGTCTTCGGCGTCTAGGCTTGTCGTGGAGGTGTTCATAGAGACAAGTCTAACAGTTAGCTCGACCCCATTGCCAAATACATCTTGTTTCGCATAATTTCTGTACATAGCCTCTAATTACGCACTGCTGAAGTGAGCAGATCACCAAAGAGGCAAAAAAAGGCAGAAGCGCGGGGAATTGGTAGTGTCTCAGTTTGAATCTTTCACTGATTCTCAAAGGCAGTGGATCTCTAAGACAAGAGTATTCAATTCACGAATATTCAAATTAAGCACTACCGGAAATTCTAGTGAGTTGACGAGCCCAAAGGTCAGTATTGATTAGACGCTCATATAAGGCTCAAGCGCCTCGAGTCGATATTCGATTTCCGCGACCTGTTGCTCGGAGAAACTATATTCTCCACGCCGCGATTTCGTGGTCTTAAACACGCCACGCTTCTGCAGCACATACAACCTCACTCCAGGAATCAGTGTGTCGAGATTCTGAATTAACAATAGCTTGCTGTAGCATTCACGCAGCTCATTCTGACGCCCTTCGAGATGGAGCTGCCAGAGGCGCGCATAGACATCACCGTACATGGTTCCGCCAGTCATCACTCCATCGGTACCGATGCGCATCTCATACAGCCACCCTCTTCCTAGAGTTGCACCGAAGACACTGCGAATTGGATCCGGCTGAAACTCTTGCAATGCCAGCATCCGAGCATGCACATCTCCATATTCTTCCTTTATATAGCCACACTGTGGGAAGTCACGGGCGAGTTGTACGAGAAATTCGATAGGCAATTCAATCTCCGGGCCACCGCTAGTCTGCACAAAGATGGGCCTGGAAGTGATTTCACAGAGCGCCGCATAATAGGCGCGAATCTGTGCCAGCGAATCCGCCGAGGTAGGCGGGATGGCGATCATGCCATCGGGCTCGAGTGATTCGGCCACGCGGGCATACTCCAGCATGCCAGCTGTATCATCTGCTTGTACGCCAAGAGTGAGAGACATGCCGCGGCCACGGTTGGCCTCGGCAAGCACCTCAAATCCACGAATTCGCTCATCTTTTGTTAGATAGCGTTGTTCGCTGGAATTTTGTGGCCAGACGATTCC
>Ga0316189_10005057_pt1 | contig 12639 bp, 12 predicted proteins | sample LowCovwburrow_MG_FD_204930 | JGI IMG/M metagenome (GOLD analysis project Ga0316189, IMG submission 204930) | Coastal sediment microbial communities from Maine, United States - Lowes Cove worm burrow | ecosystem: Environmental > Aquatic > Marine > Coastal > Sediment | place: USA: Maine... | reverse complement strand
CGGCGTCAACAATGGCCTCAATCGCCGATTCCAGTTGTTCGTCTTCCAGTACCACTTCAATTTTTACCTTGGGCAGAAAATCGACAACGTATTCGGCACCGCGATAAAGTTCGGTGTGGCCTTTTTGGCGGCCAAAACCCTTGGCTTCCGTAACAGTCAGGCCTTGAATGCCAACCTCTTGCAGGGCCTCTTTCACCTCGTCCAATTTGAATGGTTTGATGATGGCTTCGATTTTTTTCATCATTAAGACTCCTGATGCATGCGCGTAATGCTTGGCGGCAGTGTTGGCGCGGTTTAAGGTGATGTGCAATTCATGTGTGATTTACGCCCTTGATGTGATGTCGATTCAAGTAACTTTGATTAAATAATGGGCAGATTGCACAATTATTAGACAATTAGGAAATATGGCCATGACTGAACTACTGACCGCTGCCCAAATGCGCGCCATTGAACAGGCCGCGATTGAAAGTGGTGAGGTCACCGGGCTGGAATTGATGGAACGCGCAGGTGCAGGCGTGGTCGAGGCTATTTTTGAGGAATGGCCGGAGCTTGCAAAAACCGATCACCGCGCGGTGGTGCTGTGCGGGCCGGGTAACAATGGCGGCGACGGATTCGTTGTAGCGCGGTTGTTGCACGAATGGGGTTGGGAGGTTGAGGTTTTCCTTTATGGGGATGAAGGGAAGTTACCGCCTGATGCGAAGGTGAATTGCGCGCGGTGGCGGGAGATGGGGGAGGTTGCTTCTCTTGATAATATAGTTTCAGCTTTCACAGAATGTTGCCTGTTTATTGATGCTTTGTTTGGTACTGGGCTTACGCGACCATTGCCCAATGCAGTAAGTGCGATATGGAATGAATGGATGCGTTTGCGTGTGGAACTGGATATAAAGAGCGTATCAATTGATTTGCCCTCTGGTGTTTGTTCCGACAGTGGCAAAGAGATCGGCAACTTTTCGTTTGCCTCGGAACTCGTTGTAAGCTTCCATCGCCATAAAATAGCCCATTTCATTCATTCAGGTGGATTTATTGATAGCACACTCACTAAAGACATTGGACTGGAATATTGGCAAGAGCATTGGCGTAATAATGGCCAACTCGTTAGAGTTATTAACCTAAGAAATGATGGGGATCTGCCGGATTTAGTAAAAGTAGATGAGCATAAATATGAAAGTGGCCACGCCTATATCCTGTCAGGCCCTCCTTCTAAAACTGGTGCGGCCCGTCTTGCGGCGCGGGGGGCTTTGCGGATCGGTGCTGGGGTGGTGACTGTGGCTTGTCCGCCCGATGCTTTGGCGGAACATGCGGCGCAGTTGAACGCGATCATGTTAACGCCTGTGGCGGACGCGCAGGCTTTGACTGCGGTTCTTGACGATGAACGGATCAATGCGATTTGTGTCGGGCCTGCTTTTGGGCTGGATCAGGATCGGGCGGAGGTTTTAGCGGCGGTGTTAACGGCAAAACGCGCGACCGTTTTGGACGCGGATAGTTTGACTTTAATAAGCCAAAACAGTGAATTGCTCGATCATCTTCACGCTAAATGTGTGCTGACACCGCATGCAGGTGAATTTGCGCGGTTGTTTCCCGATATTGCCGAAAAGCTGGCGGCACCTTCAACGAAAGGCCCCGCGTATTCCAAAGTAGATGCCACCCGAGAAGCAGCAAAACGGGCGGGGTGTGTGGTGCTGTTCAAGGGGGTCGATACGGTGATCGCAGGCCCTGACGGGCGTTGCGCAATCAATTCGGCGCATTATGAACGTGCTGCCCCTTGGCTGGCGACAGCTGGGTCGGGGGATGTGCTGGCGGGGTTCATCACAGGGCTGTTGGCGCGCGGGTTTACGCCGATGCAAGCGGCGGAAACAGGTGCGTGGCTGCATGTGGAATGCGCGCTGAAATTCGGGCCCGGGTTGATTGCAGAGGATATTGCGGAGCAATTACCGCAAGTTTTTCGCGATTTGGGGCTTTAGCTGTGCATTTTCCGCTCGCCAAGGCAAATCACTTGCGCTAGAACGCCCAAGAAATTCGAGCAAACTAACCGAGTGTTCGAAAATGTGCGGGTGTGGCGGAATTGGTAGACGCACCAGATTTAGGTTCTGGCGACGAGAGTCGTGGGGGTTCAAGTCCCTTCACCCGTACCACTTTTCCCTTTATATAAAAATTATAGATAAAGGGGTCAGCGTGAAGCAAAACCAATTGACAGCCTGCTTGAACATGCCGCGCAAGAATATCGGGCGGGTAATCATGTGGTGATTGGCGCACGGCCAGCCTATGATCATTAAGCAGGCTCTATTAAAAAGATGAGACTTTCATCGCGATTGTCGACCGTTTGTCGTGTCGCCGAATGTCAAAGTTGAAGCGGTAATCACCGATGATCTGGCGTTTGAGTACACCGATCATCACCATGTGACAGGACGGTTTTCAACTGTGGCTTAAGTCTCATGTAGTATTGCTTAAATCGCCCTTGCACTGCCACTGTTCAAGCCTTAGAAGGACGCTAGTTTTTACCCATACTCGTGGGTGCTGCACCCGTGTTTGCACCCCATAAACTTAAAGGACGCCATAATGCAGGTTACAGAAACCCTGAACGAAGGTCTAAAACGCGCTTATGCGGTTACGGTCACAGCGCAAGAGCTGGAAGATAAAGTGGTTGCAAAGCTGAAAGAAGCGCAACCGAACGTTGAGGTCAAAGGGTTTCGCAAAGGTAAAGTGCCATTGGCAATGCTGCGCAAGCAGTTCGGCCCGTCTGTTATGGGTGAAGCCCTGCAGGAAAGTGTTGACGGTGCGGTAAGCGAGCATTTTGAAAAATCAGGTGACAAGCCTGCCGGCCAACCTGATATCCAAATGACCAAGCAAGACTGGAAAGAGGGCGACGATGTTGAAGTGTCGCTGAACTATGAATGTCTGCCCAAGATTCCCGAAACGGATTTTTCCAAGTTGAAGCTGGAAAAGCTGATCGCTAAAATTGATAATGGTGATGTGGATGAAGCTTTGGCAAATCTGGCCAAATCCGCCACGAACTATGAAGACAAGAAAAAAGGCGCCAAGGCCAAAGACGGTGATCAGGTTGTGATTAACTTTTTGGGTAAGGTCGACAATGAGCCTTTTGACGGCGGCAAAGGTGAAGACTATCCGCTGGTTTTGGGTTCCAACAGCTTTATCCCCGGTTTTGAGGATCAATTGGTTGGCACTAAAGCGGGCGACGACATTGAAGTAAAAGTGAAATTTCCCGACGAGTACGGTTCAGAAGCTTTGGCCGGTAAAGACGCCGTTTTCGAATGTACCGTGAATGCAGTCAAGGGTGCGGTTGATGCTGTCATTGATGATGAGATGGCAAAAAAGTTCGGTTCAGAAAGTCTGGACGACCTGAAAAAACAAGTTTCCGATCGTTTAGCTGCTGAATATGCCGGTGCCGCCCGCATGATTACAAAACGCCAATTGATGGATGAGTTGGATAAATTGGTGGATTTTGAATTGCCGCCTAGCCTTGTTGAATCAGAAGCAAACCAGATTGCGCATCAGTTATGGCATGAAGAGAATCCGGATGTTAAGGGCCATGATCATCCGGAAATCACGCCGACGGAAGAGCATAATAAGCTGGCCACGCGCCGTGTGCGTTTGGGCTTGTTGCTGGCTGAAGTCGGTTCTGTTCAGAAAATTACGATTACTGATGCGGAAATGCAGCAGGCTGTAATGCAGCAAGCACAGCAATATCCGGGTCAGGAACGTGAATTCTTTGAATATATCCAGAAGGACCAAAATGCATTACAACAACTTCGTGCACCTTTGTTCGAAGATAAAGTTGTGGATCACATTTTGGAACAGGCGAATATGACAGAAAAAGAAATCACCAAAGACGAGTTACAAAAAGCGGTAGAGGCTTTGGACGAAGCGTAAAGCACTTCCGATATCTGAATTTGAAAAGGCACCCGGTAAGGTGCCTTTTTTATTGCCCAAGTGACATGTGTAAAAAAAAAGGCCGCCCTAATGGACGGCCTTTTTTAAACTATAGTTGTTTGCTTAGAAGTTCTTGGAAAGTTTCACACCAACCGTCAGAACAGAGTTGTCGTCAAATGGGGCACCCGGGGCAACCGTTGCAAGAGTGGAATCGCCACGTTTCGAATATTTTAATGAACTGGCAATTTTAAATCCTTTGCCAATGTCAAGTTGACCACCAACTGAAATATCGAATTGGCCATCGGGTGGTGCAAATCCACCTTGCGGCTCATTATCCGATTTTTCATAGCCAAAAGCGGTAAAGCCGACGAATTTTTCGTTGAAACGATATGCAACACCCAGTTCGTATGTGGTTACGTTTGTGAAATTGGTAATTTGCCCAAGAGGAGCAGGTACGGTTATTTGTGCATCTGCCCATTGTGAATACCGAATGCTACCAAACACCAATGTATTCGCGGCAACACCGGACCTGAACTCTAACGTCCAGGTTTCGGGCGTAGAGGCAGTAGTGGTACCTGTTGGGGGGACAGGTGCGAGGGTTGCTACTGTTGATGCAAGTGTATAATCGATTTCAGACTCGTAACTTAAAGCGACACGCAGCTTAATGTCCGGAATTTCATAGGCGGCACCGACGATATAACCATATTCACCTTCGCCGCTTACAACAATTGCAACACCAGGTACAGTAATAGAACCACTCAGATATTGGTATTTGACACCACCATATGCGCTAATTCTGTCTGAAAACTGATATTTTCCCAAAGCGTTTATATTTTGGCCGTCTACAACACCTGAAACCCCTGAAAGGCCATAGTTAATGTCTGCACCAATCGGTTGGTTGGTATATGTTACTGCAATTGCGAACCTGTCAGTAATATCAGCTTTAAAGCCGAGCTTTGCGGTCGGGAAGCTTGTCGCCACCGTACCCGTACCTATCGGAAGTGCTGAACTACTCACCTTTGGAATAGTCAGGCCATATGTGGCTTCCGCATATGTGCCTTCTTCGTACAGAATGTTCGAACTGAACGTTACGCGATCCAGACCGCTTGCGAACGCTGTACTTGTACCTGCTGCCAGGATAGCAGTGGTCGCCGCTAGTTTTTTTATTGTCATCTTGAGATGCTCCCTCATCAAAATTATTTTCCCTGAGCAGACCCTAATAAGCATTACAGCTTTCAGTCAAATGTGACCTAGCGTTATTAATAGCGCGAAAGTTATATCGTGATATTTCTGCAACCTAAAACTGTATTAGCGCCGTGTTGTAACGAAAATGTGATAAAACCCGTGATCAAATGGAAACTCTGCCTTTCGTCTATTGCCTCTCTTTGCACAGGGCACTAAAGTTCTGGTTAGACTTCTATGCAACAGGCATAAAACAACAATAACAGGCGATATAATGAGAGATCCTTTAGACGTATACATGAATACCCTTGTTCCCATGGTTGTGGAGCAAACCTCGCGCGGGGAGCGTGCATATGATATTTTCTCGCGTCTTTTAAAGGAACGCATCATTTTCGTTTCTGGCCCGGTACATGATGGCATGTCGACACTGATTGTGGCACAACTGTTGTTTCTTGAGGCGGAAAACCCGACAAAAGATATTGCAATGTATATCAATAGTCCCGGCGGCGTTGTGACATCCGGTTTGGCGATTTATGACACCATGCAATATATACGCCCGAAAGTATCTACGCTTTGTATCGGGCAGGCGGCTTCGATGGGGTCTTTGTTGTTGGCGGCAGGTGAAAAAGGGATGCGGTTCACATTGCCGAATTCGCGGATCATGGTGCATCAACCATCAGGTGGCTTTCAGGGGCAGGCTTCCGATATTGCGTTGCATGCAAAGGAAATTCTGGAACTGAAGGACCGTTTGAACAAAATTTATGTCAAACATTGTGATCAAAAGCTGAAAATCGTGGAGGAATCGCTGGACCGCGATAACTTCATGACTGCAGAAGAAGCAAAAGGTTGGGGTCTGATCGACGAAATTGTGCAGCAACGCACAGATGAAAGCGAAGAGACGTAAGTTTCCGATCTGATTTATGTACCTTGAAATTTTAAGGTATGGATAATGGCATTGTGCAGTTCGTGAAACTGCCATATTGTCGTCGAAATATTGGGCTATGCCAAATGATGGCGAATGCTTATGGTAAAAAATACGAGCGGAGTGATCTATGGCAGAGTCAGATAACAGCGAGTCGAAAAACACGCTTTACTGTTCATTTTGTGGTAAAAGCCAACATGAGGTTCGCAAGCTTATTGCCGGACCGACAGTGTTTATTTGTGATGAATGTGTCGAGCTTTGCATGGATATTATCCGTGAAGAGGCCAAATCATCAAAACTGACAACTTCGGAAGGGGTGCCGACGCCGGCTGAAATCTGTCAGGTTCTGGACGATTATGTCATCGGGCAAGATATTGCCAAGAAGGTTCTATCTGTTGCGGTGCATAATCATTACAAACGCCTGAACCACTCTGATAACAATTCCGAGATAGAGTTGGCAAAATCCAATATCATGCTAATCGGTCCAACCGGTTGTGGTAAAACGCTGCTGGCGCAGACTTTAGCACGTATTTTGGATGTACCGTTTACAATGGCTGATGCAACCACATTAACCGAAGCGGGGTATGTGGGGGAAGATGTTGAGAATATCATCCTGAAACTTTTGCAAGCGTCAGAATACAATGTGGAACGCGCACAACGCGGAATCGTTTATATTGATGAAGTCGACAAGATAACCCGCAAATCCGACAACCCGTCGATCACCCGTGATGTATCGGGTGAAGGGGTTCAACAGGCCCTACTTAAAATTATGGAAGGCACCGTTGCCAGCGTACCCCCGCAAGGTGGCCGCAAGCATCCGCAACAGGAATTTTTGCAGGTTGATACCACAAATATTCTGTTTATCTGCGGTGGGGCATTTGCAGGGCTTGATCGCATCATTTCGCAACGCGGCAAAGGTTCTGCGATCGGGTTTGGTGCAGATGTAAAAGACGAAAATAATCGTGGCGTGGGCGAGATATTTCAAGACCTTGAACCGGAAGATTTGTTGAAGTTCGGATTAATTCCGGAATTTGTCGGTCGCTTACCGGTGATTGCAACTTTGACAGATCTGGATGAAGATGCGCTTGTAACAATCCTGTCTCAACCTAAAAATGCCTTGGTTAAACAATATCAACGCTTGTTCGAATTGGAAGATGCCAAGCTAACATTCACTGACGAGGCCCTGCGCGCCATTGCAAAACGTGCGATCTTGCGCAAAACGGGGGCGCGTGGGTTGCGGTCAATTCTGGAAGATATTCTGTTGAACACGATGTTTGAGTTGCCAAGTATGGAAAATGTTACAGAAGTTGTCGTTAATGAAGAGGCTGCGCGCAATGAAGCCGAACCATTGATTGTGTACAGTGATGCGGCGGCAGCGGTGGATGAAAGCGCATCTGCGTCTTAATCTGACTGGACGTTTTATAAAAAATTGGGCATAGAGATTGTACCAACGATCAGGATCGATAGCATGAATTTCTTCAAACGGCTTTTCACATGGTGGCACGGGCAAACCATGAATACGCAGTTTTACACATGGCTTAATGGTGTGCGTGTCGGGGACGATGAAGAAGGTAATGTGTTTTATGAAACCCGCGACGGGAAACGCCGTTGGGTGATTTATAACGGTTACGTTGAAGCCAGCCGTGTATCGGCGGATTGGCATGGATGGTTGCATCATACATTTAAAGAACCACCTACCAAGAAACCAATGACCCATAAAACATGGGAAAGACCGCATCAGGAAAATCAGACAGGCACAGCAGCAGCTTATGCACCTGCGGGTAGCATCCGTGTCGCACAACCTGCTGATCGTTCAGACTATGTTGCATGGCAGCCTAAATAAGGCCGAAAAAAATGAAAAGTAACCCCATAGAAACTGCTATTGGCGCTTTGGTTGTCGCGGCTGCCATCGGGTTCTTATACTATGCGTCTGGTGTTGTGGGCATTGCCGGGCCAACTGACACCTATGATGTAAATGCAAGCTTTCGCAGTGCGGAAGGGATTGCACTTGGTACAGACGTGCGCATGGCAGGGGTTAAAATCGGAACGGTGACCGAGATGGAGTTAAGCCCAACAACATTTCGCGCCGAAGTGACTGTGGCAATTAAGAAGACCATAGAAATTCCAGATGATAGTGCAATTGCCGTGACGTCCGAAGGATTGCTTGGTGGGAATTTTATTGAAATCATTCCAGGCGCATCCGAGTTTCCTGTCGAAAATGGTGGCGAAATTGAAGATACCCAAGGCAGTGTAAGTTTTATAAGTTTGCTTATGAAGTTTGTGTCTGGGAAAGAATGATACGCACAATTATCTTTGTTTTCGGTTTTTTTTTGGCAATGCCGGCCTTTGCGCAAAACCAGATTGCAACAGAAAACAGTACTGCTGCAGAGTTGCGCACGCTTGATACCCTAACCGGTGTGGTCAAGGATATAGTGATTGAGGTCGGGCAGACGCAATCTTATGAACGATTAAAGATCACGGTTCAGGATTGCCGTTACCCCAAAGACAATCCAAACAGTGACGCTTTTGCGTATTTGATCATTCAGGATGTGCGCGAAGACCAACCGCGGTTTAATGCATGGATGATCGCGTCAAGCCCAGCGTTGTCTGCGCTGGAGCACCCACGTTATGACGTGTGGTTGCTAAGATGTAAAATTTCGGACGGCTGAGTATTAAACGGTAGTCGGAAAAAATCGGCCTGAACATTCAATGCATTTGTTAATTTGTGGTGATATGTATCGCGTGAGATTTCCGTTGCGCCTAGACTGTCCAAATGATCGGTTTGAAATTGAGTATCTAACAATGTGAACCCACCATATTTTAATCGTGCAACCAAATATGTCAGGGCGATTTTAGAGGTATCTGTGCGGGTGGAAAACATGCTTTCGCCAAAGAATGCACCGTTCAGGGCGACACCGTAAACACCACCAACCAGTTCCGGCCCTTCCATAACCTCTACCGAATGGGCAAAACCAAGTTTATGTAGTTCGGTGTATAGGTCAAAAATTTCTGCATTGATCCAAGTTTCTGGCCGGTTGGCACAAGCTATAACAACCGCATCGAAACATTGGTTTACAGTGATTGTGTATTGTTGGCGTTTAATCCGCCGTGCCAGTCTACGCGAGACATGAAAACTGTTTAATGGCAAGATACCCCGCAGATGCGGGTCGACCCAGTAGATTTCAGGATCGTGGGCACTGTCCGACATTGGAAAAACCCCTGATGCATAACCATGAAGCAATATTTCGGGGGTAATTTGGGGGGAAGTTTCCGTCATGACCGGTCCGGCTTACTCGAAGGTTTGGGTTTCCAGCCATTTTTCCAACCAGTGGATGTCATAATCCCCTGTCAGAATTGCATCTTCTTTCAAAAGTGCGTGAAACAGTGGCGCTGTGGTATCGACACCGTCAATAATCAATTCTTCCAATGCACGTTTCAATCGCGCCAATGCACCTATGCGATCACGCCCAGTGACGATCAATTTGCCAATCAGGCTGTCGTAATAGGGTGGAATCGAATAGCCGTCGTAAAGCGCGCTATCCATACGCACCCCTAAACCGCCCGGGGCGTGGTAAGTGGTTATTTTGCCCGGGCAAGGGGTGAAGTTCGGTAATTTCTCGGCACAGATCCGGACTTCGATGGCATGGCCTTTGATCGATAGATCCTCTTGTTTCAGGGTCATTTCTTCGCCTGAAGCAACACGCAACTGTTGCTTGACCAAGTCGACACCAAAAATGGCTTCGGTGACGGGATGTTCCACTTGCAGACGGGTGTTCATTTCAATGAAAAAGAATTCGCCCCGTTCAAACAAAAACTCGATCGTGCCCGCACCTTCATATCCGATAGCAGCAACCGCATCGGCGCAGGTTTTGCCAATTTCCGCACGAATTTCGGGTGTTATACAGGGACCGGGGGCCTCTTCGAATACTTTTTGGTGACGGCGTTGCAAAGAACAGTCGCGTTCGCCCAAATGTACTGCACGCCCACGACCATCGCCGAAAACCTGTACTTCGATGTGGCGAGGCAACATCAGGTATTTCTCTATATAGACTTCCTCGTTACCAAAGACTGATTTGGCTTCGGATCGGGCTGTACCAAAGGCTTCGGCCAGATCATTTTTGGTGTTGGCCACTTTCATGCCGCGACCGCCGCCGCCTGCAGTCGCTTTGATAATGACGGGAAAACCCATTCCATCGGCTATTTTATGGGCTTCTTCCAAGTTTGCCACACCACCATCAGACCCTGGCACACAAGGCACACCCAAATCTATCATGGTTTGTTTTGCTGTGATTTTATCGCCCATCATACGGATGTGGGCGGCACTTGGGCCGATAAATTTCAATCCGTGATCTTCAACGATTTGTACGAATTCCGCATTTTCGGACAAGAAACCATAGCCGGGGTGGATGGCTTCGGCGCCTGTGATTTCACAAGCAGATATAAGTGCAGGAATTGACAGATAACTGTCTTTACCGGGTGGCGGCCCAATACACACGCTTTCATCAGCCATGCGTACATGCATGGCATCCGTATCAGCCGTAGAATGAACCGCAACAGTTGATATGCCCAGCTCTTTACAGGCGCGGATAACGCGAAGGGCAATTTCGCCACGGTTTGCAATCAAGACCTTGGAAAACATGAAGGTGGCTCCTTTAAATTGAGCAGTTATTCGATGATGACAAGCGGTGAGCCAAATTCAACAGGTGACCCGTCTTCAACCAGAATGCGGGTGATTTTGCCCGATTTTGGTGCTGGAATTTGGTTCATTGTTTTCATTGCTTCAACGATCAACAATGTCTGACCTTCGGTAATACTGGCGCCTACAGTAATGAAGGCGGCGGCACCGGGTTCTGCGGCCAGGTATACTGTTCCGACCATAGGTGAAGTCACTGCACCGGGATGTTGTGCCGGGTCTTCAGGGTTGGCTTCGGGTGTTGTCGCGGCAGAGGCAGCTGTCGTTGCGGCAACAGGTGTTGCAATTGCCTGCGGTGGTGCAGATGCTGCAATTATTGTTTGGCGTGACACACGCACGTTAAGTGTTTTGTCTTCACCGTAGTCGCGTTTTACCTGCAACTCGGTCAGATCGTTTTCACGTAGTAATTCGGCCAAAGCCTGAATGAATTCCACGTCCGTATCTTGATCTTTTTTGGTCATATTTGCCTCAACAGTTGTTACCCTGAAACGGGCATTTCCCAACGTATACAGTGTCTGGACACAGGGTTAAAGTATTCTTGTGTCTAAAACGGTAAATACTACTGGGTTTGCGTGCGAAGTTCCGCAATAATGGCTTTCATCGTATCGGCAGGCACGTAGCCCCGGATAATTTCACCGTTAATGATAAATGTGGGGGTTCCATTAATATTTAGGTTTTCGCCCAGTTGCCGGGTTTTGGAAATTTGTTCTGCTACTGAAGCATCATCCATTTTTGCAACGATGATTTGACCGTCTAGATCAACTTTATTGGCCAGATAAGTGATAACATCGTCCGTGACGGGGCCGTCGTGTTTTATAAACTGATTGTACATTTTTTTATAAGCATCATTGCCAAGGCTTTGAAGTGTGGCCACAGCCGCGCGAGACAGGTCGTATGAATCTTCGCCTAGGATCGGGTATTCTTTAACGACCAGCTTGATATTACCGTCCGTTTTTACAAGATTTGCAACTTCATTATGTGCTTTGCGGCAATAACCGCATTTATAGTCCAGAAATTCAACCAAAGTGATGTCGCCAGCGGGATTTCCGCCAACCCACGAAAATCCGTCATTTTGTATTTCGGGTAAATATGCACTAACTAAAGTCGTGTCTTGTTGCAGCTCGGCGGCTTGTTGGCGTTGTTCCAAGATGCTGAAAACCTGCATGATTACATCCGGATTTTGCAGTAGATATTCGCGCACCTGTTGCCCGAACAGATCTTTTTCGTGATTTGTCATTGTGTCAAGATCAAGTGCCAGCGCGGGGGGACTGATTGTGAAAAGCACGGCTATAACAGTTGCTTTGACAAAATTGTACATATTATTTTTTCTTTCTACTTTTGCTTAAGCGCTTGGAAATTGCCAGAATATCGGCAGCTTTGCGCCAACCGGTTGTGCCTTCCGGCAATAATCTTATCGCACGTTTAGCATGTATTTCTGCTTGTTTGAAGTTAGATGCAAGTGCATATCTTTCCGCTGTGGTGACGGACGCCATTCCAGGGTTGCCTGTTTTGGCGTAAGCGACGCCCAAATCGCGCAACATACGACCGTTTCTGGGATCACGTGCATAGGATTTTTTCAATGTTGATAGGGCTGCTTTAGCTGTATATCCGGATTTTGCAGCTAATTGCGCTCGCCCAAGGCCCGCCAGAATTTGGGGGTCTTTTGGCAACATCCGAACCGCCTTGCTATAAGCGGCAACGGCATTTGAAGAGTTACCGTTTTCAAGTAAAATCTGGCCATATAATTCCTGATAATATGGGTCTTTGGGACGCATTGCGGTAAGGCGTTTGATGGCGGTTAGGGATTTTTTTTTGTCGGGCAAGCGATGATAGGCAATTGCACGGGTGAGGGTTGCAATTTCCCCCGTGTCAGATTTTTTCAGCTTACGCAATATCCCTTTGGGATTGCCGATAAAGCTGTTGAATTTTGCCACTGATCTGGCATACCAGTAAT
>Ga0316189_10005056_pt1 | contig 12642 bp, 9 predicted proteins | sample LowCovwburrow_MG_FD_204930 | JGI IMG/M metagenome (GOLD analysis project Ga0316189, IMG submission 204930) | Coastal sediment microbial communities from Maine, United States - Lowes Cove worm burrow | ecosystem: Environmental > Aquatic > Marine > Coastal > Sediment | place: USA: Maine... | reverse complement strand
ATATTCAGGAAGAAATTTTTACCCCATTTTTCACCACCAAGCGCGCCGGCAAGGGAACCGGACTTGGATTGTCCGTGGTTGCAAGCCTGGTCAATGAAATGGATGGTGAAATTTCGGTCTCCAGTGATGAGGGAAAAGGTTGTCGTTTCGAGATTGTTATGCCTGAGGTCATGCCAGTTGATATCACTGATCAAAGCCGCGGTGAGCTTGTTGCCGGTAGTGGTAACATTTTACTGATTGATGATGAGCCGGAGGTTGTTGCCACCTGCGCCAATATTCTGCGCCGCTTGAATTATCAGGTTGAGACGCACACCAACCCACAGACCGCCCTTGCCGCCTTTGCACGATCGCCACAGCATTATGATCTGGTGATCACGGATTTTGTCATGCCCGAACTTAGCGGACAGGATGTTTGTCTTGAAGTGCGTAAACTTAGGTCTGACTGCCCTATTATCATCTATTCAGCTTACCAACCAGCTGAGCTGGAGTTCCGGCAGTTTGACCCTATCCGGTTTATGGATAAACCATTTGAGCCGCAAATGCTGGCTGACAACGTAAAGGCCATGATTCAGCCCAAAAAAGCGGATAAAACTTCATAATGAAGATTGATGGAAATCAGTCTCGTTACATTTCGTTACATTCCTTCACATAAATTCATAACTAAGCAGCCACCCGAAATACTGACGTTACAAGCTCTAGCTATAGTCCTAGCCAGATAACAGCGCCTGACCAGATGTCCGGTGCCCGTATGTCAGGGTAGATGATATGACACAGCTCGCTTACATCGATGATTATGACAGTGAAAATGTTCAAAACGCTTCAGGCAGGTTGAGCGTACCAACAGTCAGCAAATTTGATCAGGATACGGTGCTTGATTGCGATGCCTTTCGCCATCTGCCGGTACTTGTCATCAAAAAAGGGGCCATTGGTCTGCAGCATATGCTTGGTGATGGGCGCCAAACCATTTCATTGATATTTTTTGACGGCGACGTTTTGGACTTCAGGCATTTTGGCAAAGCATCTGGCAAGCTGGTAAGCATTTTGCCGGTTACGGCCAATTTGTACAATGGCAATGACTTTGAACAAATGCAGCGCACCAATACGCGTTTTCAAATCGAACAAACCTCTAATCAAGCCCGTCAGCATTTGTATGCAGCACAGCACAGTGTTGATCTTGCCCGCAAATCAGCCATCGAAAAACTAGCGTCGTTTATTTTTGAATGTCGCAAGCGCCAGCAACTGGGCCGCTCCTTGAGCGTCTGTCTGCGTTTGAGACGCATGGACATTGCTGATTATATGGGCTTGCGGGTTGAGACTCTTTCGCGGGCTTTTTCAAAATTGCGGCAAATGAAATTAATCACGTCAAATGATGTTGATGAGATCGAAATCCTCAACGAGCCGGCATTGCGGCAATTGGCCAATGGCAAAACAGCTTCAAACTGGGTGAGACACGATGAATATTCACATACTTAAAACCCGAACAGAAGAACAGACCGATTGTTGCGGCAGTCATAATTTGCTGCCGATTGATACGGCCATCGCCAAGGGACTGGCTCTGGCTGAGCCGCTTACCGGGTTTGAAACAGTCAATCTTTATTCTGCCCGCGGGCGTAGCATTGCCGAGAATATATATGCGCGCCTGCCACTACCAAACTTCGATAATTCAGCCATGGACGGCTATGCCATCAATATTGCCGGGTTAACCGGTGCCCCGCCCTACAAGCTGGAAATTACCGGGCGCATGGCGGCCGGTGATCGCGACATTGACGATAATACCCAGATACCGTCTGGAGCCTTGCGCATTCTTACCGGCGCCGTTGTTCCTGCCAATTATAATGCTGTGATCATGCAGGAAAAAGTTCAGGTTGAGGACAATTATATCACCTTTGATAAAGCTCCCCCGATTGGCAAAAATATTCGCCCCGGCGGCGAGGATTGCCAACCCGGTGATCTGGTTCTTGCTGCAGGCACCTTGCTGGAAGCACACCACATTGCAATATTAGCAGCGCAAGGCATCAGTGAAATTTCAGTAAGACGCAAGGTACGCGTGGCGATATTTTCAACCGGCTCTGAACTTCGCCTGCCTGGTGAAGACTTAAAATCAGGACAGATTTACAATTCAAACCGTTATGCCCTTGCCTGTCAGCTTGACCAGCCCTTTATCGAGATCATTGATCTTGGCACCATCAGGGATGATTATCAGGTTCTCAAGGATGCAATGGCTGCCGGTGCCGAGATGGCTGATATGGTGATTACCACCGGCGGTGTCTCGGTTGGTGATGAAGACCATATGCCCGGCATCGTTACGGACCTTGGCGGCGAACTGCATGTTATGAAAGTGGCTATCAAGCCTGGCAAGCCGGTAACTGTTGGCACTATTGGCAAGTGTATTTTTCTCGGGCTACCGGGCAACCCGGTTGCCGCGTTCGTCAATCAGATTTTGATTGGACGGGCGATCATAGCCAAATTGTCCGGCCAGCAGGCAACCGCGCTAACCAGTCACCCCGTCATTGCACAGTTTGAACGTCGGCGTTCCTCCTCACGGCAAGAATATGCTCCGGCCCGTATCGTTGGCAAAGACCAGCAAGGCAACCTGATTGTCGAGGCCTTTGCCAAAGCCGGGTCAGCAACATTGTTGCCCTTGGCCAGTTCTGACGGCTTTGTCGTGCTGCCGGTTGGTTTGGCGCAGGTCAATTTTGGTGATGTGGTGGAATTTATTCCGCATTAAACGGTTTCAGTCTTTTTATTGACCACCACAACAACAAGCATATGCTAATTTGATTCAACTAATCTTTTCAAACCATTGCTTGTATTGTCTTTATTGCCGTCTACGGTCGTGATTGAATCGAGATAATTTTTCACATTGTTTGCTGTGTTTCTGGCCTGTCCTATGCAATTGGCGATTGATACACCACCGATATAGTTGCCGGTCAGGTACACACCGGGATGACGGTCGCTCAGGGCATTCAAAGCTTTCACCTTATCGCCATGGCCAAGCTCATATTGTGGCAGGCTGCGAGCCCATTGGCGCGCACGGGTTAGAACCGGGGCCCCCTTGATCTGCAGCAATGATGATAATTCGCCATGAACCTGCCCGACCAGATCATCTGTTTTCATAAGTGCTGCATCACGATTACGCACCCCGCCGACATAGGCGGCAATGGCCACATGGCCATCAGGTGCGCGACCCTCAAACATGGTTGATAAAAACTGGGCACCGGTAATAATGCCACCGCTGTCTTTAAGGCTTAAAAATCCCAGACTATCCAGCGGATGGGCCACCTGATCCCGCTTAAAGCCGAGAAAGACAACACCCATTGGCGGGGCATCAATTTGTGATGTTATTGATGATGCCTCAGAGTCTAACGGTTCAAGTAATTGTGTGGCCACATGGGGTTGAACCGCCAGCACCACTGAGCGGGCAGATATGGTGCCGTGTTTGTGGGTGGTAACTTTATAACCCCGGGCGCTGTGAGCAACAGACTTAACCGCAACACCGGTGCGAACGACATCGCCAAGCTCCAAGGCAAGGCTTTGCGGTAATGTTCCAACACCATTTCGAAATGAAAACAGTCGTTTGGCTGGCTCGCTGCCGCGCCGCGCCTTGATGATACCACGGGTGATGGAACCGTGGGTCTGTTCCAGTTTCCGTAAAGTTGGAAAGACCGCATTCATTGACAGTTTTTTAGCGTCGCCACCAAACATGCCGGCAACCAGCGGGTCCATAACCTTCTCGGCAAATTCAGCGCCAAAGCGGCGGGCGGCAAAGGCATATACGGTCTCATCTTCATCGCCTGATTTACAGGAGCGAAAAGCCTCAAACATCAGTGATGCCCGACCCATGGGCGAGAGATAATTCGATAACAGGAACCCGGCCGGGTTGATGGATATGCCATGCAAATTATTGCCCTGGCGCAAATAACGCTTGACGATGGCACTGCCCAGATCAACCTGCTGATCAGCCAGACCAAGTTCACCGGCAAGATCGAGGGCTTGTGGCACCATGGCGTTCAAGGTGGTTGGGCCGTGCTCCATCAAAAAGCCGTTGATCGGTTCTGAAATGGCATTGCCGCCAATTTGTTGCTGGCGCTCAAGGACGTTGACCTTGTAACCACGGCAGTGCAGATCATAGGCCGTTGTCAGGCCAGATATACCACCACCTATTATCGCCACATCATAGATCATTTGAACTCCGGTCTTTTTATTCCAGGCGGCAAACCATCCTTAAAGCGCTCATTGGCCAAGCGCGAAATATCATCGGCGGTGACAACCATACGGCCCTTTGAGCGGACATCTGCTTCGACCCGCTTTTTGACCATGCGGCGCACAAAACCGGGAACGCGGGAAATTCGCGTTTCGGCCTCGGCGTCCCATTCAAGGGTTTGACCGGTCGGGACCAGTGTTTCAACAATCGCCCCGCCCTGTGGTTCATAAGAGCATAAAAAGTCCTCGCCCATCATATTGCCAGAACGGGCCAGCGGGCGGGCCCGGCACCCGCCACAGAGCTTTTGGAATTCACACAGCCCGCAGCGGCCTTCCAGTTTGAGGTTGCGCAATTGGGTGAATACTTCGGCATTATTCCAGATTTCGGCAAAGCCTTCTTTGCGCACCGAACCACCCGAAGTTTCCATGAACGGGCATGGCGTTACCTCCCCTTCGGGTGTCACGCGAGCATAGCGGGTTCCGGCAATGCAGCCACCGGCCTCATAGCCATGGGCCATGGTGATCGGCCATTGCGGGTCGAGCTTTAAAGCCAGACGTTTAAAGTGCGGGGCGCATTTTGCCCGTACCATCAGTTGTTTCTCATCATGAGCAGCCTCAACCACCCGTTCAAGCACGCGGTCGTAGTTCACTATCGAGATATCGGTGTATTTTTCACCGCGCCCGGTGCAGACAAGGAAAAACACATTCAACACCAGCGCGCCGCACTCTTTGGCAAAGCTGATCATGTCGTCAATTTCATGGGCGGTGTGATCGGTGACTGAAAAGTGGATCTGAAAGGCCAGACCTTCAGCTTTACAAGCATCAATTGCTTGCATGGTTTTTAGCCAGGCGCCTTTGCGACCGCGAAATTCGTCGTGTCGTTTGGGATCAAGGGAATCGATGCTCAGGCCAATACCGGCCACACCGGCTTTTTGCAGGCTTTGCACCCGCTGGCGTGTCAGGGTTAAGCCGTTGGAGCCGACAACAACCATCAACCCCAAGGCACTGGCGTGAACAGCGAGTTCTTCGATGTCAGGGCGCAGCAATGGTTCACCGCCGGTCAGGACGATCATGGTTTCAGGACCGACCTTGGCAATATCATCAATGGTTTTTTTCAGTTCAGCAGTGGAAAGCTCATCAGTGCTGCCGTTTTTTAAAATTTCAGCATCAAGATAGCAGTGCTCACACGATAAGTTGCATCGTTTGGTCAGATTAAGGGCAACCAGAAACGGGGAGTCAATTTTGCTTGTCTCAGCCATGCTTGCCATCGGGGTGCTCTGTAGCATCAGGTTCCGGGCACATGACTTTGCGAGCTGCCGCAAATCCGCCTTCGGCCACGTCACCGTCAACCCGGTTTTCACCTTGTGCGCGGACATGAGATTCTATGGTTTCACGGGCCTTGCCACGAAAAGCTTCGGGCACCCGTTGCAGGCGGGCCAGATAGGCGGCGGCCCATTCAAGTGGCGGTTCGGTTGAACTTGCGTTTTGAATTTCCTCATCAGCATCTTCCACAAAGGGAGCAACATGTTGCGGCATGACCTTGGCAGCGGCATCGCGGCGGGCATATTTCTCGGCTCGCAGACGGATATTTTCCCTTATACCGGCATCTGTCACACCGGCCAGAATGGCTGCAGCATCATCGGACCAGTCAAGTTTTTCAAACTTTACCTCATCAGGTGTTGATGTTTTGCTCCCCTTTGCACCGGGCATCATTTTTTCCATGACGTCTTTGACAAAGCGGCTGGTAATAAAGGTGTGACCTTGCGCATGGGCCTGACGGATGATGGAGGTTCGAGCAAGGCCTCGAACAAAATCAGGGGCGCGCGAGATCATCGCTTCGGCCTCCTCTGACCACATGGTTGTTTCCTGCGCAATAACATCAAGCGACGGGAAATGCGTTGCCTGACCGATCCAGATGTGACAGGGAGCAACCCGCAAAAGGTTTTCCGTATTGCCACCAATATCCAGCCCGTCATCGGCATGAATGCCGATTTTACCGACCATCAACAGGCTGGCTTTGACTTCTTCCAAATATTTGCGCATGGCCTGAAACGGTTTTCCGGCAACCAGCTCGGTGACAATTTCAACGCCTTCTTCTTCGGCTACGGTTTTGGCAATGGCCAGATGAGAAAGATAGATTTTGGCGATGCCGTCATCGATCAATTCTTCGTGCAATTGTTCCTGCTCTTTAAAGCGGAACACCTTGCCAGCCTCGTCTGAGAGCACATCAGCAATCTTGTTAAAGGCGACATAATGATAATAGGGATCATAGGCTGCCAGGGCATGAATTTTGGCACCGGTCTGGCGGGCAATCTGCAAGGCGGTCTTCAGCACCCCGAATGATTGCTCCGAGCCATCGATACCAACAACAATCGGCCCGTCACCGATTTTGAGATTACGGTCCTTGATGACCAACGTATCGATTGGTGAGCGACGCACAACGCGCTCGCACATGCTGCCGATCACACTGCCAGCCACGGCGCCGAGACCGCGCGAACCTAGAGCCAGAACGTCATAGTCACCACTATCTGCCGCATCAATAATGCAGCGATAGTTTTTGCCTTCCGGGCTTAGGCGTTCGAATTTCACATCGGCTTTTTTACAACGCAATTGGGCATTGTCGTGATAGCTGTCAGAAATAATGCCAAGGCCTTTGCCAATCAGGTCTTCATGGACATCGCGCTGGTGTTCCATCTCGGTTTCATAGCGATAGCGATCAGGCAGGCCGCCTTCCATTTGCTTAAAGCGCCGGTCATGAAGTTTGGCGGCATAGGCATGAATGCCAATGATCGTGCCATCGACAGGCTTGGTCAGCTTGATGGCTTCTTCTACTGCATGGTTGGCATAATCGGACTGATCAAGCGCCACCAGAATTTTCCCAAAGGAAACCGGTGCTGTTCCGATTCTCTCCTTGTCTTCTACAGTGTTTGTTTCCTGTACAAGTGCGTTTGACATAATCCCTCCAGATCATAAATTTATTTAGCGCAGCGAAAACCGACAAATTCAGCATATGAATTTGCATAGTCCCACATGCGATTGGTCAGCTTTGTCATGTGCTGTCTGCCGTTAAAACTGTTGCCCTTGATATAAGCACATTTTTGCATGCCCCATTCCGGTTTGCCCAGACGCGCCAAAGCCAGAGACAATTCTTGATTGCGCGCGGCAACGCTCGAAGAGATCGTCTGGCCAGACACGGCACAGGCTGGAGCAAAGGTTGCCAGTTCGCCACCGTCGCTCAGTAATTGCTCAAATATTGATTTGTCATCGCTGACAAAACCCGGCTGATTAGAAGCAGCGCGACCGCAAACACCACCCGATGCCATCTGAACATCGGCCACCCATTCAGAAACCCCGCCTGCCATGCCGACAAGACCGTGAGGCGTTCTGTCTTGTTTTGGGTAATTTGAAATCCTGACCGGTTCTTCACCTGTCAGATGAGCAAATTTGGCATTGAACTTATTGCCCCAGGGATATACGCGTTCGTCGCCACTGCGGGCCGCCTTTTCCCATTCAATCTGGCTGGGCAATCGTTTTCCTGCCCATTTGCAATAGGCATTGGCATCATCCCAGGTTACGCCGGTTACCGGTTGCTCAGACTGGTTAAATTCTTCATCATCAGCAAAGGCAGCCGGTTGACGCCCGGTAGCCTTAACAAATTTTGCATAATCATCATTATTGACTTCACGCCGGTCAATGGAAAAATCATCAACCTGATAGATCGCCGGGCCTCTTAAAGAATTGCTGTCCTTTGCGCCCAGTTTGACCGGACCGGCCTTGATGGCCAGCATATCGCCCTGGCCTGATGACATAAATATGCCGCCAGCGATAAACACAACAGAAATAACTCCAACACCCAGTTTCATCCGTATAAAATCCAATAGCCAAAGATCAGACCGATAACGGCGACATTGACCAAAGCGCCAGCCAGCACAAAACCGTCAAATGCATTTATGCGGCGCGCTTTTATGCGATTTGCATTTATCTTGCGGTGTTGTGTCATGGCCGGAACCTTTATTTGTTAAACCCGTAATAAACGGCAGATCAGAACGAGAGATCTTTTTTAGTGTCACCGCCAGCGGTAATCTTGATTTTACCGACTTTGGTTTCACCGAGAAATCCGTGCCACAGGCGAACGTCATACTCACCGGCCGGGACGTTATCAATTTTGAATTCGCCCTTTTCATTCACTACTGAGAAATAAGGGCTAGAGGCGACAAACATGTAGGCATGCATAAAGTCGTGAGCATCACACTCGATTTTCATGCCGGTGCCTTTGCGCATTTTCACCTTCTTAGTCACCGTATCGCCCTTGCTTGGTTGTGATACGTTCATCAGGGTGCGACGAGCTTTGCCGATCAGCTCATAGGTGTGAATATTATGCAATGTGCCATCAGAGTTCACGGCTGTCAGCTTGCCCTTGTTGGCCATTACCGAAAACGCCGGTTCAAAGGCACATTTTTTCTGGTCAAGTTTGACCTCCATCAGCTCTTTTGGAAAAGCTTTGCCTTCCTTGACCTTATGAAGATAAACCACCGAGTTTTTTACAACACCGTCTTTGATTTCAACCAAAGAAAAATCGCGATTACCTTCACCACAAATTTGCGGGTCTTTGGAAATCGTGTAACTCTTGGTTTTGGCAGCAGCAGAACCAGCAGCAACTTTACCTGAAAGAGAACCGCCGTCTTTGACGTCCATTTCCTTGTACTTTGCAGCCTCGGCCATTGCGCCAAAGCTCACTAATGCTGCTGCGCAGATCATGCCATTGATAATTTTTTTCATGTTTCAAACCTTTCTATCGTATTTAAATTGAAGCTGGACCGGGCTCTAGGCCACAGCCTGAATTTTCTCATCTGGTGTATGAGACAAAAGATCGCCTATCGCTGCAATTGCAACCAGCCAGATCCGTTTCTGCTCTTCATCAGCAAGAATGGTCAGATATTTCTCTACCGCTTGATGAGTGTTCCAGCTCTTTAGAATCTCAACAACATCCGTGCGGTGCATTCCATCATGGATGAGAGTTAGTCCGATCAACCGGTCCATCGCGGCTTCGCTATATTCCAACCCACGGGCAGCGGCTGTGCGGATACCTGAGTAGTCATCATCAAGCGCTTTGAGCATAACTTCCTGAAAGTCTTTCTTGCGGGCCAGTGCCCTTATCGCTTCGAGCCTGACATGGACGTCTTCATCCTTGGAAATTTCCAACAAACGTTCATTGGCTTTCTCATCATCAACAAACCCGAGGCAGCGAGCGGCATACATGCGAATGCTTTTTTCAGCGTGATCGGTTTCACTGGAGATCGCTTCAAAAAGATCACTATTCAGTTTGTCATTTTCAAGGCCGATCAGGCCAAGGCTTTCAAGTGCCGATTGTTTGAGTTCACTATCATCAACCTGTAATGCCTCAACAAGCTGATCGCACAAGCCGTCTTCGTTGAAATCGCCCAGAAGGCGGGCTGCAAAGCGTCGAACATCCTGGAAAGGAGCAATCTTCACATCAAGTGAGACTTTGCCCTTTTTCATTGCCCGCATCTTTGAAATTTCGATAAAGCGCTCATCCTCGCTGCTCAGTTCAACTTCCTCTGGCTCAATACCATCATCGGGCGCTTCTGTGCGGATGCCCTCGCCCATAATCTGATCAAGGGTTGATATTGCCGGGGTTGGTTCTTGTTCTGGTGCTTCTTCCTCAACAGCATCCTCTTTGGCCACGACCTCTTTGGCTTCTTTGGCTTCTGTGGCCTCATCTTCTTCAGGTTCTGGTTGAGCCTCAACCAGATCGCCACGCAAGGCAGCCAATAGTGTTTCACTGGCATTGTTGGGCCAGGCGCTCTCTTTGGCGATTTCAGCTAATGCCGACAAGGCACTGACACGAACCTGACGGTTTTCATCACCGGCAGCTTCGGCCAGATATGAAAATCCGGCATCATCAAGCAGGCTCAAAGCTTCAATAAGCCCCATGCGGAAAGCCAGAGGTTGTTTGGGATTTTGCAATGCCTGCCCCAAACTTTTAGCCGATGGTTCGCCGATCAGGCAGGCCCATGCAACAGCTGCATCACCGGCCACTTCGGGCACACCGGCAATGGCGGTGCGGACCACTTCGGAAAATCCGTCTTTTTCAAAAAGTTCCGGTTCGCTGGCAATAATTCTAAATGCCGACTGGCGAACACTGACTGATTTGTCAGACAGGCCTTGTGTTACTTTTTCCGGATTAGAACTGCCTAGATAGTCAACCAGCAATTTACGGATATCGGCATCATCATCCTCAAAAAATGCCACCAGACGCGCATCGCCCGCATCGTGTTCAAGCAACTTTTCAACTGCAACATATCGGACATCTGGAGATGCATCGCTCAAGCTGGTTGAGAGAATTTCAAGGGCGATGCCCGATTGGGAAAAGTCGAGCTGGTCACTGATGTTGCGGCGTACCCGCGCATCACCATCGGCAAACAGTTTTTCAAGAGCCGCAAGACCGCTTTGGCCAAGGTGGGCCAGAACCGGAATGGCGATTGGGGTCAGGTCCTGACCTTCTTCGTCATCCATGGCGGCAAGAATTTCAGGCACAGCTTGTTGTGCGCCCATTTTACCAACCGCTTTGATGGCCGCTTTTTGAATGTCGAGCCAGTCATCCCAACCAGAGGCATAATAGGCACTTTCATCCCAATTGATTTCTTCGCTCTGCTCGGTAATCAGTTTCATCAACCAGGGCAGTGCTTCCTTGTGATCAATCTCTGCGAGCAATCCAATAGCTGCGAGCTTGACTTCCGGTGAAGGGTCACCCAACAGATTTTCAAGCACCGCATCACCGGTGTTTGGATCTGCTATTTTAACCAGGCCGGCAACAACATCGGCACGGACATCCTCATCCTCATCAAGCAGGGCTTTTTGAAAAGCTGCCGCAGTGCCTGGAAAAGAAATCTGGCTTAGTCCTTGAGCTGCAGCACAGCGGTGAATATCAACGCCGTTTTCGAGGATATCACACAAACGCTCGAACGCTTTATCGGCGACCGGTTTAGCTTTTTTGATCATAACTCATCCTAAAGGGTTAGTTTCACTGAGTCTAATGAACATAATCAGGGGGAAATTGAATTGACGTACGTCATCCAAAGCTCAAAATTGCCCTTTGTAGCGACATACCAAAAGCCGGAAGAGAATGAACTCTTCCGGCCTGTTGGACGTTTTAATCTTCCGTTGCTGAAGCTTTCAGGTTCGGTCAACTTACCTGCAATCAGTTGGTTCCAACTGATTGCAGGTTGAGCTCGTTAAACTTCGATGTCCCGCGGTGCGAATGACATTGAACGGAAAGAGTTTTTGTATGGAGATACACCGATTTTCTTAATTTTGGCGACACCCATTTTGTAGTTGTAGTTACCACTCATCCAGTCAACAACCGCACCTTCAAGTGCATTTGCCGGTTGTGATGTGTGCAGGAAGTCCATGTAAAGAACGTTTTTCTTAACGGCGCGCGTTACCATGGCAACAGCTGTTACGGCTGCCTCGCTAAACTCGACGTTACCATTCTTCATTTGGCCAGAGAACTTGTAGTCATCCCCTTCAACACCAATGATGGTTTCCTTCAAACGTGGAACCCGGTTTGAGTAGATCATGACCATATCGCCACTTTCAATACCGCGTTCTTTGGCATCTTCGGGGTTGATTTCAACCCAGTTTTCAGGCCAGCGCTGCACAATATATGGACGGCGGCGGTCATCAAAGCCAGACTGCCAGCGTTCATTTGAGCGACCAGAAGTACACCACAACTCATCACCTTTTGGTGACATCCATTCCCAATAGTCAGAGAACCATGACCACTGAGCTTTTTCGATGTTGCAACGACCGGTTTGTGAGTTGAAGTGCGTTGCTTTCTTGTTGATCATGTTGGCACCAGCTGCACCAGTAGCGGGCAATTTGCGTTGCGTATCGTGCAAGCGCTTGGTGCCAACCAGTGAACCGTCATCATTCATCATGACAGGACCCTGGATACCATTGGTTCCAAACTCAGCCAGTTTGGCATGAAGTGTTTTGCCTTCACGTTTGGCAGCCACTTTGATCATGTTGTAGGCTTTGCGGTTACCGCGTGAGAAGCGTGCGGATTCTTCAGCAACTTCGTTTGAGTTTTTCCAATCGAAGCCTTTGAAGCCCATACGGGTAGCCAATTGAGCAATAATCCACCAGTCAGGTTTTGCTTCACCTGGTGCATCATAGAAGCGTTGATACAGACGCAGGCGGCGTTCGCCATTGGCCCGCATAAAGTCTTCTTCGCCCCAAGTTGCTGCCGGGAAGATGATATCAGCATATTGGTTGCCGATTGGATCAACCAGATAGATATCCTGATTGATAACAACCATGCCGCCTGAGTCTGCCCGTTTCTTCAAGGTATCAATGATTTTTTCCTTGTTGAGTGAGCGAACCTGATGCGGATTACCGACAGTCAGTTCCTGGAAC
>Ga0316189_10005055_pt1 | contig 12642 bp, 8 predicted proteins | sample LowCovwburrow_MG_FD_204930 | JGI IMG/M metagenome (GOLD analysis project Ga0316189, IMG submission 204930) | Coastal sediment microbial communities from Maine, United States - Lowes Cove worm burrow | ecosystem: Environmental > Aquatic > Marine > Coastal > Sediment | place: USA: Maine... | reverse complement strand
CTCTCCTAGCTCGACTTGCCCTGCGCGGCGACGGCAGCGGCGGCCTTTGCGATCGCGTCGGCGTCACCGAGAAACTCGCGTGAAACCGCCGTTAAGTCGTCGTTCAACACGTAGGCGAGGGGCACACCCGTCGGAATATTGAAACCCGTTATTTCATCGTCCGATATCTGGTCGAGCATCTTGACCAGCGCGCGCAGGCTGTTGCCATGCGCTGCAATTAGGACATCCTTACCGGCCTTGAGGTCGGGTGCGATCACGTCGTTCCAGCAGGGCATGACCCGCTCCAGTGTCATGGCCAGAGATTCCGAGGACGGCAGATTGTCGATGCCGGCATAGCGGGCATCGTGTGCCGGATGTCGTTCGTCGTCTTTGTCGAGAGCAGGTGGTGGAATTTCATAGCTGCGGCGCCAGATATGCACCTGTTCATCACCGTATTTGGCGGATGTCTCCGCCTTGTTGAGGCCCTGCAGGCTGCCGTAGTGGCGCTCATTCAGTCGCCAGTCGCGAATCACCGGAATCCACATCAGGTCCATCTGATCCTGAATGTGCCAGAGCGTGCGAATGGCGCGCTTTAATACAGAGGTATAGGCGACATCGAAGTTGTAGCCAAGATCGCGCAGCAACTGGCCTGCGGCGATCGCCTCCTGGTTGCCTTTTTCGGTCAGGTCGACATCGGTCCAACCGGTGAATAAATTCTTGAGGTTCCAGTCACTCTGTCCGTGACGGCACAAAACAAGCTTGCCTGCCATTGTCGCTCCAGTTTTACATTTGCATGAGTTGTTTTCGATCAGGCGATCAGGTCTCGAAGTTCTTTCGCCGCGACCGTGAGCGTAGCAAAATCGACTTCATCGCGTAGCATCATTTCATCAATCATGCCGTTGAATCGGCCGACCGCGGCGGCATTTTTTTGCAGCCATTCGCTGGCAATGGTGTTGGAATCCTTACGCGTCCTTGGCCCCAGTAACTTGAACGCAAGCTTACGACGCAGGCGATAAAACTCATCGCGCAAATTGCTGCGGGCTATAGCCTGCCAGCGTCCGTTAACCTCAAGATCTTCGGCGCGGTTGTGCAGCCAGTGCAGGACGAGCGTATCGTTAAAGGTCGAATACAGTCGAGCGGCATCCAGCACATCGCGTTTTCGTTCGGCAGCGAGGTCGGCCATATCGAGCGCCGGGCGTGTTAGCAATAAATCCGACATGCGACTCGCGAGCTTTTCAGGAACGCCCATCGAGATATAGTGCTCTTCAGCGTCGGCATTTCGCTTGCTGCTGGCGCGCGATAAATACGTCGCCGAGCGAGAATAGATACGTGCCATATTGTCTTTCAGGCGATCGACGGCATTGACGATATCAAGTGAGTCGCCGAATTGCTCAATGAGCCAGTAACAGGTGTGCCGCAGCGTGCGACTCACCTCAAACATCATCGCGACCTGTGCGCTTGCGGGAATCTCATAGTCCATGGATTCGATAGTTCGCAGTAGCGGCCCTGCACGACAAATGATTCGCGCCACCTCATAAGCTCTGGCAACGGTCACGATGTCGGCGCCGGTGTCAGCCTGCACGCGTTTAACGAATGCCGGTCCCATCCGGTTAACGAGGTCGTTGGCGACCAAAGTCGCCAGAATCTGACGGCTCAGGCGATGACCTGGCAGCAGATCGGCATATCGTCGCCTTAGAACGGCGGGGAAATAGCGCTGCGGATCAATTGCCAGAAAATCTTCCAGGGACGCGTTTGAGTCGATCAATCCGTTGTATAAGTCGATCTTCGCGTAGCTGAGAACGACAGCCAGTTCCGGGCGGGTAAAGCCAAGTTTGCGACTGCGACGATCATCGATCTCCGACAGACTCGGCAGGAACTCGATTTCGCGATTAAGCAGCCCGGTCTGTTCGAGGTCCGCTATGAGGCGCGCCGTTTCATCGATGCGGTTTGCCGACAAGGTCTCGCTCATACTGATTGACTGCGTTTGCAGATAATTATTGCGCAACACCAATTCTGCGACGTCGTCAGTCATCGATTCGAGCAAGATATTGCGTTTTGCTCGCGTCATATTCTTCTGTTTCGCCACATCGCTCAGCAGAATCTTGATATTAACTTCGCGATCTGAGCTGTCGACACCGGCGGAGTTGTCGATAAAGTCGGTATTCACCCTCCCGCCATTCAAACTAAACTCAACACGCGCAAGTTGTGTCAGGCCGAGATTGCCACCTTCACCGATAACCTTGCAGCGAAGTTCATTGGCATTGACGCGTACAGCATCGTTGCTGCGATCGCCGGCGTCCGCATGACCTTCGTGGCTGGCTTTGACATAGGTACCGATGCCGCCATTCCAGAGGAGGTCGACGCGCATCTTGAGGATCGCGTTGATCAATTCATCGGGTTTGAGTGACGCTTCCTCGATGCCGAGCAACTTGCGAACCTCGTTGCTAAGGCGAATAGTCTTCGCCTGCCGCGAGAATATTCCGCCGCCCTTGGAAATCAAGGATTCGTCATAGTCTTCCCAGCTGGTGCCAGGTGTTTTGAACAGGCGCTGTCGCTCCTTAAAAGCGTGTGCGGTATCCGGATCCGGGTCCAGAAAAATATTGCGATGATTGAAGGCGGCGACCAGTTTGATGTGGCGCGACAGAAGCATACCGTTGCCGAATACATCGCCCGCCATGTCGCCAATACCAGCGACGGTGAACGACTCGTTCTGAATGTTAATGCCCATTTCACGAAAATGCCGCTTGACCGCTTCCCATGCGCCCCGTGCGGTGATGCCCATCTTCTTATGGTCATAGCCGGCCGATCCGCCGGAGGCGAAGGCATCGTCGAGCCAAAAGCCGTACTCGGCGGATATGTTGTTCGCAATATCAGAAAACGTTGCCGTTCCCTTGTCGGCGGCGACAACAAGATACGGATCTTCGCCATCGCGTCTGACGATACCTTCCGGCGTCACAACCTGACCGTCGACAACGTTGTCAGTCAAATCGAGCAGCGCACGAATAAAGGTCTTGTAACAGCGAATGCCATTTTCCATGATCGCGACGCGATCTCCGGTGGGGGCGTTCTTGGGAAAAAATCCGCCTTTCGCACCTGTTGGCACGATGACGGTGTTCTTAACAACCTGTGCTTTCATCAAGCCAAGAACTTCGGTGCGAAAGTCCTCACGCCGGTCGGACCAGCGCAACCCGCCGCGGGCAATATCGCCGCCGCGCAGATGTACGCCTTCAACCTGCGGCGAGTAGACAAAGACTTCGAATTTGGGTTTCGGTAATGGAATTTCCGGCAACAAAGCCGGATCCAGCTTGATCGAAATATAGGGTTTTGGCTGGTCGTTCTCTGTGAGAAAGTAATTGCTGCGCAACGTCGCGCTAATGCCACCGGCGAACGCGCTGAGAATGCGATCCTCATCGACATTCTTGGCTTTTGATACACCGCGTGCGACCGCTTTGGACACTCGTTTGAGTTCGCGGTTGCGTCGCTGAGTGCTGAGCGTTGGATCAAATTGCAATTCGAACTTCTCGACCAGTAGCGGAACTAAGCCGGCATTGGCGACCAGGACTTCTTCCATATAGGTCTGGCTGAACGGCAGACGTAATTGTTGAATATGTTTGGCGTAGCAGCGCAATAGCGCAGTTTGGCGCCAGTCGAGACCGCCGCAAAAGACGAGTCGATTCAAGCCGTCATTCTCGGCATCACCGTTGAGTACCGCCAAAAAGCATTCTTCAAAGCGTAATTCGATGGCCGCGTAGTCGGCACTTAGCCCCGGCTCGTTGACCAGGTGAAAATCCTGGATCCAGAATTTGCGGCCATCAGCCAACAGGCATTCATAAGGATGTTCTGAATAGACGTCGACACCCATGTTCTCCATTATCGGCATGGCATGGGACAGCGGTATCGGCTCGTCCAGGCTGTAGACAACAAAGTGCACGTGTCCGGATTCGGCATCGACCGGTACATACAGGTCGACGGTGCGAGGAATTGCCTCGCTCAGCATTTGATCGATATGGACCAGATCAGAGCAGGCTTCCGCTGGCAGGGTGTTGGCCTGAAATCCGGGCGGAAATATTTGACCGTGTGTTTCGAAGAGGCGTCGTCCTTCGTCCTGCCCAAATCGTTCCAGCACCTCATCGCGAAGTCGGTCGGTCCAGGTAACTACCAGGTTCGCAATTCGCTTCTCGATACCGTGAATGCTAATGCGTGGCCGGACACCTTCGGCCGTACGGACAATAATGTGCACGCGTGCGAGCGCAGAATCGGAGATCTGTACAGCCGAGTCGACGGACTGCCCAGCAAATGTGTCTTTGAGCAACGCCTCGATCTGCTGGCGAATTGCGGTGGTGTATTTTTCTCGGGGAACAAAAACGAGGCAGGAGAAAAAACGTCGAAAAGCGTCACGCCGCAAGAAAAACTTGACGCGTTGACGATCCTGCAAATTGAGAATGCCGATCGCCGTTCTTGTCAGGTCTTGTACACTGCTCTGAATGAGCTCCTCTCGCGGGTAGTTTTCGATGATGTTCGACAGCGCTTTGCCGCGGTGTCCCATGACATCGACTCTTGCACGCTCGAATACCTTTGAAATCTTGTGCCGAATTAACGGAATGTTTTTCGGGCTCTCGTTATAGGCAACCGAGGTCAGCAGACCAATAAAGCGACGCTCGCCAACGGCGTTACCCTTCTCGTCGTAAATCTTTACGCCCACATAGTCGAGAAATGCGGAACGATGCACGGTGGAACGCGAGTTCGCTTTGGTGAGGATCAGCCAGTCCCGGGAGCGTGTCAGACGCCGCATTTCAACGGTCAATTCGACCGGGTTTGAACTGCGGTCGTCGCGACTCAGCAAGCCGAGACCAGTGCCTTCAACCGAGTTCAGGAAGATGTGTTTGCCCTTCTTGGCCAAGCGATACTCGCGATAACCAAGGAACGTGAATCGATCATTAGCCATCCACTCGAGCAGCGCCTGACTCTCGAAGCGCAGCAGTGGGTCGACACTCTTGGGACCATTTTCGAGCATCGCGCAGGTTTCCAGCATGCGAGCGCGCATTTTTGCCCAGTCGCGTACTGCAAGTCGAATGTCGCGCAAAACCTTTTTGATTTCCTGCTGCAGCCGCTTCAGCACTTTGGCGTCCGTTTCACGCTCGATGGCGAAGCGAATAAAAGACTCCTTGCGAGCCCCTTTTTCGTTGTGTTTGCTAACGCCTAAAACTTTTCCCTTGGCATCGCGCTTGATGTTGATGATGGGGTGCACGGTAATGTGCACAGGAAGATTATGGCGATTGATTGCAGCGGCGACGGAATCGACAAGAAAAGGCATGTCGTCGTTGATCATTTCGACGAACGTGTGGGCTGACGCATAACCGTGCGTTTTTACTGTCGGGTTGAATATGCGCAGCAGGGCCTGGCCCCGTCGACGCACCGCGCCGAAGTCGAGATGCTCCAGCGCTGCGCGTGCCATGATCGCCTCGGACCGACCTTGCAGATCCTCAACCGGAACATTTTCAAAGTACTGGCCAAGGAAGTTCTTGATATGTGTTTTGCTGCGAAGCGACCTGGATTTTACGTTCGCGGATGTAATGCCGGCCAAGATTGCCTTCTTCGTGTCGCCGATCCGACGCTGCTCTTTAACTGCCACGTTTTTGCTCCGGCCGGTCATGCCGACCAAAATTTTAGGGGTCCGAGATGGCGGATGAGATTATACATTTAATTGCATTAGAAACTAATTATTCGAACTCTGGCTTTGTATCCGTCAAAACGTCGGGATTACTCGATAAAACCGGGGGTATCAGATCGCAAACGATGACTCTTGGCTTCAGGGTGCGCCGATCAAGCTGGCTCGTGCCAGCAGCCGTTCCATGAGGCGGTTGAGGTCGTCGACTTCCTCCGCGCTAAAGCCCTGCAGCAAGTCGCGCTCGAAATCGAGCGCCAGCACGGCGATTTCGTCATGCAGACTCTGCCCTTCGCCAGAGAGATTCAGGATCGAACGCCGCTTGTCCGCATCCGCGAATTGACGATCAATGCGACCGTTCTTTATCAGCTTGGTCACGGCTCTGCTGACGGCTACCTTGTCCATGAACGTTCGCTCCGCGACTTCAACGGCAGACAGGCCTGGAAATCGTCCGAGCACTGCAATGACCCGCCATTCAGGGATCGAAACGCTGAATCGCTTGTCGTAAGCTCGAGCGACCGTCGTGCTCACCGTGTTCGATAGCACCGCAAGCCGATACGGGAGGAAGTTTTCTAATCTGAGCTCGTCATCCATATCTCGCAATTTATCACGCGAGGTGCGGCAGAGCGAGATACTCCGCAGACTGCATTTCGATAAGCCGACTCACCGTCCGGGCAAATTCGAAGCTGAGCTTTGTGCCTTGGTACAGGGCCTCAGCCCTGGCCGCGGCAGAAATGATGAGCTTGACGCGGCGATCATAGAATTCGTCAACCAATGCAATAAATCGGCGCGCCTCGTCCTCGCGCAACGCATCGAGCGTTGGAACGCCGGAGAGGATTACGCTGGGATACCAGCGGGCCAACTCAATGTAGTCCGCCTGGCTGCGTGGACCATCACACAGCTCCGCGAAGTCAAACCAGGCGATGCCTTTGGCGCAGCGCAGCGCAGTGATAGAACGTCCGTTGATGTCCAGTTCTTGCTGATGCCGGACCTCGCTGGTGGCGGATCCGTCGAAGAAGTAGCGCAGCCGCTTGTCAGCCGCATCATCGTCCGGCGTTAAGTACGTGCCCGCCTTCTCAAGGAGTCGCAATCGATAGTCGGTGTCGCTGTCCAGCTGAATAACCTCAGTGTGCTGACAGAGGCTCGCAATTGCCGGCAGGAATCGCTGTCTTTGCAGCCCGTCCTTATACAGCTCTTCAGGTCTGGTGTTTGAGGTGGTTACCAGCGTCACGCCGCGACTGAATAGACCCTCGAGCAATCGGCCAAGAATCATCGCATCGGCGATATCACTGACAAAGAACTCGTCAAAACACAAAACCTGCGTCTCTGCAGCAATATCCGCCGCCACCTGATCCAGCGGATCGTCAATATCGTCAAGCCGGCGGAGTCGATCATGCACGTCGCGCATCATGCGGTGAAAATGGATGCGCCGCTTTTTCTCGATTTCGAGACTGTCGAAAAACAGATCCATCAGGAACGTCTTGCCGCGCCCGACATCACCCCAGATATACAGGCCCTTCACTCCATCGACGGGCTGCGATAAGGATTTTCGAAACCATGCGAACAGGCTCTTCGTTGGCGGCGCATAATTTTGCAGTCGCTGCGCGAGGTCTTCGAACCGGGTAATCAGCGCAAGCTGGTCTGGATCGCGCACGTAACCTTCACGAGCAAGGCTATCCTCATATGCCTGGCGAATTTCCAATCTACCCTTTTCCCTGTATTTTCGACGCGCGTCGCGCGAGGCAAGGTTACAATGTGACACGCATTGCCGCCACAGGCAGAGCGGAAACAAAATCCAATTGATCTAAGGAAGCAGGCTGATGTCGGAAGCAAGTGAACGCGAATCCATGGAGTTTGACGTTGTCATCGTCGGCGGTGGCCCGGCGGGCCTGGCCGCCGCGTGCCGGCTAATGCAGCTGGATAGCGAGCTGTCCGTCGTGGTGGTGGAGAAGGGGTCTGAGATCGGGGCACACATTCTGTCGGGTAACGTGTTTGAGCCTACGGGCCTCAACGAGCTTTTCCCGAACTGGGCAGAAATGGGTGCTCCGGTTAAGACCGCGGTAAGCGGCGATCGCGTGCATTATCTGACCAGTGCAACCGGCGCGATGCCGGTCCCAGGCCTGTTTTTGCCGCGACCCATGCATAACAAGGGCAACTACATCATCAGCCTCGGCAAGCTGTGTCAGTGGTTGGGTGAGCAGGCGGAAGCGTTGGGCGTCAATATTTTCCCGGGGTTTGCAGCGTCCGAGGTCCTCTTTGACGCGGACGGTCGCGTGACGGGTGTGGCAACCAGCGACATGGGCGTTGGCAAAGACGGCAAGCGCAAGTCATCGTTCCAGGCGGGTTATGAGCTGCTTGGCAAATATACGATTCTTGCAGAAGGTGTGCGGGGCAGTTTGAGCGAGCAAGTGATGAGCAAATTCGACTTGCGCGCCGATGCTGATCCGCAGCACTACGGCATTGGCATCAAGGAAGTCTGGGAGATCGATCCCGAGCTCCATGAAGAGGGCTTGGTTGTGCATACGGCCGGGTGGCCGATGGACTCGCATACCGAAGGTGGTGGATTCCTCTACCATGCTGCCGACAATAAAGTCTTCGCCGGCTTGATTATTGCGCTCAACTACAAAAATCCGCACTTGTCGCCCTTTGACGAATTTCAGCGCTGGAAGCTGCATCCGAAAATTCGCCGCTACCTGGACGGTGGCAAACGGGTCGCCTACGGCGCACGAGCTGTGAATAAGGGCGGTTTACAGTCGTTGCCGAAGCTCGGTTTTCCGGGGGGGCTTCTCGTCGGTTGCGGTGCAGGTTTCCTGAATGGCGTGAAGATCAAGGGCGCGCACACAGCGATCAAGACCGGCATGCTTGCGGCCGAAAGCGTCCAAAAAGCGCTCGCTGAAGGTGATGCTGCCAAAGCGGAGCTCATCGACTACGAAGAGAACGTAACAGCATCCTGGGTTTACAAAGAGCTGCACACCGGCCGAAACTTCGGCCCGGGTTTGCACAAGTTTGGAAATTTCTGGGGTGCCGCTTTTGCCTTTATCGATCAAAACATTTTTTTCGGCAAACTGCCGTTCACATGGCGCAATACCGAACCTGACTATGCATCACTGCAAAAAGCCGCAGAGGCGAGCGTCATTGACTATCCGAAACCGGACGGCAAATTGACGTTCGATAAGCTCTCTTCTGTATTCCTGTCGAGTACCAATCACGAGGAAGACCAGCCTTCGCATCTTAAGCTGCTGGATGAGTCCATTCCGATCTCGGTGAATCTGCCGGAGTTCAACGAGCCGGCACAACGCTATTGCCCGGCCGGCGTTTACGAGATTGTCGAGGAAGATGGGGAGTCGCGATTCCGGATCAATGCGCAAAATTGCGTGCATTGCAAAACCTGCGAGATCAAGGATCCGGCTCAGAATATTGTCTGGGCGGTTCCCGAAGGTGGTGGCGGACCGAATTACCCGGGCATGTAGCCTGAGCTCATTCAGTCCGCACCACAATCTTATTTCGGCTGCATCCGAATAGCGCCGTCGATACGGATCGTCTCACCGTTCACGACCGGGTTGCCGTAAATGAAGGCTGCCGTATCGGCATATTCTTCAGGGCGTCCAAGACGCGGCGGGAAGGGGATTTGGCGCCCCAGCGATTCCTGAACGTCCTGCGGCATGCCAGCCATCATCGGTGTCATGAAGATACCCGGGGCAATCGTGTTGACGCGGATGCCGAACTGCGCAAACTCACGCGCAAGCGGCAGCATCATACCGACAACGCCACCCTTCGAGGCTGAGTAGGCGGCCTGGCCGATTTGCCCCTCGAAAGCAGCGACCGATGCCGTACTGATGACCACACCGCGTTCGCCTTCGTCGTTGGGCTCGTTGAGCTGCATAACGGCGGCGGCTTCCTTGGTGACATTGTAGGTACCGATAAGATTAATCTGGATGACCCGGTTAAAGGTCTCGGTGGGCCATGTGCCCTCGCGTCCCAAGGTGCGACCGGCCGTTGCAATTCCCGCACAGTTGACGGCTAGCGTGATTCCGCCCATCGCGTCTTTTGCCGTTTGCATCGATGCCTTGACGTTTGCTTCATCGGACACGTCCGTGCGAACGAAGGTTGCTCGCTCGCCGAGGGCGTCTGCCTTGGCGACGCCTTGTTCGTCGTTGACATCCATCAGAACGACGTGGCCGCCAGCGGCGATGATGCGTTCGGCGGTGGCGAGGCCGAGGCCCGAGGCGCCGCCCGTGACGACGGCTTTAGCTTTCGATAGATCCATGAGAAATCCTGTTTGTTTCCAAAATGTCGTTAACCAGTCACTTCAATACCAATCGCGACGGCTTCGCCACCGCCAATACACAGTGACGCAACGCCGCGTTTCACCCCGCGATTCCTGAGCGCATGTAGCAGGGTGACGATGATTCTTGCGCCGGTCGCGCCGATTGGGTGTCCCAGCGCGCAGGCGCCGCCATTGACGTTCACCTTGGCGTGGTCAAGACCAACGTCTCTCATCGCCGCCATCGTTACACAAGCAAAAGCTTCATTGATTTCATAGAGGTCAACGTTCTCGGGCGTCCAGCCGAGCTTCTTGTGCAGCGCCTGAATCGCAAATACCGGTGCTGTGGTGAACCATTCCGGTTCATGCGCGAATCCCGAATGTCCCACAATAGTGGCAAGCGGTGTCAGTCCGCGTTTCGCAGCTTCAGTGGCGCTCATCATGATCAGCGCCGCCGCGCCATCCGAAATCGACGAGGAGCTGGCTGCTGTTACTGTGCCGTCCTTCGCAAAGGCGGGTCGTAGCGCCGGAATTTTTTCGGGCTTGGCCAGTGATGGTCCCTCATCTTCAGCGACCGTAATGTCGCCCTTGCGCGTTGTGAAGTTGACCGCCGCGATCTCGGCATTGAAAGCGCCGCTCTCTATCGCTTCTCGTGCTCGCGTGACCGATTCGATCGCAAAGTTGTCCTGATCCTCGCGACTGAAGCCGTATTTTTGTGCCGTGAGTTCGGCGAAATGCCCCATCATATTGCCGTCGCCCGGATTCTGCAGACCATCGAAAAACATGTGGTCGAGCACCTGTTGATGTCCCATGCGATAGCCGCCGCGTACTTTGGGCATCAAGTAGGGCGAATTGGTCATCGACTCCATGCCGCCGGCAACAACAACATTGGCGCTGCCAGCACGGATCAGGTCATTGCCTAACATGCTGGCTTTCATGCCTGAGCCGCAGACCTTGTTCAGTGTCGTACAGCCGGCATGCAGCGGCAGCCCTGCGGCAAGTGCTGCCTGTCGGGCTGGCGCCTGGCCGACACCGGCCGGCAGGACACATCCCATGAGGACCTCATCGACGTCGTCAGGGATAACGCCGGACTCAGCAATGCATGCGCGGATAGCGGTCGCGCCAAGTTCGGGGCTCATGACCGGCGACAATGCGCCTTGAAACGCCCCCAGCGGCGTTCGCTTGGCGGCCACAATTACAACAGACTCGGAACTCATTTACGGGCGCCTCCAGAAGGCAATGATCGTCAATAGGGCGCTAGGGTCGGGTATCGTTACGCCGAACGCAATAGCAGGATACTGGTAGTCAACGTCAGGCCTTGTCTGCAGCGATGTCATTGTCCCCGGTGGCCAGCAAGTCCGGTTCGTCGAGCACTTCGAGCACGCGCTGACGCGAGGCCTCCGCCAGTCGCTTTGATGAATCGAAATCGTCATCCCCCGGCGCAATCACCGGTCGGACATTAATTGTCAGCTCGCCTCTTCGTGGCATGATGCGGCCGGCCGGCAGCATTTCGCGGGTTCCCGACAATGCGATCGGGACCACAGGCATGGCGCCCTTGATTGCGGCGACGAAGGCTCCCAGTCGAAAACGGCCGACGCCCGGCTCAAGAATAAATGTGCCCTCCGGGAAGAACCCCAGCGACTCTCCTTCCTGTGCCGCCTTCACCAGTTGCCTGGCGTCACGTGAACTACCGCTCGCTTCCTTGCGTTCCACGAATTTCGAACCGGAGCGTCGCAGCAGGAAGTGAACAATGGGGATGTTGCGCAGTTCGCCCTTGATGACAAAACCGAAGTAGGCCGGGAGATAGCCGTTTAGGAGGATGCCATCGATATAGCTGGCATGGTTCGCCACAACAACGCAGCAATCGGTTGGCAAGTTATCAATTCCGAGAACTCTGACCTTGATACCGGAGAGTACGAAGATCATTCTGGATGCGAAGCTGACGAGCTTCTGGCGCCGGTGCGCACCGGGGATCAGCAACGCGACGATGAGCGAAAAAGTGCAGGCAAGTGCAAAGCATATCCAGGCCCAGAGGCCCCATGCGACGTTATTCAGGTGTGTGACCCAGTTCACTTTATGTTAATGCCTTATAGATTCTGTGACAGCGGTCACGCCCATCCGTAGTCATCGTCCCCATACTCATAATCCTTGATAAATCCGTCGTTTGGCGGTGTATGGGACAGGTTGTGGCACCAGGCTGATACGGCGTTAGAGAGTGTGGAAACGGCGTATGCTACCAGTCCGGATGCCCGGTTGGCACATGAATCGCTGCAATGGATTGCACGACACTGAGAAGATGGACGTTATGGGCAGTAGTAATAAACAAAGTACGCCAGAGTCATTAACCGTTTCTCGCTCAGAGGAGCTGGTTGACCAGTTCCTGGACGCGATCTGGATGGAACGCGGATTGTCCAAGAACACATTGGGCGCGTATCGCGCTGACCTGATGACGCTGGGTCGTGCCTTGGCTGAAGACAGCAAGTCAATCAGCAAAGCCGAGAAATCGGACTTGCTGGATTTTATTGCCAAGCGTGTGGAAAGTGGCGCCAAGCCGCGTTCAACCGCGCGCCAGCTGTCGAGTTTCCGGCGTTTCTTCCGCTACATCATGCGTGAAGGCCTGCGTGGTAGCGACCCGACTGCCGATATCGAAATGCCCAGAATTGGTCGTTCCTTGCCGAAGTCATTGTCGGAAGACGAAGTCGACTCATTGCTGAATGCACCGAATACCGATGAG
>Ga0316189_10005054_pt1 | contig 12642 bp, 13 predicted proteins | sample LowCovwburrow_MG_FD_204930 | JGI IMG/M metagenome (GOLD analysis project Ga0316189, IMG submission 204930) | Coastal sediment microbial communities from Maine, United States - Lowes Cove worm burrow | ecosystem: Environmental > Aquatic > Marine > Coastal > Sediment | place: USA: Maine... | reverse complement strand
GACGATCGCAATCAGTGCCATCATAAAGGCCAGCAGCGACAGCAGGGCAAACACGCCTCCCCCGCTACCCCGGCGACCATACCATGCACCCGCCATGATCACGGCAATGGCGGTGCCAAAGAGCCCCAACATCGCGCTGCGTGGCTGCACACCGGAGACCTCGGCCGCCACGCCCCCGGCATCGGCCGAAAACAGTGCGCCACAACAGGAGGTGATGACGTTCGGGTTCATATCGGTGAAGTGCAATAGTTGCACCACAAACTCGGCCAGCACCAGTGGCAATACCAGTAGCAGCAACCAGTATTTCAAGCGAATCAGCGGATAATCATAGCCCTGGTTATCCAGCCGGTTGATCGACAACCAGACGGCTCCACTGAAGAAGATGGCGATCTTCAGGAACAGTGTCGGCCAGCCCCACGGGTTGACGTTGAGCACGCCAGTGGCGCACATGGCCCCGACAAACTGTCCGGACATCGACTCGGCGTTGTAGACGAACAGCAACAAGGAAACCAGTTCCGAGGCAAAGACCCAAATCAACAGGGTGGAGATCAGGTAGGTACGCCGCTCCAACTCCAGTTGGCGCTCGCTACCACTGTTGATGTCCCAGTGACGAAGCACTTGGACGGAAAAAGCGGAGGCCATCACCAGCATCAGCGCGACCACGGCGGAGACCAGTATCAGGGCCATGATCGCAGGGTTGAGCAACATCCTTCAGTCCCCTGTTCCCGCCAGGCGTCCGTCACGCATCTCGATCACCTGATCGACCACCGGGGAATCATAGACCTCCGGGTCGTGGCTGGTGATCAGGATTGTCTTCCCGGACTGGCGCAACCCGTCGATCAGTCCCATTAGTTCCCGTGACAGGCGGCTGTCCAGGTTGGCGGTGGGCTCGTCGGCAATCAGGACCTCCGGGCCATTGATCAGCGCACGGCAGATAGCGACGCGCTGCGCCTCGCCACCGGAGAGCCACTCGACCGGGTTGGCCGCCTTGTCTGCCAGTTTGAAGTGCTCCAGCAACCCCTTCGCCCTGGCCTTCAGTTCGGCATGATTGAGGCCCAGCGGATAGGCCGGAAGCATGACATTTTCCACAACGCTCAGGCCCTGGATCAGATTGAACTTCTGAAAGATGAAACCAAAGGTGTGACGCCGGATGCCGGTCAGGAAACGCTCCGGCAGGCCGGACAAGGTATCGCCATTGAGCAATACCCTGCCACTGGTCGGACGCGACAGGCAGCCGATGATCGACAGCAGCGTGGTCTTGCCAGATCCGCTGGCCCCCTTCAGGCAGGTCACCTTGTTGGGCTCGAAGGTCAGCGATACCCCCCGGATGGCCCAGAATTCGTTGGGCCGCCCCTGGTTGAATGCCTTGCGGATTTCCTGCAATTCGATCCGCATCCCGCTACCTCATCACCACGTCAGGGTCTGTGATGGATGCGCGCCAGATCGGGATGATGGTAGCGACTGTGTAGGGAAAGACCGTAAAAAAGAACAGCGTGGCGACCTGCAGGGGATCGATGAAAGGGATCGGCTGGAAGTCGGGATAGAGCACGGCCCACCCCTTGAGCACCGGCTCGAACAGACTTGCCGAACCATAGAACACATGCGCGTAAGCCCCCAGGTAGCCGCACAGGAACGCCGCGAACGAGATGATGGCGCCCTCCCAGAACTTCATGCGCAATACGTCACCGGTCTCCCACCCCACCGCCTTGAGGATACCGATCTCCCGCTTTTCCTCGGCGCTCAATCCCGATGCCTTGTCCCAGGCGAAGATCACAAACGCCAGAACGGCGCCGCTCAGCAACACGAACACAATCCCCTGGCGCCAGGCAAAGATGCTGTCATAGGTCCGCAAAACCTCCTCGCGCAGGATTGGGCGGGTGTCCGGCAGTTTCAGGGTCACCTTTTCAGTGATCTTGCGCACTTCGCGCGGATTGCGCACCGACAGTACCAGGTCGGTGTACATCCCCTCCGGAATGCCGAAGACGATGCGGAAAGCCTCTTCCGAGATCAGGAAAAGGTCACTGCTGACCAGCTCTGAATCGTGCGACATCACCTCCTTGACCTGGAAGGAGATTCCATCACCATCGTGCGAGCGGATGGTCACATAGTCGCCGATTTCGACACCACGCATGCGGGCGATACCGTTGCCGATAATCGCCTCGCTTTTGGTCAACTCCCGGTCGGTCGGCACCATGATGGTGTAATTCGCCTTGAGTGCTGGATCGTAGAAGTAGCCCCAAAGCCTGCCCTGGCGCTTGTTCACACCACGCAGCCGCCCCATCTTCTCCAGGTAATCGGCCGGGATCAGGGCATGTCGACCAGCCACCATGCGCTGCACAATGATCTCCGGTGATTGCTGCAGGATGATCGCTGCCTCACTGCGCAAAGAGTGCGCGAACAGCATCACCGAGGCGAGCATGAAAACAATCAGGCTGTAGACCAGCAACAGGCCAAAATTCTTGCCCTTGCGACGCAACAGCGATGACATTGTGAAATCAATCAAGTAACGCTGCTTGCGCAAGAATTCGATCATCGTCCCTGTCTCTGAGGGGGTAGCAGGTAGGAACCACTGGGAAAGTGTTCCAGCGAAACCGGATGATCCTGAAAAGCCGAGTGCAGGTCCGCCTGGCTGATATGGCGCGTGTAGCGTGCCTCGGTGAACAAACTCAAGTCGGTCAGGCCATGATCCGCCACGAGTTGGGCCCGCTGTAGCAGTTCATTGCGCGCTTCTTCGTGTTGCACATGGGTATCAACCAACGTCAACGAAAACAGCAGACAACCGGTTCCAAAAAACAGAAAAAGTGCACCGGACGGTCGCATGGAGATCGAAGTCACCTTTGTCGGTGTAAAGACAGCTAAGCATTTTAGAAAGGATTGCTCCCTCTATGCATTGACTATGGTCATTTGAACAAGCTGAATCACTCCAGATCTCGCAGACGCCTTCGGGCCAGACCATGACGGCAAGAAACGAGTTGTTTGGTTCTGTCGCAACACGCAGCGACTGGCCCCATCGGGCGGTCTGAGGCGAAATCCAAGCCACGCCGGAAAGCCCATGATCAGCTTCAGTTGAGCAGGATCACCGGCACGTCAAGCGCCGGTGTCGTGCGATGCTGGGGTTCAAGCATTTCGATGCTGCACAGAAGACCCTCGCCGGCACCGAACTGATCCACATGCTGAAGAAGGTAAAGATGCATAAGACCCGAGAGATACCTTTGTCACTTGCAGAGCAGTTCTATGCGTTGGCCGCATAACCGACGGGCGTCGCCGATCTTCAGCTGGGCTCTCTGCCGTGTTTGCGACAGAACCGCAGCGCATAGAAGATTGGTTTTTCAGCCACCTTCCTATCGAAGATAAACTCTGAAAGTGGCTGATCGCGGGAGCGTGCAGGCCGCAGGCCAGGCTTTACGGTAAAATGCCGTTTGGAGTTAATTTCCCAAGTCGGGTGAAGGCATCGAACAGATGAATATTGGCCAAGTTTACGACCAAGACACCGACCATCGCGGTTGACTTGCTGAAAGATGTGGTGCTGCCGTTCTTTGATCGAAACCGGTAACTGTCAGGTCAAGTCCCGATGAGTGAATAAACAAGTCATTCAAACGGCCCCCGGCTTCGCCGTGTGTCGCTCCACTCGTTAGGTGTCAAGAGGTCACGTCATGAGCAGATACGGTTCCATATTGCGCTTGATTGCGCTGTTTACCTGTTGTGTGGTCGTCACCCCGGCTTCGGGCGATGCCTGTGGCGGCCCGCGCGAAGTGCATGAAGCATCCCTTGAGCCAATCAAGATGTTTATCCGCGGCAAACAGAAGGCGGTTCTGACGTTTACCGGCTATTCTGGCGCTGAGTATCAGAACCCAGGAGCGATGATGGAGCAGGCTGCACGTGTCCTGGACGCACAATTGCCTTCGGAAACATTGATCAATATCGGTGCCACCGCACAAGGCATCGGCTCGGTATATGAAATCGCAAAACAAAAAGGTTTCACAACAATGGGTATTGTCTCCGTGCTTGCTCGTGATGAGGGCGTTCCACTCTCGAATTGCGTTGACTATGTATTTTATGTCAAAGACAGCACCTGGGGAGGGTGGGTTCCAGGAACGAATCGTCTCTCACCAACCTCGGAAGCGATGGTTGAAAGCAGTACGTCCTTCGTTGCCATCGGTGGCGGGATGGTAACCAGAGATGAGATGCTGGAAGCACGCGAGGCCGGAAAGCCGGTTACCTTCATTCCGGCCGATATGAACCACAAGATCGCGCGGGAGAAGGCAAGCAAGAGGGGGCAGGCCGAACCCACCGACTTTCGAGGCTCCGCACATGGCGCGCTGACCAACGGTAGCTAACCCGTCGCTCCAGCCTGCAGCTTCCGCAGGAGGCTTGGCTCAAACGCTGGGCTCGTGGGGTAATCCGGCCAGAGAATCTGTCTGGCGAGGTTTTCTTCAAAAGATTGTGGCAGCACACTTTAGCACTCCTCGACGCCAACACCGATGTTGAAAAAGCGCGAAGATACGAATCTCAACCTTCTATACGTTCAGCGTCGTAAAACCGATGCAGTTCTCAAAACAACCAATCGTGAAAGGAGACGGAAAGATGTACAACGTGTGTTCGAGAAAACTGGGTTCGATGCCGGCGATTCTGATGTCGGCAGCGATCACCGTCCTTGGCATGTCTGCACAGGCTGGCAACTGGGACGAAGCGGGAAAGAAGACCTCCGAGGCTGCGTCGGCGGTAGGTGACGCGACATCAGAGTCTGCCGGCGAGGCCTGGGATGCTACCAAGGAAGGCAGCGAGAAGGCCTGGGATGCCACCAAGGAAGGCAGTGAGAAGGCCTGGGACGCTACCAAAGAAGGTACAGAAGAGGCGTACGAGAAAGCCAAGAAAGCCGTGGAATGATCTCGACAGGGCAGGCCGATGTGCCTGCACCGCGTTCAGATGCCAACCCAGGGCTTTCATGTGAATTCCTGGCAAACTTCGGGCCGTAGGTGAACTCAACCGCCGACTGCCATAAAGAGCGAAAAGGCGTAGGTGCTGCTGACAACGACTGTGGAGCAACCACCCCCGGCGCGGAGGGACGACGTGTCAGGACCGGTTGCCACGGCGCCGTCGGGCGAGACCGCCGGCTTGAGGAATTCGGCCGCGGCATAGCCGCTCGGGCCTCCGCCGAACTGTTGGACGTCACACCAGGTCCTGTCCCCGGCGCTCAGGCAGCCCAGATTGTCGAGGATGGTTCCAGACGCGTAAAGGGCGACGACCTTCGCTGCGGTCGAGGGCTCCGCCCGCAGATTCAGCGCGCGGTAAACGCCGGTAACCTCCCTGTTTCGCGGGCCGCCGTCTTCAGGAGAAGTGGGCACCCCTCCGCTAGTCTTATTAGATCACTACCAGTTAATGGCCGAGATAATGTTTTGGTTTTAGCACACTGGCAAGTAAGCTCGCAGGCGCCCGTCTAAGATCTGGAGAAAGACCATGCAAACGCGCAACACAAACCACCATGGTCCTTGGCTATTAGCCTTATGCGTGTCGACTGTTTTGATCGCCTCGTGTGGATCAATCGGCGATACCAGATCGATAAAAAAAGCCGGTGAACTGGCAATAGAATGCCGCACCAATGAAGCGCTTGCCGCACTCGATACTGCCGAGACTAGCGGTGGCTTCAGCAAATACATGGCTGGCCTGGAAAGAGTTGGTATTCTGCGGGATGCCGGACGCTCAGACGAAGCAGCGAAGGCCTTGCGTGCTTACAAGGCCAATCCCGAAGTGGCTTCGTCCAGTGACGAAGAAATTGAGGAATCACTGACGAACTTCGTCGATAAACTGCGCAAAGAGCGGAAGCTGCGCACGGGGAGCTCTAAATGCCCCGCGTGATGCAAGCGGTCACTCAGGGTGGGTTTCCCAGGGTGGCGTGGTGAAAGCGCGCGATTCATCCACCCCACCCCGCTCCATAAACTCGTGTCGGGACTCATTGCTGAAGTAATCCCAGAATTGCGCTTCCATTACCGGGTTTTCAAAGGTGAAATCTCCTGCAGTCTGACGCTGCTCGAAGTACTGCCGGTACGCATCAAGCGGCTCAGGGCCCAGCTGCTGATAGATGATCCGCCCACCGTAGGTTTTGTATAGCGACTTGTTAATCTTCCATTGACGGATCATGGCAAAGCCCATCTTCCGCCGCATGGCATCAACCTGCTGCATCTCTTCCGCGGTCAGCCCCTCGTCGGCCGTCAGCCCCTCCGCTGCCATGCCGCGGCGCATGTTATCCACGAAAACCGTGAGCTCTGCATCCTCTACACGGAGGTCGCGCTCTGCTGCGTAGCGATCGAGCACCCGCGTGACCATCATACTTTGTAGCTCCGAAGCATCGGATGCGTGAAGAGCCTCGCCGAAGGCTGTTGCCGCGATGGGCGGTAGAGGGTCGAACTCGATAATCGATCCATCCGCCATCGTGGCGAGGAGCAAATGTCCGTCACGTTTGGTGTAACTGCGTACCCACTCGAACTGTGCCAGATAGCTCTCCGACAGCGACCCCGGTGGGCACAGCGCACGCGTTGCAGCCATGGCGCTAAACATGAGCTGGCCAGTCGACCCGGACGACCAATTTCCGCTTGCCTGGTTGCAGTCCGCCTTGATTGCGAACCGCCCTTCGGCCTCGAAGCTCAACGTATAATTACCTGGCTCCTCGGGAATGGAAACCGAGTCGTCCATCGACGTGATATTCAGTAGGCGCCAGGCGGTGCCCTCGAGCTGGCTGTCGGCGTCGGCGCAGGCCATCATCGAACTGAGTAACAATACGAAGCTCGCCGCCATGCTTCGCATAGACATGATTAGCCTCCCTCAATAGCGGCAAGTGGTACTTCCCACGTCTCGCCGTTGGCAAAGTCCAAAATCCAGGTATCACCCTCCAACCGGGAACTGACCTCACGGTTGGTCGCGTTAACGTAATCAGACATAAAGTTGATTGTGAATTGTTCACCGAGCTGGTTTCGCACAACGATTGATGCCTGGCCATCTCCCATGCGGGTGATACCCGCCGGGCAGCTGCCGAATTCCTCGTCTCCGGAAGCTCGGCAGCGCAATCGTGTTGTGGCATCGTAATCTTTGGTGGTGAAAGGCGCTGTCCAGTTGTCATCATCTGCTGGCAGCAATCGGTCGGTGTTCCAGTACACATACACACTTTCCTCGGGAAAGCGAAAAATTTGCCCCTGGTCACCAAGTCCGCTCTGGCGTGTAATCGAGTGGCCGAGCTGATCCTTAAAGTTACCCGGGGCATCACCGACGGGCGACAGTTCGTGCGTCACTCCGTCAGACCGGACAATAGTGATATAGCCTTGTCGCTGGCTGAAGCTGCAGGAAATCAGGACATCTGTGTGGTCTTCACCACGCGGATAGACTTCACAGGCAGCATCTGTTGAGTCCGCGACTGAAACCGCGGCACTAAGGGCAAGGGCAGGTATTGGAATTACGCGGTGCAAAATATTCACAGCAATAACCTTCAAGCGTCTCATTCAGAAAATGATTCCGACCATTTAACGACTTCGTTTCAGGGGACCCTGCCGCCAGGCTAAAAAAGCAGCTGTTTTATAATCTTGTGCCGCTCGGTTGTACCGGCCCCCATGATCGTGTTGCCGCTTTTGCCAGAGATTGGCGGGCACAATAGCAAAAAGCTGCCCATTGCCGTGGCACTATTGGCAGCTGTCCTCAGCCAGATAACGCCCGGCTACCCAGCCGGGTATTCCCCGGTACTCGATCCGGCACCAGCGTGGATTTTCCCTTATCCGCCGGGCCTGCTGCTCCTTCGTCAGCGTCGTGAACTCCAGGAGGGTCAAGCCACCCTGGCAGCCGAGGTTCCTGATGCAGTTACCGTCCGGCGGTATCTCCCCGAGCCGTGCGGCATCGGGGCGCGGTCCCGCACGAATATTCAGGGTGTCACCGGCACTGACATCGCGCACCTTATAGAAGTCTGGACCATCTGCCTCGCCCAGCGCCTGGCCCGACAACAAGGCCAGCAGTATGATCATCATGAAAGGATATGCCTTCATCCTGTCTCCATATATAGCTACTCCAGCCGCAGTCTTCCCACACCCGCGTCTGACAGGTCTGCACGTTTCAGCTTGGCCACTGATGAGTGGATGCGTGCCGGCAGTGTGTTCCAGTCTATCGCCGACTCGAATTGCGGTGCGGCGATAGCGGCAATGTTCAGCTCATCATCGGAGATTTCAATCAGGGTAAAGCTGCGTGGTGATCTGTCCTTGACACCCAGCAGGCGCCGTGGACCGGCTCCCAGGCAGGATTGACTGACAAAGGCAACGCCACGCATGGCACCGGGATAGAAGGCATGGTGGTGACCGCTAAGATACAGGTCGACATCCGCCGCTTCCAGCAGGGCCTGGAGATCAGGGTCACCGATAAAATCCCGCTCGCGTCCCTGCGCGAACGGCCACAAAGGCACATGACTAAAGACAACGCGTCGTCGGTAATCCTGGCCGTATTTATCGAGCACACCGTGCAGCCAGTCCATTTGTGAGGGGGGAAGATGACCGACCACCGTGGCATCCAGCGAGATGAACAGGACATCCCCCAACTCGAATGCATAGTGATAGGGATTGCCAGCATCATCGAGGAAACGCACCCCTGGCTCGCGGGGCATCCATTGTTCGGCGTAGATGGCCCGTTCCAGCGCAAAGCCCTTGTAGGCGGATCCATCGTGGTTACCCGGTGTCACAACAAACGGAATGCCGGCGCCGGCCAGTGGCTCACTGACATGTGCATGAAAGGCCTGCCACATGGCTTCTATTTCCTTGCGCGACAGGTGCGGTCTCCGCTGCCCGGCCACCATGTCCCCGGTGCTGATGACCAGGTCCGGTTTCAGCTCGAGTATACGGGCCATGGCCGCATCCACCGGTGCCTCGTAACGGGTGGACCCGTAGGAGCCGTTCATATCCGATATGACGACCACACGCAGCGGTTCCCCGGCCACCGCAATGACCGGGAGCAGTAACAGCACAAGAATGAAAGCCCGGCATGGCCATGGCAGTCTTTTCAGGGAAAAGGAGCACATCGTACTTTGTTCAGGGGTTGTCACAATCGACCTTGTACTCCTGGGACTTGCCCGTGACCAGGTAGGCCGTTGCATCGAGATCAAAGCGCAGCTCCCCGACATGGCAGGCATCACGCAGAATGCCTGCCGCCAGGCGAGTGTTGTTGAGAATCTGGCGGAACTGTCTGTCACTGAGCCCGAAGGTCGATTGCACATAGTCATACAGCTCGCCCCGGGCCTCGAAGTCGTTTGCCAACCGCATCAGGCGCCGATAGGTGCCGGGGTTGTAGTGCCGGATCTTCTCCAGCATGCCGGTCTGCTTGGTAAAATTCGCATAGGCCAGTCGCCCGCCCGCATCGTTATCGTTTAGTTGTGTACGCCTGAGCCTTACCGGGTGATGACTGGCAATGTCCTCTGGCACCTTGCTGCCACTCGCCGGCCTGCGCCGGATCTCGCCATCATCGACCCAGTACCAGTAGTACAGGTAGTCGATATTGCCGATGCGGTCCTGCTGGCTGAAGATGAAGTCCAGCAGGGTGATCTCGGTCAGCTCCTGCATCCAGTAGGCCATCTGTTCGCCGGCGACGCCGTGTCGCATCGCCTTGCGCAACGTGGCATTTTTTGATGCTTCGTGGATGCCCGCCTCAATAGCCTGCTGCAGCGGTTCTTCCGAGCGCAATGCCAGGAATGGCGCGGTTTCCTGGAAATCCAGGTTTTGCCCCTTGCCCCAGCCCGAGGTGCGCGTACCGTTCACCTCGGCGTTGTAGCGGTCGCCTTGCGGGTGGAGCAAAACGCCATAAAACTGTTTCTGGTCCGCCGTCAGCAGCTCGTTCACGGGATGGTAGCTTGCCGGGTTCTCCGCCGCCTTCTTCATGACCTCCCAGCCACTGTGGTTCATGGCGCCGCCCTTGCGATGTGCAGAGACCTCCAGTCCCCGCCGGATCACGCGTTCCTGGTGTGCATGCCTGTCGGTCGAGCGATAGACACTGACCGGCACATGAACCTGTGCATCGAGGAAACGGGAGAAGTGGTAATACAGCAGTGAGGCCGTCGAGAACGTCCCGCTGGTACCCTTCTCGTTCATAGTCATTTTATAGGAAACCGGCTCGCCCAGTGCACCCCGCTTGACAGGACTGCTGGAGGCACAGTGACTTGACTCGAAATCCTGCGGCTTGCCCGCGAACTCGCCGCGCGAAATATCGTACACCAGCGTACCCGGGCTGGTGCTGAAGACCTTGGGGCACAGCGCGTGAGAACCCGCGTTGAAATCGATTCCGCAGAATGCATTTTCCTGCGCGCGATCATCGTCGCTATAGACGGCACCCGGCATCCTGTCCAGAACAACGCAGTGTTCTTCGATCCCATTTGACGATTGAAACTGCGTGGTCGCCCCGCGCACGGCCGCGGCATTTGTGGACATCGTCGCGCCGTGCAAAAAAAAGATGACTCCGAACATTGAGCGTGCGCTGCGGGAAGACAGCTTCCTGCAGAATGAAGTCTGTCCCGGCTGCAGACGGCGATGATGCTGCAACACGGGGAACCAAGACCACAGGGTCTGGTTGTTTTCATCGATTGGTGCAATCGATCGACGCGACATTGGGTGTGTTGACTCCTTTTTACTGCGTTCGAACAACAGCGATTTTACTCCGCCATCCAGTTCGCAAGAGATGGCCAGTATGCCCATCAGAAAGCCGAACTGCGTGGCCGATTCTAGCTCCCCAAGCACCGGTCCTCCACTCCCATCTGCGGCGGCGGACAGGCCATCATCGTGGGCAGCAGCCAGCCTGTCCGGGGCCCGCGGCGGTCGTTAAGGAAAAGCCTGGGGTGTTCAACGCCCAATGTGCTCGACAGCGAAACTCATAGCTTTCGGCGTACACGTTACTAATCGCTCAGGGCCTGGCGGGGATAGGCCGGGGCGGATATTGTGGCCCCCTAACCAAGTATCGAGAAATCGGACGTAAAACCTGACTTTGGAAGATATGCGGTTAATTCGTGCGGCTCACTGATATCGGCGCCCCATGGTTCTGGTTCGAAGTATCAGCAGGCTTTGTATGTCACGTGCCTGCATTCGCGGGGGCAGTGCTGCCTCCGCGCGGCAAGGGCCAGTCATCCAGCCCTCTACCCCTTGATGCTGTTTCCACCAGTGCCTCTTGCCGCTTCGTCTTTTTCCACACGGCGAACGAAGACAGAAACCAGCGGTGGCTTCAAGGCGAGGCTCAGACCCTACTCGCCCTATTTTTCGTCAATTGTCTCTTGTTGGAATATTTTAATAGCGAACAAAACTGCATTGACTCGGGGTATCCATCGCGACAACAGGGAGATAGACGAAACGAACCCAGAGCCGCATGAAATGCACATTTTCATGTCGAGAAATGTTTTACGTGGTGAGCGCTAGAGGTTTGCAAGGTTTGGACAGAGGCCGGGACTGCCCCCCAGTCGCCTTGTTCGCTGCCTGGGTCTCGCCCTGCGACAGCGGCGAGGAAGATTTTCGTCATAGCTGGATAAAAAGATCCGGACAAGTGTGGCTCGACAACCAATGTGAAATCGAGTCTGGGCAGTTTTGTAAAAACACCCCCGACATCGAAATCTGCATGGGCATTACCCAGATCAGCTGTTATAAGCTCGAAATCAGTGGGCTCTACGCGGGCCGCAAACGCTTTGGGAGAGGTACAAGCGAATGAAAAGTTTCCTGTTGGTTGTGTCTGGAATCATAGTGGGTGCAGTTGTGACGCTTGTGTTGGCGTCCGGTATCTTTACGGGCGTCGGTGCGGGCGTCGGCATCGCCACTGGCCTGAAAGCAGGCGCGTGCCTGACCGTCGAGGCAGCCAAGGAGCGCGGCTTTATTACCGCCGATCAGGTGGATGACGTCCTTAACGCCGCGGTCAGTCAGATTGCTTCAGCAAATATCGGGGATGAGCCGACACTCTCTGGCGGCGACGCTGAGTGTGTAAAACTGGTTGCCGAGTTGAAGAGTGCAGCCCAGAAGTAAGATCGGCGACCCGTTTATTTTCGGGGGGCTCCAATGTTGGCTGGTAGAAGTGGGATGACTGCCCGTTCCAACCACTGGCCTTTTCAATCAAGCGGTTTGCGGTCGAGGAGAAAGGCACCCCGACATCTTCGAGAAGGCGACTCTCGACCGCAAACCTGATGTTCAGTAAAGATGGTAGCTGCTGTCCTTGAGCCGGCCTTTGTGGTCGAAATGGCAGGTGAAACTTGCGCGTTGCGCATGCTTCCTTTCGTACTTCACTTTCGCCTGCCCGACCAGGTCATGGCCCTTGATATTACTGCTGTTGACATGCACGCGCGCAGTGTAATCATGCTCATCCCGAATACGGTACTGCAGCGTGTCGTGACAATCGTCCTCGAGTACCGATTTCTGTACCGGCAGAGATGACGATTTGCTGCTGTCGTCGTCATTTGACTGCGATGCGAGCGCAGCAACAATGGCCAACCCTGCACCCACTGCCAAAACAGTACCCAGATTGCTGTCATCGTCATCGTCCTTGTGGTGCCGTTGGCCGTGGTGTGGATGTGGCCCGTCGTAGGAATAGGACTTCACCTGGCCATTTTTGATCTTGCAGTTGAACGGATACTTTTGATGATCCACCTTCACCCGGCCG
>Ga0316189_10005053_pt1 | contig 12643 bp, 9 predicted proteins | sample LowCovwburrow_MG_FD_204930 | JGI IMG/M metagenome (GOLD analysis project Ga0316189, IMG submission 204930) | Coastal sediment microbial communities from Maine, United States - Lowes Cove worm burrow | ecosystem: Environmental > Aquatic > Marine > Coastal > Sediment | place: USA: Maine... | reverse complement strand
ATGATTCGTTTCACCCGGTTTCGCGCATGAGCGCGGGCAATAGCCTTCTTACCGACAATGAGCCCAAGCCGGGCGGTGTGCATTCTATTCTGAACTGCGGCGATACGTAATGGCCCTGCGCGCAATCGATGATCCGGTTTTCGTAACGCGGCTTCAAACTGGCTGGGCCGAGTCAAACGTGCAGAACGTGGAAAAGAAGCCTCAGAGAGCGAAGGTGCTGGAGCTGCGGTCATTCCCGAGCTTGAACCCGGGAATCAGACAAAGTTCTGCCTACCTTGTGGGCAGCAATCAAACGCTCAGGCGCTTGCGACCTTTGGCTCTGCGGGCATTGAGGACTTTGCGGCCACCGCGGGTAGCCATGCGAGCTCGAAACCCGTGGGTGCGATTGCGCTTCAGGTTACTTGGCTGGAATGTTCGCTTCATGGTGGGCTCAGTCTGGTTTCAAAAAAAAGACGCCTGGTTTGACCAGCAGGTAGAATCACAGTGCTGGCCTGAACAGGGTGCGCGATTTTAGGTATCGAACTACTGCCTGTCAACGACCTAATTCTCGACATTTTCATACCATACGGCGAAAGGTGTTTTGCGAAGTTCGGAGGAAATAAATAGTAAGAAGGTTTTTTATATATAGGTTTATGGTTGTTGTTTATTGGTGGCGGTCCTGCCTGTGGAAAAGGCCAAAAAAGACGTTGGTGACAGGGCTTTAGCGTGGCGGTCAGGCTGTGTAAAAGCCTTGTACTGCGGCCCTGGAGCCTGTGGATTGAACGGGATAAGTCTTCATCCACAGTTATCCACAAATGTTATCCACAGGTTCTTCAGCAGTTTGCTCACACTGTAGTCGGCTGAAATTTTTTTCCGTGCAGGTTAGTTCAGGTAGCTAAGCGTTTGAATTTACTGTCTATCCTGAGAAAGCTAAGAAATATGCAGGTGAGCGCGTAGCAAAGAGAGGATCATCATGATTAGAATTGCTGGCACAACAACGACAAAAACATTTCGCTCTGCCGTTTCAAAATAACGAATACAGTTATAGGAAATGCGTGCAGGGCTTCGCGGCTTTTGGGGGCACAATAGGTGGGACGTTCCGTTTGGCATAAATGCCTAGATCGGTTACAGGACGAACTTTCGTCTCAACAATTTAATACCTGGATCCGGCCTTTGCAGGCCCGTGCCGATGACCGGCGCGTACACATTCTGGCACCGAACAGATATGTTAAAAACCAGGTTCAATCGGCATATTTCGACCGAATTACCGAGTTGCTTCAGCAACTCGGTGAACCGGGTGAAGAGCTTGAAGTCTGTCTGGACATAGGTGCACTGGTGGATACAGACAGTGAACTGGAGGTGGAAAAAGCCCCGGTTCGAGCGGATGGGTCTGGAGGTGTGTCTGAGCGTTACGCAGGAGCACATCAGCTCAACGGCGAATTTACTTTTTCCACGTTTGTCGAAGGTAAATCCAATGAGATGGCAAAAGCGGCTGCCTCTCAGGTAGCGCTGAACGCCGGGAAGTCCTACAACCCGCTGCTGCTTTATGGCGGCGTGGGTCTCGGCAAGACACATCTGATGCAGGCGGTGGGTAACCAGGTCAAAGCGGAGAATCCTAATGCGAAGGTGGTTTATCTGCATTCCCAGCGCTTTGTGCAGGATATGGTTCGCGCGCTCCAGCAGGGCACAATGCAGGACTTCATGCAGTACTACCGCTCTGTGGATATGCTGCTGATCGACGACATTCAGTTTTTTGCCAAGAAGCTCCGGTCACAGGAAGAATTTTTCCATGTCTTCAACGGGCTGTTGGAGCGGGGTCACCAGATGGTGCTGACCTGTGATCGCTATCCGCGTGAAATTGATGGCCTCGAAGAGCGTTTGAAGTCCCGGTTTGTCTGGGGTCTGACAGTCGAGGTGGAACCGCCTGAACTGGAAACCCGGGTGGCAATCCTGATGAAGAAGGCTGAGGCCGAACAGATTGACCTGGATTCTGCTGTCGCCTTTTTCATTGGTGAACGCATCCGCTCTAACGTCAGAGAGCTCGAAGGCGCGCTACGGCGGGTAATTGCCAACGCCCGGTTCACTGGTAGCAGGATCACCATCGATCAGGTGAAACGCGCGCTGCGGGATCTGCTGGCGATTCAGGATCGCCAGGTAGGCATGGACAATATTCAGAGGACTGTTGCCGAGTACTACAACATCAAGATTTCCGATATTCTGTCAAAGCGTCGCAACCGCACGATAGCCCGACCCAGGCAGGTAGCAATGGCGCTTGCGAAGGAGCTAACCAATCACTCGCTTCCGGAGATCGGCGAAGCTTTTGGTGGTCGTGATCACACTACGGTGCTGCACGCCTGTCGAAAGGTCGCAGAACTGCGGGAAAGCAATACAGACGTCGCCGAAGACTACAAGAATCTCAATCGCTTACTGGGGAGTTAGCGGTTCGTTGTTGATTTCGGCTGGGATCGAATGCGATCTCGAGTGACGGATAGCGTTAGGCATACAGCAACGGTCAGTCCATTCGACCGTTGCAGAGATCGGATAGAAGGTAATCATGAAATTCTCTACGGATCGTGAATCGCTGCTGCGTGCTCTGCAGTTGGTGACAGGCGTGGTTGAGCGTCGGCAGACTCTGCCGGTGCTTTCAAATCTTCTGTTTGTCGCGAAAGACGGCGCGCTGGCGATTACGGGGACGGATCTGGAGGTCGAGTTGATAGCGCAGATCAGCGACGGCATTGAGATTACTCAGGATGGTGAAGCGACAATTCCGGCGCGCAAGCTGGCAGATATCTGGCGCTCTCTTCCGGATGACGCCAGCGTTAAGGTTGAAGCTTCCGGAGATAAAGCAATTGTTCGCTCAGGGCGCAGCAGATTTACCCTGGCAACCCTGCCGGCGGCAGATTTTCCACGAGTTGAGAATAGTCCAGGTGACCTGGAATTTTCGCTGCCTCAAAAAGCATTGCGCAAGCTGATTGACCAAGTGTCTTTTTCGATGGCTCAGCAGGATGTGCGCTATTTTCTTAACGGAATGTTGCTTGAGGTGACGCCGCAACTGATCCGGACTGTGGCGACCGACGGTCACAGACTGGCGATGGCCACTTTGACTGGCGCGGGTGGAGGCAATGATCGTTCTCAGGCGATTGTGCCACGCAAAGGTGTGCTTGAACTCGGCCGGCTTCTTGATAATGAGGAAGGCGATGTCACTGTGCAGTTGAGCAGCAATCATCTTCGAGTAACTCAAGGTGCGTTCACTCTGACCACCAAGCTGGTCGACGGTAAGTTTCCGGATTATGAAAAGGTGGTACCAAAAGACGCTGGTCGGGCAATCACTGGTGATCGTGAGTCGATGAAACAGGCTTTTGCTCGCGCTTCCATTCTATCCAATGAAAAATATCGGGGAGTGCGGCTGATTGTCGACGGTGAGTTGATGACGATCCAGGCAAATAACCCTGAACAGGAAGAAGCCGAAGAAGTCATCCCGATTGACTATGAAGGCGATCGTCTTGAGATAGGTTTTAACGTCAGCTACCTGCAGGATGTTCTGTCTGTGCTCGGTACTGAACAGGTTCAGATCAGTGTTTCGGACGCTAACAGTAGTGCGCTGATCGAGGGTATGGGTAACGATGACGCGGTATATGTCGTCATGCCGATGCGTCTCTAGTCTGGACTATCTTTCGGCGCGACATGCGCTTTAAGCAGCTTATTGTAAAACACGTTCGTAATCTTACGGACCTGGATGTGCAGCTCAATCCTGGGCTGAACCATTTTTTCGGCAGTAACGGTGCTGGTAAAACAGCGGTGCTGGAGTCTATCCATCTGCTCTGTCGTGGACGGTCGTTTCGCAGCCCACTGCTCCGTGATGTAATTACTCGGGGAGAGGACTCTTTGCTTGTCCGGGCACAGTGGCATGACGAGTTTCTCGGAGATCGCTCTGTTGGAATTAAACGAAGTCTAACCACGGGTACGGAAGTTCGTCTTGATAACCAGAAGGTCTCTAAGATCTCCGACATTGCTCGCCTTACCCCACTGCAGACACTCTTGCCGGATGTCGCGGAGCTGGTTTTCGGCGGGCCCAAGCTGAGACGTAGCTGGCTCGACTGGGGAATGTTTCACGTGAAACCTGACTATCTCCCAGTATTGCGTGACTATCTCCGGGTGCTGAAGCAACGCAACGCGGTCCTGAGATCTCCTAATGTATCGCCTGAATTGCTATCGCCGTGGGATTCTGAGCTGTCGGCCTGTGCCGCGGCGGTTACCAGAGCGCGCCTTCAATACCTGCAGCAGCTCAGGACCCATCTGGAAGGCGTGATAGAAGCGCTGATCCCGGAGCTGAAGGTCAGCTACGAATATCATCAAGGCTGGCCTTCGGGACAAACTCTTGAAAAACTGTTGGGTCAAAGAGGCTCGGGAGAGGTAAAATACGGGGTTACCCAGTGGGGTCCGCACCGAGCGGATATTCGATTCAGGGTGGCAGATCGAGACGCTGCAAAAATGTTGTCGCGAGGTCAGGGTAAACTGCTTGCGACATCGATGAAAGTAGCCCAGGTAGCTTTACTGAACGCGGAACAGAGTCGGGCGTCGCTATTTCTGATTGACGACGTTGGCGCTGAGTTAGACCTGGAACACAGCGGACGATTTTTCCGGCTGCTGAGGGAGCAGGGTAGCCAGGTCATCTCTACATCAGTTCAACCGATGGATCGCGATTACGGCTTTCCAGACTCCGAAATCGAAATGTTCCACGTGGAACACGGTACAGTTACAAAACAAAACAGCGATTTCTGAATTTCAGTCATTGCGAAAAGAGGTTTTCAATGTCCGAAGAAAGTTACGACTCGAATAGCATCAAGGTCTTACGAGGACTGGACGCTGTTCGCAAGCGACCTGGTATGTACATCGGTGATACAGAGGACGGTACGGGACTGCATCACATGGTCCAGGAGCTGGTCGACAACGCCATCGATGAATCTCTGGCCGGTCACTGTGACTACATTGATGTCATTATTCACCCGGGTGAAGCGGTGACGGTCAAGGACAACGGTCGAGGTATTCCGGTAGACATTCACTCAGAAGAAGGCGTTTCTGCGGCTGAAGTAATTCTGACCACTCTCCACGCCGGTGGGAAATTCGACGAAAACAGCTACAAAGTATCCGGCGGGCTCCACGGAGTGGGGGTTTCGGTCGTGAACGCACTATCCGAAGAGTTTCGCCTGACGGTCCGTCGCGATGGTTGCGTCTACGAACAGTCCTATACTGATGGCGTTCCAGACGCACCGCTAAAACAGGTGGGTGAGACGGAGAAGCGAGGCACCGAATGTTTCTTTAAGCCCGCGGCCACAACCTTCGCAAACATAGAGTTTCACTTCGATCTGCTGGCGAAACGACTCCGAGAGCTGGCATTTTTGAATTCGGGCGTGACCATTCACCTTCTTGACGAACGAACGGGTAAAGAAGAAGAGTTCTGCTACCAGGGCGGGTTGCAGGCTTTTGTCGAGTATCTGAACCAGAACAAAACCTCGCTGAACAGCCCGTTTCACCTGATAACCGAACGCTCGGACGGCATTGGTGTTGAAATTTCAATGCAGTGGAACGACAGTTTCCAGGAGCAGGTGCTGGCCTACACCAATAATATTCCGCAGCGGGATGGCGGTGCCCATATCGCTGGTTTTCGCGCGGCACTGACCCGGACTCTTAATGGTTATATTGAGCGTGAAGGCCTGTTGAAAAAAGTTCAGGTCAACACCTCGGGTGATGATGCCCGCGAGGGATTGACAGCCATTGTTAGCGTCAAGGTACCGGATCCGAAGTTTTCTTCACAGACTAAGGACAAGCTTGTGTCCAGCGAAGTGAAAACGGCTGTAGAGCAGGAACTGCATCGGTTCTTCCTGGAATACCTGGACGAAAATCCGCAGGACGCTCGCGCTATCGTTACCAAGATGATTGATGCGGCCCGCGCCCGGGAAGCCGCGCGTAAAGCTCGAGAAATGACCCGTCGCAAAGGCGCGCTGGATATCGCTGGATTGCCAGGTAAGTTGGCGGATTGTCAGGAAAAGGATCCGGCGAAATCTGAGCTGTATCTGGTGGAGGGAGATTCAGCCGGTGGTTCCGCGAAACAGGGCAGGGATCGGCGCACACAAGCAATTTTGCCGCTGAAGGGAAAAATTCTGAACGTCGAAAAAGCCCGCTTCGACAAAATGCTGTCATCTGCAGAAGTCGGAACTCTGGTCACAGCACTCGGGTGTGGCATCGGTCGGGATGAGTTTGATCCGGACAAGCTGCGCTATCACCACGTTATTATCATGACGGATGCTGACGTAGACGGATCCCACATCCGTACCCTGTTGTTAACCTTCTTCTTCCGGCAAATGCCTGAGCTGATCGAACGCGGTCATATATTCATTGCCCAGCCACCACTGTATAAGGTGAAGAAAGGGCGGCAGGAAAAATACGTCAAAGACGATCCTGAACTGGACTCCTACTTTCTCCAGCTCGCCTTAGAGGGAGCCAGCCTGCTGGTGAAACCTGGGGCCGCGCCGGTGGACGACTCGGTACTGGAAGCGTTAGTCAGAGACTACACTCTGCTCGTGGCCAGACTCGATAAGCTCTACCGTGTTTACCCGACCGAGCTGACTCAGGTGCTGATTGATCTGCCGGTTGTTACACCTGAAATGCTGCGCGACGAAGCTGCGATGAAAAATTGGTGTGAGCGCTTACTAGCTGATTTTTCGCCGGTATCAGTAGATCTTGAGAAAGACGCTGAACATCAAACGTTCCAGCCAGCAGTCGTCATGCGTATTCGTGGTATGACCCAGAAGATTGTTCTGCCTCGTAGCTTTTTCATGGGCGCTGACTATCGTGCCATTGTCGAGATGGCGCAACGGCTCGACGGTCTGCTGGAGCCCGGTGCCTATGTCCAACGTGGTGAAAAAACTCAGGCAGTGGAAAAATTTGGCACAGCGATGCGATGGCTGCTGAAAGAAGCCCGTCGGGGTGTCGACATTCAGCGCTATAAAGGCCTTGGTGAAATGAATCCCGATCAGTTGTGGAGCACCACGATGGATCCCAACTTCAGGCGGATGTTGAGGGTCACCGTGGACGACGCGATTGGCGCAGATCTGATGTTCACCACTTTGATGGGTGACCATGTGGAACCCCGGCGGGCATTCATCGAAACCAACGCGCTATCGGTGGTTAATCTTGATGTGTGAGCTGTGAGTTAATCGGAGCTACCAGTTCGAACATGACCTCGCGTGCCGCGCTGGTCAGGCGCTTTGAGTCCCTGCCCTCGGGATAGATAGGCTCAGCAATTCTGACCTTGATGGTGCCGGGCTTTTTTAGAAACTCGTGCGCCGGCCAGTACTGACCGGCGTTGTGACCAATCACGGTAATAGGTGCATCTGCGGCAATCGCAAGCGCCGCACCACCGGCCTGAAAGCGTCCCAGCCGATCAGCCGGCATCCGCGTACCTTCCGGAAATAGAACAACCCAGATGTCATCGTCCAACCTCGACTGGCCATCGCTGATCAGTTTTTTCAGCGCCCCTCGCGGATTTTTACGATCGATGGCGATAGGTTTAAGCAGCGCAAAGGCCCAGCCAAAAAAGGGTATTAGCAGCAATTCACGCTTGATCAGGGTTGCCTGAGGAGCGAGCAGGGTCTGCAGAAACAGCGTTTCCCAGGTGCTTTCGTGGCGCGCGAACACCAGCCCGGGTTTATCCGGCAGGTTTTCCAGGCCTTCGACCTGATAGCGGACCCCACAGGTGACTTTCAGCCACCACAGGGAAAACCGGGTCCAATAGCCGATAATGAAGGTGAAACGGGTTCGGAACGGGAGAATCCAGGCTGTCAGCACCGATAAACCACCCCAGATGATGGTTGCCAGAATATAGCCAACATAAAATAGAGCTGAGCGAACGTAACTCATGCTGAATCTGCCGCTTCCGCTCGGGCGAACTCCGCCAGGTCCGCAAAAACCCTGGTTGTATCGGGACTGCTGCGCTCATCCAGTTGGCGGATGGTCAGCATCCCGTTCCCGGTCTTAACCAGAACAGGCTGGCATCCGGCAGCCTCGGCGGCTTGAATGTCGCGCAGAGAATCCCCAACAAAACAGGTATCAGCGGTGTCGATGGCCAGCATACTCATCGCGTCTTCTAACATGCCTGGTGCAGGCTTGCGGCATCCACATTGCTCATCAGGATGATGGGTACAATACAGCACCAGATCCAGCTCAGCGCCGTAACTTTGCAACTCGGAGAGCATCTTGTTTTCTATCGCTTTGAGCATGTCGAGCGACACAATGCCTCTGGCTACGCCGGATTGATTGCTGCAGACGGCTACGCGCCGCCCGGAATTTTTGAGTTGAGCAATAGCTGCCAGAGAACCGGGAATGGCCTGCCACTCCTGGGGCGTTTTCACGAACTCGGGAGAGTCGAGGTTTATAACCCCATCCCGGTCAAGGAGGATCAGTCTGGCCATGAATTTCTGGCTTGGAGAAACGCCGCGCAATCTACGGGATCTACCTCGTGGCGTCAAAGCCCAACGGATGCCACCCAAAGTGATATAGAGTGCGGACGGAAGTTTTGAAATCTATCGGACCAGCGCTCCTCGGGATTATGACCAGATTGGTCGCCTGCCTGCCGCGCTCCGTCCAGCCTGCTACGGCTGGTTTACTGGCTCGGCTGGTCATGCTGGCAAACTTTCCCCCCGCGGTCACCACCGGCAGGAACCTTGAGTTGTGTTTTCCGGATCTGGATTCTCGTCAGCGTCGTAATCTGGAGAAAGCGAGTCTGACAAATACCGGGATGCTGCTGCTGGAATCGGGAATGACTTTTCACTGGCCGGTGGCCCGATTGAACTCACTGATAGCCGAGGTCTCCGGCGAAGAGCTGCTGACCCGCTCGATGGCCACCGGCCGGGGCGTGTTGTTACTGGTTCCGCACTTTGGCAACTGGGAATTTCTGGCTCTCTTCCTGGGCAGATTCCAACTCGTTGCTCTCTATGATCCACCGCGACAACAGACACTGGAAGTTTCGGTAAAACAAGCTCGTCAACGCACAGGTGCTAAGTTGGTGCCTCTGAATCGGAAAGGTCTGAAAACTGCCTATCAGACACTGAAGTCCGGAGGACTGCTGGGGCTGTTGCCTGATCAGGTGCCTGATCGGAGCTCTGGTATCCATGTACCTTTTTTCAATCAACCGGCGTTGACGATGACGCTGGTGCACCGTCTGATATGCCGGACACAACCCATTGTATTGATGGCAAGTGCTATGCGAGTCGGCAGCGCTTTTAAGATAACCATCGAAGAACCGGTTGCGGCGATCAAATCCGAAAATGCTTACGAAGCATTGACCGCGATGAACCAATCCATCGAAGCGCTTGTTCAGAAAGCCCCGGAGCAATACCAGTGGGAATACAGGCGATTCAAGTCACCACCTGATGGGCGCAGCCGTGTCTATTGAAACGGCACGTGAATAGAGCGTCCGTTAACTTCTTTCAACGGCGCCAGAATGCAGGGGTGATGAGAACCAGCAGCGTGAAGATTTCGAGGCGACCGAGCAGCATCACGATCATCAGCAGCCATTTATCGGGATCCGGTAACCCACCATAGTTCTCCGCGACCTCTCCCAGACCGGGGCCTAGGTTGTTGAGGCTTGCACCCACGGCGGAGAAAGCGGTTATGAAGTCGATCTCAGAAATCAGCATCATGAAAGCGACGCTGCACAGGAATACGATCACATACATCGAAAAGAATCCCCACACCGCTTCGATCACGCGATCGGGGACTCGTTGATCCCCCAGCTTTATTCGAAATACCCCGTTGGGATGAATAAGACGATTTATTTCGCGCGCACCCTGCTTGTAGATCAACACCACCCTGACGATTTTGATGCCACCCGCGGTGGAGCCAGCGCAGCCACCAGCGAAAGCAGCAAACATCAGGATTATTGGTGCAACCGATGGCCAGGCGCTGAAGTTGGTGGTTGTATAGCCGGTGGTGGTGGCTATCGAAACCGCGTGAAATATTCCTTCCCTGACAGGTGAGTCTGAGGCTCCGGGATGCGATATCAGTACCCAGACCACCACGGCCGCGACAACTGTCAGTGCAAAACCATAGGCGCGTACTTCCGGGTCCTTGAGATACATCAGTGGATTGCGTCTGTTCAACGCCATGAAATGCAGCGCGAAGTTAATCCCTGAAAAAATCATGAAAAAGATTGCTACAGCTTCGATGGTTGCACTTTGGAAGTAGCCAATGCTGGCGTCGTGGGTTGAAAAGCCGCCTATGGCGACAGTCGAAAAGCTGTGGCACAAAGCATCAAACGCATTCATCCCTGCAACGTAGTAAGACAACGCGCAGGCGATGGTCAGACCCAGATAGAGATACCACAGTGCTTTGGCAGTTTCGGTGATTCGTGGTCGCAGCTTGTTGTCTTTCACAGGCCCGGGTGTCTCCGCCCGGTACAACTGCATTCCGCCAATTCTGAGCATCGGCAGGATGGCGACTGCCAGGACAATGATTCCCATACCGCCCAGCCATTGCAGAAACTGGCGGTAGAAGAGGATCGATTTGGGCATTGCGTCTAAGCCGGTGAAAACTGTCGCGCCAGTTGTTGTCAATGCTGACAGGGACTCAAACACGGCATCAGTAAAGGACACAGTTACCGATGTTTCCAGCCAGATAGGTAGAGCGCCGGCAAGCCCCAGACCGATGTAGAACAGCACCGTCACCAGAAAACCATCGCCGCTGCGCAGTTCACGCTGTTCACGGCTCGCCAGCGTCAGCATCAGCCCCGTCGCCATCGTTATCGCGAAAGAGGTGGCGAAGGTTTCCACCGTTGGTTCTTCATAGATCAGAGCAACGATTACCGGAAAGACCAGCGTCACGCTGAAACACGAAACCAGGATTCCGGTGATGCGCAGGATGACCGACAGGTGCATAGGTTGATCTACGCTTTAGAAGAAAGTCAGACCAACCTGGAACAGACGTTCCACAGCAGGCACCTGACGTTTGTCGACTAAGAACAAAATGACATGGTCGTCCGATTCCACCACCAGGTTGTCATGCCCGATCAGCACTTCACCGTCGCGGACAATAGCGCCAATAGAAGTGCCGGTCGGCAGATCAATATCCTGGATTGCCCGGCCTACCACTCTTGAGCTCTTCTTGTCACCGTGGGCAATAGCCTCAATCGCCTCAGCAGCACCTCTACGCAGGCTGTGCACCCGGACCACATCGGCTTTTCTGACATGGGTGAGCAGTGAACTGGTGGTTGCCTGTTGTGGTGATATCGCAATGTCGATATCTCCGTCCTGAAACAGATCTACGTAAGCGGGCTTGTTGATCAGTGTCATGACCTGGCGGGCACCAAGCTTCTTCGCCAGCAACGAAGACATGATATTGACTTCATCGTCGTCGGTGACGGCGCAGAAGGCATCGCACTGTTCGATATTTTCCTCGAGCAACAGCTCCCGGTCGGTGGCGTCTATATTAAGGACAACAGCGCTGGACAGTACTTCTGCGAGCTCTTCACAGCGTGCCGGATTTTTTTCCAGGATCTTGACTGAAAAATACGGATCAATGGCTTTCGCGAGCGCCGTGCCGATGTTGCCACCGCCGGCGATGAAAACCCGTTTGAACGGTCGCTCTACCCGGCGCAACTCAGCCATTACTGAATTGATATGTTCCGAAGCGGCGATAAAGAAGACTTCGTCGTCTGCTTCGATAACGGTGGTACCCGTCGGTATGACCGCGCTGCCGCGACGGAAAACGGCAGCAACCCGGGTGTCGACGTTGGGCATATGTTTGCGCAGAAAGCTCAGCTCCTGGCCGACCAGTGGACCACCGTAAAAAGCCCGCATGGCCACCAGCTGAACCCGGCCATCTGCGAAATCCAGAACCTGGAGAGCGCCGGGATGTTCCAACAGGTGCCTGATATGGTCGGTGACCACAGCCTCGGGATTGATCAGCACATCGATTGGCATGTGTTCCTGGCTGAAAAAACCCCGGGACATATAGCTTCCGGATCTTACCCGGGCGATTTTGGTTGGAGTTCGGAACAGCGAATAGCAGACCTGGCAGGCAACCATGTTGACCTCATCGCTCGAGGTCACCGCGATCAGCATATCGGCGTCATCGGCTCCAGCGCTGCGCAGTACGTCTGGATGAGAGCCGTGACCATGGACGATGCGGATGTCGAGCTTGTCTCTGAGTTCGTCGAGCGCCCGCGCGTCCTGATCGACCAAAGTGATGTCAAATTGTTCTTTGGCGAGATTTTCAGCCAGCGTGCCGCCGACCTTTCCGGCGCCGAGAATCAGGATCTTCATCCGGGCTGCTCTTGGTTGTCGGATATTTTGCGCAATCGGGCGTAGTAGAAGCCATCTACGCTGGCGGCGAGGTTGGCATCATTCACCGGACGGGGCAGCAGCTGCCAGCCATGCTCGGTGCGCTGGCCGACCGGCGCGCTGATGAGTTGCGCGCGGGCATCATGGGTTTCGTTGAGGAACTGTTGGACCACGTTATCGTTTTCTTCTTGGAACAACGAGCAGGTGCAGTACAGCAGGGTACCCTCGGTAGCCAGGGTGCGCCACAGATTGCGCAGTAAACTCAACTGCAGCTGCTGATAGTTGGCCAGATCGTCAATTTTACGCAGATGTTTGATGTCCGGGTG
>Ga0316189_10005052_pt1 | contig 12644 bp, 9 predicted proteins | sample LowCovwburrow_MG_FD_204930 | JGI IMG/M metagenome (GOLD analysis project Ga0316189, IMG submission 204930) | Coastal sediment microbial communities from Maine, United States - Lowes Cove worm burrow | ecosystem: Environmental > Aquatic > Marine > Coastal > Sediment | place: USA: Maine... | reverse complement strand
TCTTTTTCAGGTGGGGAAAACCATGGTGCCCGAGCTAGTCACTCCCGAGTCGGTAGGAATCAACGCCGAACAACTCTCCCGTGTGGGCGAGCATTTGCGCAAGCGCTACGTTGAGCCGGGCAAGATTCCGGGCAGTATCACCCTGGTGGCACGCAGGGGCCAGGTCTGCTATCTGGATACGGCGGGCCAGCGAGATATGGAGCGAGGCAGCGCCATGGCCGCCGACACGATTGTGCGCATCTACTCGATGACCAAGCCGGTTACCTCGGTTGCCCTGATGACACTCTACGAGCGAGGTCTCTTTTCGCTGGACGATCCCGTGCATCGCTTCATCCCGGCGTGGAGGAAGCTGCGGGTGCGCAAGGCGGGTTCTCATCCGCTGTTCCTCACCGTGCCCTGTGAACGGCCCATGACTATCCGGGACCTGTTCATGCACACCTCCGGACTCACTTACGATTTCATGCAGGCGTCCAATGTCGATGCCGCATACCGGGAGCTGGACGTCGGGCTGCCCCGTCGCGGTTATACCCTGCAGAAGATGATCGACCAACTGGCCACCTTGCCGCTGGAGTTTTCGCCGGGGGAGCGCTGGAACTATTCATTGGCGACGGATGTCCTTGGCTACCTGGTGGAGGTAATAAGCGGCCAGAGCCTGCCGGAATATATGCAGCAAGCGATTTTTGAGCCGCTGGGGATGGTGGACACCAGTTTTGAAATTCCCCCTGACAAGGTTGATCGGCTGGCCTCCTGTTATGAGCGCAACCTGCAAAAAGAGGTGGTCTTGCAGGATGACGGACAGGACAGTCACTTCACCCGCCGCACGTTCTGGTCCGGCGGCGGTGGCCTGCTGTCCACTGCTGCCGACTATTACCGCTTCTGCCAGATGCTGCTCAACGGCGGCAGCCTGGAGGGTCGACGCGTAATCGGCTCTCGTACCTTGCAGTTCATGACGCGCAATCACCTGCCCGGCGGTCGCGATATGTCGCAGTTCGCCACCGGCAGCTTCAGTGAAACAGCCTACGAGGGAGTGGGTTTCGGACTGGGCTTCGCCAATAAACTGGACCCGGTGCGCAACGGTTTCCCCGCCTCGGTCGGAAGCTACTTCTGGGGAGGTCTTGCCAGCACCCTGTTCTGGGTGGATCCGCAGGAGGATCTGGCAGTGGTATTCTTGACCCAGTTGATCCCCTCCAGTACGTTCAATTTTCGGGGTCAGCTGGAGAGTATCGTTTACGCGGCCCTTGAGCCGGGATAAACCCGGCAACCGGGCCTTGAGACAATAGTGATTAGTGTTTTAGCCAGGGAGACCACTTTTATGTGTCAGACTACCAATCGCCTCGTTCCCGGGCTGGCCCTGGGGCTTGTCCTTGTCCTGGGAGCCTGCTCCGACAACAACAATAACAATGGCAATAGCGAGAATCCGGAGACGGGCCCTGACCCTGTCAGTATTGAAACGCCCAATGCGGATCGCTGTGAGATTCTCGACTCTGAGAATTGTATGTTCCCCTGGCCCAGCAGTGCATTTACGGTGTCTGATGACGCGAGCGTCACCGGTTTAAGGATAAGCCTGAATCGGGAGTCCATGCCCGCCAACAAGCAAGGTGTAAAAGTGGATGTTGCGGAGTGGAACCGCAATGACGGTTTTTCCCCATCCCAGATGTTGCTGGCGCTGGTGCCGGGTGTCGACATGGAACAGACCGGTGCGCCACCCATCACTGACCTGGAGCAGTCTCTCGACCCCGCTGCTCCGGTTGTTGTTATCCGAGCCAGTACTGGGGAGCAACACCTGGTTTTTGCCGAGCTCGACGCCAATACGGATGACCCCTCGGAGCAGGCGTTGATTGTGCGACCGATGGTGCAGTTCGAGCGCGGTGAGCGCTATATCGTGGCCCTGCGTAATATGCGCGATGCCGCCGGTGACCTGCTGGAGGCGCCTGAGGTGTTCCGGGCCTTCCGCGATGACACGCTCACGGACAACGAGGCCATCGAGGAGCGCAGGGATGCCATGGAGGACATCTTCGCTACCCTGGCCGATGCGGGAATTGCCCGCGACGAACTTTACCTGGCCTGGGACTTTACTATCGCGAGCGTGGAAAATATTACGGAGCGCGTGTTGCACATTCGCGACGATGCATTTGCCAGCCTGGGTAACGCTGCTCCCGAGTTTACCGTCACCGAGGTTGTCGACCTGGAGCCTTGCAGTGACAGCGGCTGTGAAGAGGGCCAGGACGCCTATAAGTCGCGGACGATTACCGGCACTTTTGAGGTGCCCAATTACCTGAACTCGGATGACGGCGAACCCGGCGTTCCATTTTTCTACGACCAGCCCGACGATGGGCTGCCGGATCGCCTTGGCGGCGACAATATGTTTACCGCGCGCTTCTTTTGCAGTGTTGCGCGTTCCGTCGCCGAGGATTTTGATGCGCCGCCCAAGGCGGTCGCCCGACCCTCGCTCTATGGCCACGGCCTGCTGGGGAGCGGAGATGAGGCTTTGCGCGGCACAGGTGCCAACGTCAATATCATGGCTGACACACACCAGATGATGTTCTGCGGAACTGACTGGAGTGGCTTTTCAGAGGAAGACATAGGCTATGCGGTCCAGGTCCTGCAGGACTTCTCGCTGTTCCAGAATGTTTTCGACCGGCAGCAACAGGGTTTTCTGAATTTTATGTTCCTGGCCCGACTGCTCAAGCATGAGGAGGGGCTGGTCAGTGACCCTGCATTCCAGGCCGGTGGCCAACCCGTGTTTGACAATAGCACCGTCTATTACGACGGCAACAGCCAGGGCGGTATCCTGGGGGGCGCGCTTATGGGGCTGATCCAGGATGTTACTCGCGGTGTCCTGGGGGTGCCGGGCATGTCGTACAGCATGCTGCTGCGGCGCAGCGTGGATTTTGACCTCTACAAGCCTTTCTTCAGCGGTGAGGGCACCGGAGATGACGGCGGCGGTTATCCCAGTGTCAAAGACCAGAGCTTCCTCCTTTCCATGGTGCAGATGCTTTGGGACCGGGGCGAGTCCAGCGGCTACGCCTACCATATCCAGGATAACCTGCTCCCGAACACACCGGCCCACTCTGTGTTGATGCATGTGGCCTATGGCGATCACCAGGTGAGCATGTGGACGGCGGAATTTATGGCCAGAACGATCGGTGCCACGCTGCGGGAGCCCGCTCTCGAACCAGGCCGGCATCCAGACAGTAATCCCTTCTTCGCCCTGGAACCGGTGCCGGCGGGTGATTATACCGGCTCGGTACTGGTGTACTTTGATGATGGCCCGATAGACGGTGGGGCTGACGATGGTGGCACAAGGGCGCCGCCCACCGACAATACACCACCGTTCGAACCGGATTACGGCGAGGACCCCCATAGTCTGCCGCGCAAGGACGCCACGGCGCAGGCGCAAAAGTCTTTGTTCCTGATGCCTGAAGGGGAGGGCAAGTTCGTCGATACCTGCGACCCCAGTCTGCCTTGCACAACAGACGGCTACGTTCCCGGGGGCTCCTGACCCGCCAGGCGACTGCCCGCTGCGCAAGGGCGCAGCGCATTCATTCCCCCCTCGACAACCTTCCCGACCATGCCCCGTTAGCGCTGCCATGCAGTGCAGCGATGCTCAAAAACAAGAATTAATACCAGGCAGCATTGCAAATAGGAATCATTATCATTAATATTCACTTCCAGTCGGGTGCGAAGTATTGCCGCACAGCCCGCGCTTATCCATCAACATGAAATACCGGGGAAAATATGAAGCAGGGGATTGTGGCCATCGCCATCGCAGCGGCCGTGGCAAGTGGTGGCGCCTATGCGGCGAACCACGAGATAGAGGAAATTACCATCGTCGGGAGCACCGAGGATGCTCGCGTGCTGGCTGGCTCCGGCTCGGTAATAGATTACGAACAGATGCAGATCCAGGCCACCGGAGACATCAACCGGCTGCTGAAAACCGTACCCGGCGTTTATATCCTGGAGGAGGATGGCTACGGACTGCGACCGAACATCGGCATCCGCGGCGCCACTTCAGAGCGCTCCGCCAAGATCACCCTGATGGAAGACGGTGTGCTGATTGCCCCCGCACCCTATTCAAACCCGGAAGCCTACTACTTCCCCACCACCCTGCGCATGCGTTCCATCGAAGTGCTCAAGGGCGCGCCGCTGTTGCGCTACGGGCCGCAGACCACGGGCGGGGCGGTTAACCTGGTATCCACGCCGATACCCGAACAGGACAGTGGCAACCTCAACCTGGCCTATGGCCAGAACAACGAGGTAAACCTGCTGACCAATTACGGTGGGCAGGTGGGCGCATTCGGCTATTTACTCGAGACCTCCCAGCGCCGCAGTGATGGCTACAAGGATATCGATCGCAGCAGTGCCAATACCGGCTTCGACCTGCAGGATTACGTAGCCAAACTGGCTTGGGAAGGAGAGCGCCAGAGTGTGCTGCTCAAAGCCCAGTACTCGAAGGAAACCTCTGACGAGACCTATCTCGGCCTTACCGATGTGGACTTCGACCGCGATGATGTCCGCCGCTATGGTTTGTCTCGCATCGACAAAATGGACAACGATCACCAGGGATACAATGCCGTGTATCGCCTTGCCCTGAACGAGAGCGTTAGCATGACCACCACGGGTTACTACAACAAATTCTCCCGCGACTGGTTCAAGCTCGATGGCGGCGGGGCATTGATTGATGCCGGTAACGAGGGCGAGGCATACGCTCTGGGCGTATTGCGCGGCACCGAGGATATCGACGGCCTGCGCTACAAGCACAACAACCGCGACTACGAGTCCTATGGTCTGGAAGTCAACTTCGATGTCAACCTGGGCGCCCATCAGTTGGCCCTGGGGGTGCGCCCCCACGAGGATGAGATGGATCGCTTCCAGCCGGTGGAAATCTATGACCAGGTCGATGGCGAACTGGCATTTGTCGATACCGTACGCCCCGCCGGCAGTGACAACCGCAAGGAAACCGCCAAAGCACTGAGCCTGTGGGCGGTTGACAGCTGGCAGGTAACGGATGCCCTGGCGGTCAACCTGGCGCTGCGCTATGAGGATGTACAGACCCGCCGCAAGCAGTATGCCGACCCGGAGCGTCGGGAGCTGGCGAGCCAACGCCGCGCCGATTATGACGAATGGCTGCCCGGCGCTTCGCTGACCTACGACCTGGACAGTAGCTGGCAACTACTGGCAGGAGTGCATCGCGGTTTCGCCCCGCTGGGAGGTGGGGCAACCCAGAACGAAGATCCGGAAACCAGCACGAATTTTGAGGCTGGCCTGCGCTATCGCGGCAGCTGGTTTGTCGAGGCCATCGGTTTCTACAGTGATTTTGACGACAAGGTCGAGTACTGCTCCAACGCCAATCCCTGCAGCAACGGCCAGACTTCCGGCAGCTTCAATACCGGCAAGGCTGAGATCGCAGGCCTGGAACTTCAGGTGGGCAGCGCCCTGGAGATGGGGTCATTCACCTTCCCGGTAGAACTCATGTATACCTATACGGACGCTACCATCAGCAAGGACAATCCCTCCAATGGCTTCGAGGATGGGGATAAGCTCGCCGCCATTCCCGAGAACAGCTTCAGCGCGCGTATTGGGGTGGAGTCCGCTATTGGCTGGAACAACTACGCAGTAGTGAAATACACCGACGACATGTGCATGAGCGTGGGCTGCAATAACAGCGGTGACAGGTACGACCGCAACCAGGACCTGCTGGTGGTCGACTACATCAGTCGCTATGCGCTGCAGCAGGCGACTCTGTTTCTGAAAGTGGAAAATGTGTTCGACGAGGTGGCGATTGTTTCGCGCCTGCCCGACGGTGCCCGCCCCAACAAGCCGCGCACCGCATCGGTGGGGGTGGAGTGGAGCTTCTGAGTTCAGGGCGGCGAATAGCTGATGCGGGTAACGTAGTACAGGCGCTCACCCGAGGGGGACTGCACGATGATCTCGTCGTCCAGACTCTTTCCCAGCAGTGAGCGTGCCATGGGCGAGTCCATGCTCAGCCTGCCCTGTGCCAGGTCGAACTCGTCCGGACCGACGATACGCCAGAGCTGCTCGGCGCCGTCTTCGTCCTCCAGGCTGACCCAGGCACCGAAGTAGATCTTGCCGGTATCAGCGGGCTCCTGGTCGATAACTTTCAATTCGTCCAGGCGTTTGTTGAGGAAGCGCACCCGGGAATCGATCTCCCGCAGCCGGCGCTTGCCGTAGATATAATCGCCGTTTTCCGATCGATCACCGTTCTTGGCCGCCTCGTGTACCGCGTTGGTCACCTGGGGACGTTCTATCTTCCACAGCTGGTGCAGCTCCGCCCGCAGGGCCTGCTCCCCTTCAGGAGTGATGTAAGTGGAGCCGCGCTGGCGTGGTGGTCTGTATCTGCCCATGACCGGTATTGTAGCGCCGCGTGGCACATACCATAATCCCCTTGTTCAATTTTGGTGTGAGCGGAAGAGGCGAGACAAGGTATGAAGCTCAATGCTGGGGCGTGGCGCGCGGCGGTCGCGGCACTGACATTACATCTGGTGGCGCCGCTGTCACAGGCCAGTTGCCTGGATTTCAACGGTGCTCTGGAGCAGGGTGGCTTTATCTGGGGCCGGGTGGAGCCTGGCAGCACCGTTCGGGTCGGCGAGCAACTGCTGGATGTTCTCCCTGACGGCACAACGTTTGCGGGTTTTGGCCGGAATGCACCGGCCACGGTTGAGCTGGTTGTAACCGGCCCGACACCCTGCACCGAAACCTTGCAGGTGGCACCTCGTGAGTATCGGATACAGCGGGTAGAGGGTGTGCCACAGGCTACCGTTACACCGCCGCCTGACCAGTTGGAGCGAATCCGGCGTGAGGCGGCTCTGGTTGCCAGCGCCCGCGCGCCGAGTATCCAGCGCCCCGCGCTAATAGATTCCGTGCTGGGCGCCTTTGTCTGGCCCGCCCAGGGCCCGATTTCGGGTGTGTATGGCAGCCAACGCTTCTACAACGGCGAACCGCGCAACCCGCATTACGGGGTGGACGTCGCCGCCCCTGCGGGCACACCGGTGCGCGCTCCGGCGGCCGGGGTGGTGACTCTGGCAGAGCCCGACCTGTTTTTCTCCGGCGGTACGGTCATTCTCGATCACGGTTACCGGCTGTCCTCGACCTTCCTGCATATGAGCGAAGTGTCGGTGCAGGTGGGGCAGGAGTTGCAGGCCGGGGACCCGATTGGCGCCATTGGGGCCACCGGGAGGGCAACAGGTCCGCATCTGGACTGGCGCATGAACTGGCGGGAGGAGCGAATCGACCCCCAATTGCTGGCTCCACCCATGCCCGAGCCGGTAAGCGATTCCGTGCCCAAGCCCTGAAAAAATCCGTATAATAGCGCCCCTCTTTAGCCCCACGGCCCGGCGAGGCGTTGATGATAGACAAGAAGTTACTGAGTATCCTGGTGTGCCCTGTTACCAAGGCCCCGGTGGAGTACGATCCAGAGAAAGATGAGCTTGTGTGCAAGGCCAGTGGCCTGGCATATCCCGTGCGCGATGGCATCCCGGTGATGCTGGAGAGCGAGGCACGCGTTCTGACCACTGACGAGAAGTTGGGGTAGGCGCAGTGTCAGATACCATTTTTGGCAAGATCATCAGTGGTGAGATTCCCAGTGAGTTCCTCTATGAGGACGATCACTGCATTGCGATAAACGATGTCAATCCGCAGGCCCCGGTCCACGTGCTGGTAATCCCCAAGCGGGAAATTCCCCGCCTGGTAGACGCTGACGAGAACGACCAGGCCTTGCTGGGTCATCTGTTGCTGGCGGCCGGCAAGGTGGCTGAGCAGCTGGGCGTGGCGGATGCGTTCCGCTTGATCGTCAACAACGGCGCTGATGCGGGCCAGACCGTATTCCACCTGCACATTCACATCATCGCGGGCAGAACCTTCGCTGAGGGCCATATGGCCGGCTAGGGCTTCGCGCCGCACCACTTTTACCACCGAGACCGCTTATGAAGACCGGAGAGATACGTGAGGCCTTCCTGGCCTACTTTGAAGAGCAGGGGCACACCCGCGTGGCCAGCAGTTCGCTGGTGCCGGGCAATGATCCCACTTTGTTGTTCACCAACGCAGGTATGAACCAGTTCAAGGATACATTCCTGGGCACTGATCCTCGCCCCTATGTGCGGGCCACCAGCAGCCAGCGTTGCGTGCGTGCCGGCGGCAAGCACAACGATCTTGAGAATGTGGGCTATACGGCGCGCCACCACACTTTTTTTGAGATGCTGGGCAATTTCAGTTTTGGCGACTATTTCAAGCGCGAGGCCATCCAGTTCGGCTGGGACTTCCTGACCAAAGTACTGGGCCTTCCGCCCGAGAAACTGTGGGTGACCGTGCATGTATCCGACGATGAGGCAGCTGATATCTGGGTAAACGAGATCGGTGTCAGCCCCGAGCGCATATCTCGACTGGATGAGGACAACTTCTGGCAGATGGGTGACACAGGCCCTTGCGGCCCATGTTCCGAGTTGTTTTACGATCACGGACCCGATGTTCCGGGCGGCCCTCCGGGCAGTGAGGACGATGACCTGGATCGCTATGTAGAGATCTGGAATCTTGTTTTCATGCAGTACAACCGGGGCCAGGACGGCACGCTCAACCCGTTACCCAAGACTTCTGTGGATACCGGCATGGGCCTGGAGCGCGTCGCCGCCGTGATGCAGGGGGTACACAGCAATTACGAGATCGACCTGTTTCAGGCGCTGATCAAGTCAGCGGCCCACATCCTGGGCGTGAATGACCTGCAAAACAGCTCTCTCAATGTGATCGCCGACCATATCCGCTCCTGTGCATTCCTGGTAGTCGATGGCGTCATGCCCGGTAACGAGGGCCGTGGCTATGTGCTGCGCCGGATCATCCGCAGGGCAATTCGCCATGGCAACAAACTGGGCGCTACCGAGCCCTTTTTCCATAAGCTGGTGGGCACCCTGGCCGAGCAGATGGGCGATGCCTACCCGGAACTGGTAAAGCGCCAGGCACAGGTGGAGCAGGCATTGCTGGCCGAGGAAGAGCAATTTGCCAAGACCCTGGACAACGGCATGCAGATCCTCGATGAGGCCCTTGCCGGCCTGGGTGGTACACAGATACCGGGAGAATTGGTGTTCAAGCTCTACGATACCTATGGTTTCCCGACGGACCTGACCAATGACATCGCCCGCGAGCGCGGCCTGACACTCGACATGGCAGGCTATGAGTCAGCCATGGCCGAGCAGCGGTCCCGCTCACAGGAAAGTGGCAGTTTCAAGGTCGACTACAGCGCGGTACTCACCCTGGACGGCAGCACCGAATTTACTGGCTACGACAGTGTGGATGGCCAGGGTGGGGTGACCGCCATACTGCGTGATGGCGAGCAGGTAACGTCACTGGCGGCTGGGGAAGAGGGCATTGTGGTGCTGGACAGGACCCCTTTTTACGGAGAGTCCGGTGGCCAGGTGGGAGACTGTGGCTATCTTGGCGCCGATGGCACCCGCTTGGAGGTAACCGATACCACCAAGGCCTCCGGTCATCATCTTCATCATGTAAAAGTGCTGGAGGGTACGGTCAAAACAGGCGATGTCCTGGATGCCAGGGTCGAGGCCGGGGTTCGCCAGCGCACGCGGCTCAACCACTCCGCGACGCACCTGCTGCATGCGGCACTGCGCAGCGTGCTGGGCGATCACGTGGCGCAAAAAGGATCGCTGGTCGACTCTGAACGCCTGCGTTTCGACTTCTCGCATCCCCAGGCGGTGAGTTCCAGTCAATTGAAAGAAATTGAGGGCCTGGTGAACGACCAGATCCGGGCCAACACTGAGGTCGGTACGCGCTTGATGTCGATGGAGGATGCCGTCGCGGCGGGCGCAATGGCCTTGTTTGGCGAGAAATATGGTGATGAGGTGCGGGTGCTTTCCATGGGAGAAGATGATTTTTCCGTGGAGTTGTGTGGCGGTACCCACGCCAGTCGCACCGGGGATATCGGTTTGATGCGCATTGTATCCGAGTCGGGTGTGGCCTCGGGGGTGCGACGGATTGAGGGGGTCACAGGGCCTGTTGCCCTGGCAGTAATAGACCGTGATGAACAGCGCCTGGCTGCGGTTTGCGCAACGGTTAAGGGCACCAGCGACAATGTTGTTGATAAAGTGTCTGCCCTGCGCAGTGAAAATCGCGAACTCGAGAAGGAAATCAGTCGGCTCAAGCAGAAGCTGGCCTCCTCGGCGGGCACCGACCTGACAGCTGGTGCGGTGGATGTCGCCGGTATAAAGGTGTTGGCTGTGAACGTTGATGGTGCCGATGCAAAGTCACTGCGCGACACCCTGGACCAGTGCAAGAACAAGCTGGGTAGCGCGGTAATCCTGCTGTCAGCGATAAGCGATGACAAGGTCGCGTTGGCGGCTGGTGTGACAGCGGACCTTACCGATCGGATCAAGGCCGGTGACCTGATGCGAGAGGTGGCCCAACGCCTTGGTGGTAAGGGCGGGGGTCGGCCGGATATGGCGCAGGGCGGTGGCAGTGATGTCGCGGCCCTGCCCAAAGTGCTCGAGAGCGTGCCGGAATGGGTGGCATCCGCCCTGCGCTGATCCCGGGGTGGGCCGATAATAGCGTCATCATGGCGGTTTTATTGGCGTTAACTTTGGTGTTTAATAGCGCCCTTTTTTCCGGGGAGGCCAGAGTAGGCCACTCCACGTTGTATTACAGGTAGTCATGAGTCTGATTGTTCAGAAATTTGGTGGCACCTCGGTGGGTTCTGTAGAGCGCATCGGACAGGTAGCCGACAAGGTTGCCCGGTTTCGTGCCGAAGGGCACGACGTGATAGTCGTGGTGTCGGCTATGAGCGGCGAAACCAATCGCCTGATCGAACTTGCCAACGAGATGCAGGATCGCCCCGTGCCTCGGGAACTGGATGTGCTGATCTCTACCGGCGAACAGGTCACCACTGCCTTGCTCAGTATGGCCCTCAATGACCGCGGGGTTAAGGCCAAATCCTTCAACGGCAGCCAGGTGAGAATTCTGACCGATAACGCCCATACCAAAGCGCGTATAAGGGAAATAGATAACGAGCGGCTGCACAGTGGGCTAGAGGCGGGCTACGTGCTGGTGGTGGCAGGTTTCCAGGGGGTGGATGAGCACGGCAACATCACCACGCTGGGCCGCGGCGGCTCCGATACTACAGCAGTTGCGCTGGCTGCGGCTCTCAAGGCGGATGAGTGTCAGATTTATACTGATGTTGATGGTGTTTACACCACCGACCCACGGGTCGTCGATGGCGCGCGCCGGCTGGACCGGATTACCTTTGAGGAGATGCTGGAAATGGCCAGCATGGGCTCCAAGGTGTTGCAGATTCGCGCCGTAGAATTTGCCGGGAAGTACCAGGTGCCACTGCGGGTGCTGCACAGCTTCCAGGATGGCCCCGGCACCCTGATTACACTGGAGGACGTTAACCAAATGGAAACACCAACAATAGCCGGTATCGCTTTCAATCGGGATGAGGCCAAGCTCACTATCCTTGGGGTGCCCGATATGCCTGGCATCGCACACAAGATCCTCGGGCCAATAGGCAATGCAAATATCGAAGTCGACGTCATCGTTCAGAATACCGGTGAGGACAACCACACAGATTTCAGTTTTACCGTCAGCCGAACGGACCTGCCGCGCGCACAGGAAGTGTTGCAGGCTGTCGCCGATGAGATCGGTGCCCGCGAAGTGTGCGGTGATGCAAAAATTGCCAAGGTGTCAGTCGTCGGCGTGGGAATGCGGTCACATGCGGGAGTGGCGAGCCAGATGTTTGCCGCATTGGCTGATGTGGGTATCAATATCCAGATGATTACCACCTCCGAAATAAAAATATCGGTCATCATCGAAGAGAAGTTTCTGGAGCTGGCGGTGCGCGCCCTGCATTCATCGTTTGGCCTGGACAGGGAACCAATAGACGAGGCAGTTGCCTGATATAACAAGGGTTTGTAAGAAAATGATAAGCAGGGTTCATTTGTGATGGTTGCATTTTCGGCAAAGTGAACTAGTAATAAGGACTCTGCGGCTGTGATGTGGCGAGGCAATTCTGCGTCGGGCCAATACGGGCGTGTAGACCAGGAGATAATAGGGAATGTTGATTTTGACCCGCAGGGTAGGAGAGTCGTTGATGGTCGGTGACTCCATAACTGTTACAGTTCTGGGTGTGAAGGGAAACCAGGTGCGCATCGGCGTTAATGCGCCAAAGGATGTAGCCGTGCATCGCGAAGAAATTTACAAGCGTATTCAGGGTGAGGAACCCGAGACGCCCACTGAGCAGAAATAACCCTCCCCAAAAACCGCTCTATAGCTTTGATTTTCTTCTGTTTGTGGTATTATTCCGCGCCTCGAGTCAGGGCCGGGTTCACCGAAATCTGCGAACCTGCTTGAACCCTCGAGGGCTACACTAAACTACTGAGTAAAGTTCAATCCGGAGAGCTGGCCGAGTGGCTGAAGGCGCACCCCTGCTAAGGGTGTATAGGCTTATACCCTATCGAGGGTTCGAATCCCTCGCTCTCCGCCATACAGTCTGCGAGTTGGAGACTTTTCCCAGCGACTGACCGCAGAAACCCCGCAAAGCCCGCTATTCAGCGGGTTTTTGCATTTCTGGGGTTGGCGTAACAGTGACCGGGAGACCTGTCCCTGGCGAATTCGTAATTCAGGCCGCTGTT
>Ga0316189_10005051_pt1 | contig 12644 bp, 10 predicted proteins | sample LowCovwburrow_MG_FD_204930 | JGI IMG/M metagenome (GOLD analysis project Ga0316189, IMG submission 204930) | Coastal sediment microbial communities from Maine, United States - Lowes Cove worm burrow | ecosystem: Environmental > Aquatic > Marine > Coastal > Sediment | place: USA: Maine... | reverse complement strand
TAATAAAATAGATACTCGCAAACGTTTATCTTTTTTATTAGTACTTAAACAAACAGGATGATTGCTACCAATAATTGGAATACCTTGAGAAGTTCCTGTGCCCAAAAATGTAACTTTCAAATGTGCTGATTTTTATAACAAAAATAGGGTTTATTTTTTTCTTTGCGTGTCTATTTTAATACCTTTGTTATCGACTGTTAATTCAATAAATTGAAATGGAAATTACCCTAAAAGGCGATATGGCTATCGAAAATGTGCCTTCATTAAAACAGAAAGCACTTCGTGTGAATTTGAATGAAAACATTTATGGAACATTTGCCGAAATTGGAGCTGGACAAGAAACTGTAAGACAGTTCTTTAGAGCTGGTGGTGCTTCTCGCACAATAGCAAAGTCAATGTCTGCTTACGATAAAGATTTTAGTGATGCCATTTATGGAATTGAAAACGATAAACGCTATGTAACTGAAGCGCGTTTACGAAAAATGCTTAATCATGAAATTCAGCTCATTGAAGAACGCATAACAAGAGAAAAGCATCCTAATAAATTGTTCTTTTCATTTGCTAATACTGTAGCTACTATTGATTTTGCAAAGAAATACAAAGGTCATGGTTGGGTTGGAATAAAATATCAACTTGATCCAGATCAAGATTATAATGATATCATTTTGCATTTTCGCTTTAAAGAGAACGACGCAAGACTACAACAAGAAACATTAGGAAAATTAGGTACAAACTTGGTTTATGGAGCATTTTATAAATATAATGAACCAAAAAAATTGTTGCGCTATTTATATGATCATTTAGATAAAGATCAAATAGAAATTGATACAATTAACTTTTCAGGACCAATTTTTGAACAAGTTGATAACAGATTAATGAGCTTACAACTGGTTAAAAATGGTATGACAGATGCCGTAATGTTTGCTCCAGATGGTAATAATGTTTTACCAGCTCGTGTACTTTATAAAAAAAACATTTTAACACTTCGTGGCAGTTTCAGGCCTGTAACTAAGGTAAACATGGATATGTATGAAAAATCATATAACATGTTTATAAAAGAAAATAGAGTCGATCTAGACAAAACTCAAGTAGTTTTTGAAATAACACTGTCTAATCTGAGAGCTGAAGGCGAAATTGATGAACAAGATTTCATGGATAGAGCACGATTACTCTGCTCACTAGGACAAACAGTATTAATTTCAAATTTCCAAGAATATTATAAACTCGTTGAATATTTCTCACAATACTCAAAAAATAGAATGGGATTAGCAATGGGAGTAAATAATTTGATTGATATTTTTGACGAAAAATATTACCGCCATTTAAGTGGTGGTATTTTAGAAGCCTTTGGAAAATTATTCTTCAAAGATCTACGCGTGTATTTATATCCAATGCAAAATGAGGATGGAAGTGTGACAAATAGTGAAAATTTAAAAGTACATCCAAGAATGAAGGAGCTTTACAAGTTTTTTAAATACAATGGAAAAGTTGTGGATATAGCTGAACATGACCAAGAAATTCTGTCAATTTTCTCAAGAACAGTATTAAAGATGATTGCAAAAAACAAGCAAGGTTGGGAAGAAATGTTACCTGAAGGTGTTGCTGAATTAATTAAACAACAAAGCTTATTTGGCTGTGAAACAGAAGAAATTCTTCATAAAAAAGATTAAATAAAAAGCGACCTATGGTCGCTTTTTTTATAACGCTAATATTTGAGCTGCATGATCTTTAGTTTTTACTTTATCAATGACATGAGAGATAATCCCGTTTTCACTAACTACAAAAGTTTTTCTGTGAATTCCATCATATTCACGTCCCATAAATTTCTTTAAACCCCAAACCCCAAAAGCATTAATTACTTCCTTATCAACATCTGCTAATAAAGGATATTGGAAATTAAACTTATTTCTAAAATTAGATTGCTTCTTCTCGTTATCAGCGCTTACACCAATAATTTCATAACCCTGATTTTGTAATTCTTTATAATTATCACTCAAATTACATGCTTCTGCTGTACAACCAGGAGTATTAGCCTTTGGATAAAAGAAAACCACTAGCTTTTTTCCTTTATAATCGCTTAATTTAATAAGCTTTCCATCTTGATCCTTTACTTCAAAATTTGGTGCCTTATCTCCTACTTTTAATGTGTTCATATTTATTAACTTTGATTTTTACAAAGATAAGTCAATGACCAAACAAGAGAAAGTAGAATTTGTTATTAATACCTTAAATAAATTATATCCAGAAATTCCAATTCCATTAGATCACAAAGATCCATATACATTACTCATTGCTGTACTAATGTCAGCTCAAAGTACTGATGTTAGAGTGAATAAAATAACTCCATTATTATTTGAGAAAGCTGATAATCCATATGACATGGTAAAACTAAGTGCTGATGAAATAAGGGAGATTATTAAACCCGTTGGTTTATCCCCAATGAAAAGCAAAGGAATTTACGGTTTGTCTAAAATTTTAATTGATAAATACAATGGCCAAGTACCACAAAGTTTTGAAGCCTTAGAAGCCTTACCTGCTGTTGGTCATAAAACTGCTAGTGTAGTTATGTCTCAAGCCTTTGGAATTCCTGCATTTCCTGTAGACACACATATACATCGCTTAATGTACAGATGGAATTTAACTAATGGAAAAAATGTAGTACAAACTGAAAAAGATGCTAAACGTCTTTTTCCAATTGAACTTTGGAATGATTTGCATTTACAAATTATTTGGTATGGTAGAGAGTATTCTCCCGCAAGAGGTTGGGATCTTGATAAGGATATTATTACTAAAACTATTGGTAGAAAATCTGTTATTGATCAATATTATAAGAAATAAAAAAGCCTTGATTAATAATCAAGGCTTTTTTTCGCCAAAGTTTAGTTTAAAAGCGCTTCAAACTTTAATTTACTTTTACTACAATTTATAACACTTAAAGCTTGAGAATAATTCAGAAGAAAATTAACCGTTTCTTCCCTCGGTTCTAATATTTGGTTATGTTTCGAATTTTCAATGTAAAGTTTTGCCATTTACTTAATTTTTGGTTTGTTAAGTTATTAACGAGACAAAACTAATTATATTGTATAAACTCTATTTAATTTGTTAAAACTATATTATGCTTATCAATTACCTTTCTTAAGTTTATAAGTGCATAACGCATTCTTCCTAAGGCAGTATTGATACTAACTCCTGTATTATCAGATATTTCTTTAAAACTCATATCATTATACATACGCATAATGAGTACTTGTTTTTGATCTTCAGGTAACTCCTCTATCAAACGACGCACATCATCTTCAACTTGAGATTTTATAAGGCTTTTCTCTGCATTTAATGACGAATCACTAATCACAGAAAAAATATCAAAATCTGTACTATTGTCAAATTTTGGCATACGATTGTTCTTTCTAAAATGATCAATGACCAAATTATGAGCTATTCTCATAACCCAAGGCAAGAATTTACCTTCTTCATTGTATTTACCTAGTTTTAAAGTACGTATAACCTTAATAAAGGTATCTTGAAAGACATCTTCAGTGATATCTCTATCATATACTTTAGAGTAAATAAAACTGTAAATTTTTTGTTTGTGACGCTTAATTAGGATTGAGAGTGAATTTTCGTCTCCTTTAATGTAGCTACTAACCAGAACAGCATCTGTAATAAGTTCTCTTTTCATAATCATTACTTTTTTAATGCACAGAATTTAACTTCAATGCTTGGGGATTTAAAATTTAAAAAGTAATGTTATGTTATAGGCTAATAGTTTAATTTGCTGTTTAATACAAACCAAATATAACAACAATCATTCCTAAAAAGCAAAAAGAATTTGCTTTTTTTATCAATTTAACATAATTACAGTTCATTTTTATTGCTGAAATAGTTGTAGTATCTTTGCAAGATTATTTCCTTAAAACATAGATGAATACAGACATTTCAAGCGTAAACCCGAAGACTAATATTATAATAAAAGGAGCCAAATTACATAACCTAAAAAATATTGATGTTGTAATACCTCGAAATAAATTAGTGGTTATCACTGGATTATCAGGATCTGGAAAATCAAGTTTAGCCTTTGACACCTTGTATGCAGAAGGGCAAAGACGCTATGTTGAAAGCCTTTCAAGCTATGCAAGACAGTTTTTAGGTCGTCTCAATAAACCAAAAGTAGATTATATTAAAGGTATTGCTCCAGCTATAGCTATTGAGCAAAAAGTAAATTCTACCAATCCACGTTCTACAGTTGGGACAACAACTGAAATTTACGATTATTTAAAACTGTTGTTTGCAAGGATTGGAAAAACATATTCGCCAAAATCTGGAGAAGAAGTGAAAAAAGATTCAGTTTCTGATGTTATAAATTATATCAAAGAGTTAAACGAAGGTGAAAAATTATTACTCCTCTCTCCTATTTATTTGGAAGAAGGCAGAAGTCTTGAAGATAAACTTAAAGCGCTTTTACAACAAGGTTATGCTCGTGTGAAAGTTGGTGATGAAGTTCAAAGAATCGATGATGTTAAAAACCCTAAAGGCAATATTCAACTTGTAGTAGATAGGATCATTATTAAACATGAAGAAGATTTTTATAACAGATTAGCGGATGCTATTCAAATGTCCTTTTTTGAAGGAAAAGGTGAATGTTTTGTAGAAAAACTATCTGACAGTACATCAAGGCATTTTAGTAATAAATTTGAATTAGATAATATTAAGTTTCTTGAACCCAACATTCATCTATTCAGTTTTAACAATCCTTATGGAGCATGTCCAAAGTGTGAAGGTTATGGAGATGTCATTGGAATTGATGAAAATTTAGTTGTTCCTAATACAAGCTTGTCTGTATATGATAATGCCATTTTTGCCTGGAGAGGAGAAAGCATGAGTTGGTATCGTGATCAATTGGTTAACAATTCACATAAATTTGATTTCCCAATTCACAAAGCATACTTTGAACTATCAACAAAGCAAAAACAACTTATTTGGGATGGTAATCAATATTTTGAAGGTCTAAATTCTTTCTTTACAGAATTAGAATCAAAAGCTTATAAAATTCAAAACCGTGTGATGCTCTCTAGATATAGAGGCAAAACTAAATGTAGCACATGTAATGGTAAACGCCTAAGAGCAGAAGCAAATTATGTTAGAGTAGCAAATGCTACAATTACAGATTTAGTTGAGTTATCATTAAAAAAATTAAGTGACTTCTTTAAGCAATTAGAACTTAATAATCAGGATACAAAAATTGCAAAACGATTATTGGCAGAAATTAATAATCGTATAGCTTTTCTAACTAATGTTGGCTTAGACTACTTAACCCTAAATAGAAAATCAAACACCTTATCTGGAGGAGAAAGTCAGCGCATCAATTTGGCAACTTCACTTGGTAGTAGCCTTGTTGGCTCTATGTATATATTAGACGAACCAAGTATTGGTTTACATCCACGTGATACTGAACGTTTAATTACTGTATTAAAATCTTTACGTGATTTAGGAAATACAGTAATTGTTGTAGAACATGATGAGGATATCATGGCTCAAGCAGATGAAATCATTGATATTGGCCCTGAAGCTGGAACGCTAGGTGGACATGTGGTTGCTACTGGAACCTATGATGATATACTAAAATCAGAATCCTTAACTGCACAATATTTAAATGGAACTTTAGAAATTGAAGTCCCTAAACAACGACGAACTACAAAGTATTTTGTTGAAATAAAAGGTGCTAGAGAACATAATTTAAAAAATATTGATGTCGTATTTCCTTTAGGCATGCTCACAGTAATTACTGGAGTTTCAGGAAGTGGTAAGAGTACATTGGTTAAAAAGATTCTTTACCCTTCACTTTTAAAAGAAATTGGAAGTTATGGTGATAAACCTGGAGAATTTTCATCAATATCTGGAAACTTTAGTAATGTAAAGCACATTGAATTTGTTGATCAAAATCCTATCGGAAGATCTTCACGCTCCAACCCTGTAACATATATTAAGGCTTATGATGATATTAGAGCATTATATTCTAAACAAAAATTAAGCACAATAAGAGGCTATCAAGCAAAACATTTTAGTTTTAATGTTGATGGTGGACGCTGTGAAACTTGTAAAGGAGAAGGTGAAGTAACTATTGAGATGCAATTTATGGCTGATGTTCACTTAGAGTGTGAAACCTGCAAAGGAAAACGTTTTAAGAAAGAAGTACTAGAAGTTAATTTTGAAAGCAAATCCATTGATGATATTTTAAACATGACTATTGATAATGCTATTGCATTTTTTGATGAACATGGACAAGCAAAAATTAAAAATAAGCTACAACCTTTGCAAGATGTTGGATTGGGTTATGTGACACTAGGTCAAAGTTCTTCAACCCTGTCTGGTGGCGAAGCACAACGTATCAAATTAGCAACTTTTTTAGGTAAAGGAAATGCTAAAGAAACTGCTCTATTTATTTTTGATGAACCTACTACTGGTTTACACTTTCATGACATTAAAAAACTATTGAAATCATTTAATGCTTTAATTGAAAAAGGGCACTCAATAATAGTGGTAGAACATAATTTAGAACTCATTAAATGTGCTGATTATATTATTGATTTAGGTCAAGAAGGTGGCGAAAATGGAGGCGCGATTATGGCAACAGGAACTCCTGAAACTGTTGCATCTATAGATACATCATTTACAGCAACATATTTAAAGGAAAAACTTTAATAAAATGCAAACGTCAAGGCTAGCATTATTAATACAGCAATAGGTATTACAAACAACATATAAACAAAGCTTGCCATACATGCCTTAATAAAACTTATAAAAAATCCTTGCTGATAAAATTTTCTCAACGCAAAAACTAGATATAAAAATGTTGACATCACAGCCAGCGTATCTATCCAATCTGGAATATCTTTGAAGTAGTTAATTCCTAGCAAAATACACATGAGCACAAAAAGGAATGAGAAGTAATAAAAACTAAACACCAAATGATGCGCAAAGGTTCCTCTTCTCCAATAAAATACTTTTAATATCATTGCGAAAATTGGTAATAAAATAAATAATGAAATAGGTATACTATCAAAAAGTGCTTGCAAAATCCCACCTCCTTTGTTCTTATGAAATTTTAATAATTGTTTGTAAAATAATGTTTTAAAAAAACCAGCATCTTCTTTCATTCCAATACCCATTAACAGTTCTTTTTCTGGAGCTTCTGCAGCAATTAATGAGTCTAACTTTTTTGTATCATAGCCTAAAAACTCATTTTTTATGTTTTTTGATTTAGACGCATTTGCAATTACTGAATCTAATTCTCGTCTTTCTTCATCTGATAATCCAGACATTATTCCATCATTACCTAATGGTATCTTAAAATTGGCAATAGCTGAAGAATCAATTGGGTTTAAATTAATTGAGTCTTGAGATTGTTCTAGTTCAAAACCCTTTTTTAAAGTTTTATCCAAGTCTGCATTATACTCTCTAACCTTAAATGAAAACAAAAAGAAAAATACAACAGATATGAATAAATACATTTGAGCTGGATGCAAATACATTAATCGTTTACCACTAACAAATCGTTTTGCTAACACTCCTGGCTTAAATACCAGAGGAACAAAACTTCTGAAAAATCGTGCATCAAATGAAAAGTAATTGGCAATAGTGTTGTAAAAAAGCACGCCAACGGTTAAATCTTCTTCTGTTTTTTGCCCACAATGAGGGCAAAATTCAAATCCCTTTTCATGCTCAGATTCACAGTTCTGACAAGTAGTAACATTAGCTTCTAAAACAAAATCTACACTCTCTTCGTCTTCAGATGGATTACTTATTTCAGTATTTTCAGACATTGATGGTTGGTTAGCGGCTTGTTAGCCAGTCATAAATTTAATAAAAAGAAGACAATCTCCTTAACTTAATGACGAGTAATGCCATTTCATTGTTACTTGTTGTTTTTTAATCTCTGTTTATCAAGTACTTATAGTTTTGGCACAACAATTGAAACTTATTAAATAAATAGCGTAAGCCGAAAGCTATTCCGAATAGATCGGAACATGAGGCATCTTAATACTTTTTACTATGAAAAAAATAACATTAGTAATCACAGCAATGTTAATTGGATTAACAGCTGTATCAGCAACAGAAAAAATTTCTGATTTGAAAGGTGAAAGATTAGAAATTACAAAACGCTATCGTTTTATGCAACCTATTAAGTTTGTTGAGCGTGGTGTTGAATTCCTTATTTTTACAAATGGAGAAATTGATTTTAATACAGAAATAAATAATCCATATCAGGATCTATTTTATGAACGTAGAGATTCAAAACGTAGTTCAGTTAACGCCTCTTTTGGAACAAGAACAAATGGTCGTGTAAAATATACTCGTAAGAGAGGAGCCATTATTCAACAAGACAGATTTGGTCGTGTTCGTAGAGTTGGTAATGTATTTGTAAACTATGACTCCAAGGGTCGAGTAAAACGTGTAGGTTCTGTGTTCATGAAGTATAGACATGGCAAACTTAAACAAGTTGGAGGTTTGGTAGTACAATACAATCGTTATGGAAGCATGGTTGCAATAAGAGGTCATGTAAACCATCATAATCAAGGTTGTGGTTTTTGTGGAGCAACTAGTTGTAGTGCAAATCATTTTGATAAACGCTATGCAGAAAGATATAATGATGGTCGTTGGTATGATGACGATTATGATGACGACATGTATTATTACGGAAAAAAAGAAAATACAAAACAGAAGAAAAAAAGAAAGCGTCTCTAAATCTATGAACGTTTTATATTTTGGTTGGTTAGTTAAACCCTTCACATTAAACTGTGAAGGGTTTTTATTTTCATTAGCATCGTTAATAAGTTTTAAGTATTTAATAATCAATGCTTTAATAAATACTGCTGTTTTTTGGCACACTGTTTGTAATTAAGAAAATGTATTCAATCTTAAAACAAACAATTATGAAAAAATTAGGAACATTAATAGCAGTTTTTCTCCTCACAGGAGTTACTGCGTTTGCAACCACAACCAAAACATCTGGAACAAGTTTTTATGAAAGAGGTTATGGTAATTCTTTCATATTTGTTGAGCAAGGTGTAGAATTTGCTGTTTTTCCAGATGGCCAATTTGATTTTAATGTAGATAATTATAGGCCAAACTTTAGCGCTTACGCAGGTTTTGATGGAGTTAGTATTAGTTTTAATACAGGACACAGTTATGATGCTTATGTTCAGTATGATGATTATGGTGCTGTAATTCAAATTGAAAATGTCCCTGTTTATTATGATTATTATGGACGTATTATTCGCGCTGGTGATGTACGCATTAATTATAATAACTATGGTCGTGTAGCACGTGTTGGAGGTTTATATGTTCACTATAACAGATATAATAGATATTCACACTATACAGGTTATATTAATGTGTATAATAGAAATTATGTTTACAGACCATGGCACACCTATTATGCTTCTCCAATTATTAACTTATGTATTGTACTTAATAGACCATACAGACAATATTATGTACCTGTAAGACACTCATATTACAGACCTTACAGAGAAAATTATAGACCTAGCGTATCATACAATGCTGGAAGAAGAGATTCGAGAGTCGCAAATAACTCAAATAGACGTAGTGATAGATATATTCAGGATAATAAAGGAAGACGAAGTAGTAATAGGCTTGCTGATAATTCACGATCTGTTTCGAAAAGAGGAAAATCTGATAGAATAGATTCAAAAAGAAATTCATCAAGAAAAGATATTAAAAGCAATAGAACTAATACTTCAAAATCAAGACGAATAGAAGTTAAGCGTCCAGTTGAAAGAAAAGCAACTAGTAGAACAGTTACTAAGCGCAATCCTGTTAGAAAAACTAACTCTGTAGAAAATAAAAGGAGTAAAAGAACCGTTGAAAAAAGGTCAACACCAAAAAAACGTGTAGCAAAAACAAATACTGTGAAACAACGCTCTAGCAATAGAAGTAAATCACAGCGTGTAGCGAAACCTACACCAAAAAGAAAAACAACTGCTAAATCATCTAGATCATCAAACTCTAAGAGATCAAAAGGCAGAAGACAATAAATATTATTTTGGTTAGTTAGTTAGTTAGTAAATCCTGCAAGTAGTATGCCTCAAAGCACCTTGCGGGATTTTCCTTTTCATAAATAGTTTACTTTTTCAAAAACTTATCCAAGATAATTGAAATATCTTCAGAAAACCTAAGTGTATAAATCACAAAAGCATAACAAGTACTAATCAACATTGATTTTAAGGTTATATTAATAATTGGATGAAATGCAAAATCCCAAAAATAGAATAACCCAATTAACACAATAATAAGAATTAACGTTTTTGCTGTACTAGTTGTAAATGGCGACATTTTAAATTTTAAATAAACAAATATTAGTTTTGAGGCATTATAAACAACTATAGAAATAAATGTAGCAAAAGCGGCACCATTTATTCCATATTTTGGTATTAAAACTAAGTTTAATATAACTGTGATAATGGCTAGCAATATTCCTAAAACAAGTACAACTTTATAATAATCGCTATTAAATAGAATAGCATTATTATTCCCAATAACATTATCTGCGAGTTTTGCTATGCCAACTATAAAAACAACTATTAGTCCTCCACTAAACTTATCAGGAATTAATTCATACAACTGATTAATATTTAACACAATCAATAAAAAGATTAAACCACTAATAATAAAAAGATTTAAAGAACTTTTTTTATATAGTGTGTTAAGTCCTTCTTTATCATTTTCATTTAAGAGTTTTGCAGTTATAGGGTTGGTGATTTGGTGCATTGATCTGGCAGGAACTCCAATAACTGAAGCTATATAAATAGCAACACCATAATAAGCAACATTTTCAATTGCTTTGAGTTCTCCAATCATGAACTTATCTATTTCTAAAATAATACTACCAACAGAACCAGCTATGATAATAAGTAATGCATATTTAATAATTGAAGATAAATTTGGGATTCTACCCAATCTTAAAATAGGACTTTTAATACTAAAAGCATATAGCATCATTACAGTTGTTCTAACAGCATATACAATTACAACTCCATAAATAAAAACTTCAACAGAAATCAAATCAAGATGAATGCATAAAAAAAGCAGAAGCACTCCTACTCTATGAAATACCTCTTTCATAAAGTTTCCAAATACACTCTGCATTTGAACTTTGACCCAAGCATAAAATATTTCAAAATAAGCGAAACATGCAGCAGTTACAAAAATAAGCCAAACATATTCTTCAATTATAGCATTTTTATCTGATAGTAACTCTGCTATATAGTCATAGCTAAACCAACCAATACAACCAAGTGGAAGAATAAAAGCTAATGGAAGAATTAGCATTATAGTTAGAAAACTATTAATATTATTTCTAGTTTTGAACGATGAATAGAATTTAATAATGGTATTATGAGCTCCTAAGGCAAACAAAGGCATCATAATATTTGCAGATGATAATACAAATGCAACTAAGCCATGATATTCATCAGAAAGAAATTGAGTAAATAAGAAAAGAACATTTATGGCACCAATACCAAAACCTAAATAGGTTATTATGGTGTTTTTAAATGTTTGTCTTTGTACAATTCCCATTAATTAATATCCTTGTTTATGAGTTCGGCTAATATAGAAGTTAGGGTTTTCCTGCTATATTGTTGTAAGCCTATTCCGTTACTTTTTAATTCTCCTGACCTAAATGATTCAAACAAACTTATAATTGTGTTTTTAATAGCGTCATAGTCATTATATAAAAAATAATTGCCAGTATTAGTGGTTTTTAAAATATCATGAACATCAGAACCGTCAGGACCTATTGCCAAAATTGGTCTGTTAGAAACCATGTATTCAAACAATTTTCCAGGAATTATACATTTGGTGTCTTCTGAATCAATTTCAATAAGTAACAACACTTGCGATTGCTTCTGAAATTTAATAGCATCCTTATGAGAAACATAACCTTTTAAACTTACATATTGTGAAAGATTATGTGCTTCAATACTTCTTAAAATATCTTTGCTTACTGCTCCTACAAAATTGAGTTGAAACATTGATGCAAATATTTTATCTTCATTTATTAGATCTTCTAAAACTTTCCACAACACTTCTGGATTTCTATCAGACAACAAAGAACCTATATGAGATAATGAAAACTTTTCATCTAAAACAAAATCGTTAACAGATTCATGGTCATAACCATTAGTGATAACTTCAATAGGTTGCTGTGTTAATCCTTCAAAATTAACTTTAGTAACATTACTTGTTACTACAATCTGATCTGCTGCATTTAAAACCTTAGACTCTAAATATTTATGCTTTTTTCGTGCAATTGATGTTAGCTTTAATTTTTTATGATATCCAATAGTAGTCCATGGATCTCTGAAATCTGCAATCCATTTAATATTTAAATTTGTTTTAAGTTGTTCTCCAATAAGGTGTAAACTATGAGGTGGTCCAGTTGTGATAATCGTATCAATGTTATGTTCATTGATATATGTTGACAAGAATTTTACTGAAGGTTTAATCCAATTTTTTCTAGCGTCAGGAATAAAAAAATTTCCTCTTACAAAAAGCATCAAACTTTCAACTAAGCTTTGTTTTTTCTTATCAGGAATAATGCCCTTACTTATATTTTTCGATTG
>Ga0316189_10005050_pt1 | contig 12646 bp, 12 predicted proteins | sample LowCovwburrow_MG_FD_204930 | JGI IMG/M metagenome (GOLD analysis project Ga0316189, IMG submission 204930) | Coastal sediment microbial communities from Maine, United States - Lowes Cove worm burrow | ecosystem: Environmental > Aquatic > Marine > Coastal > Sediment | place: USA: Maine... | reverse complement strand
GCCGCTATTGTTGAGAAAAAACAGCCAATCGGCATGTTGTGGGATTATCAGGTGTTTGATCTTGACGGCTGGGTTGTTCCCAAAGGTGGTAAAAACCAGGCTGAAGTGATGAAATACCTGAAATTTGCCACAGACACACAACGTCTGGCAGATCAGGCCAAGTACATTTCCTATGGTCCTGCCCGTCATTCTTCAGGTCCATTGGTTGGCAAGCACGGCAAACTCGGCATCGATATGAAGCCTCATATGCCAACGAATGCCAAAAACTCCAAAACTCAATTGCTGTTGAACTACGAATGGTGGGCCGATAACCGCGCCTCACTTGATGAACGTTTCAACGCATGGCTGGCAAAATAGTCAGTTTTTGAAACAAAATACTGGCGACAAGTTCTGCTTGTCGCCAGACCTTTCAGGCTTCAGCACTTAGAACGTTGTTAAAGCGCCTGTCCCGAGGAAATTATAAAAACAGATTACAGGGAAAACGGGGATGGAAACCACAACTGCTAACCAACCACTTGTCACAGCCGATGGCACACCGCTAAAAACCAGTTTGCAACGGGCAATGCGACGCAAACGCCGTCAGGCTTTTTTGCTTGTCCTGCCGTTGTTGATTTTTATATTTATGCTGTTTGTTATCCCCATTGTCTCGATGTTATCCCGCAGTGTCGCTAACCCTGAAGTGAACTCCATTCTGCCGCGCACAGTTGTTGCGCTTCAGTCATGGGATGAAACAAGCGGTAAACTTCCCGACGAACCGGTTTATGCGGCCATGGCCGAAGATTTGCTCGAAGCCAAGAAAAATGGCCTTAACGGTAAAGTTGGAAAACGTCTGAACTTTGAATTGCCTGGCATGGCCAGTTTGTTCCGCTCCAGCCCGCGTCGTGTCAAGCGTATGCAACCAGGGCCCTATAAAGACAAAATGATCGCCATTAAATTTATTGGCAAATTGTGGGGCGATGCTGCGACCTGGCAGTTGATCAAACGCGAAAGTGATCCGACGACGGCTTCATATTATCTTTCTGCCCTCGACATGACCTATGCCAATGATGGCAGCATGACGATGAAACCGGAAGATCAGCGGATTTATAAATTTCTTTTTGCCCGGACATTCCTGATGAGCATTGGCATCACCTTTATGACCATTTTGCTCGGCTATCCGATTGCCTATCTATTGGCAACATTACCGCTTCGCCATGCAGCATTATTGATGATATTGGTACTGTTGCCGTTCTGGACATCGCTGCTGGTGCGAACATCATCCTGGATGGTTCTGCTCGGCACTGAAGGGGTTATTAACGAGCTTTTGGTGTGGACAGGACTGGTCGATACGAACAACCGGCTGGAGCTGATCAATAACCGGACCGGCACCTTTGTGGCGATGACCCACATTTTGTTGCCCTTTATGATCCTGCCGCTCTACAGCGTTATGAAAACCATCCCGCCCAGCTATATGCGTGCGGCCCGCTCCATGGGGGCCACCCAGCTCAGGGCACATATTAAAGTTTATTTTCCGCTGACCCTGACCGGTATTGGCGCTGGCACCTTGCTGGTGTTTATTCTGGCGATTGGCTACTACATCACGCCGCAACTGGTTGGCGGACGTACCGGTGTGTTTATCTCCAACGAGATTGCCCGGCATTTTGAACTTACCAGTAATTGGGGCCTTGCCTCGGCACTTGGTGCTTTGTTGTTCTTATTTGTTCTTGTCCTCTATGCGCTCTATGATCGCATTATCGGCATTGACAAGATGAAACTGGGTTAAGGAAGGGATTATCATGGCTTTACCTGCTCACGTCGAACCGTTGGAACGGGCCTGGTTTTATACATATCGTGTAATTTGCGGGCTGATTTTTTTCTTCCTGATTGCACCGATCATCGTCATCATTCCGCTGTCTTTCAGTGGCGGGTTTTATCTGACCTTCACCCAGAAAATGCTGTCACTGGACCCGGAAGGTTATTCACTGCAATGGTATCGCGACTTCTTTAGCGATCAGAAATGGATTGACGGGGTATATAACAGCTTTTTCATTGCCATTTGTTCAGCTCTGATCTCGACGTCGCTTGGTACCCTTGCAGCTCTCGGCCTTAGCCGGCCGGAAATGCCCTACCGCAAGGCATTGATGGCCTTGCTGATCTCGCCAATGATTGTCCCGCTGATTGTCTCGGCTCTCGGTATGTATTTCTTCCTGGTGAAAATCGGTCTGGCTTCGACCTATACCGGTATTATCCTCTCCCATGCGGTGCTGGGAACGCCATTTGTGGTGATTACCGTAACAGCTACGCTCAGCGGCTTTGACCAGTCACTGATCCGCGCCGGGCTTAATCTGGGGGCAAAACCGTCAACAGTTTTCTTCCGGATCATCATGCCACTCATTCTGCCAGGTGTAATATCAGGCGCCTTGTTTGCCTTTATCACCTCTTTTGATGAAGTGGTTGTCATCAACTTTGTCGGCACCACCGTCCAGCAGACGATTCCACAAGTGATGTTCAGGGGTTTGCGTGAGAATATCTCACCGACCATTCTGGCTGTGGCAACTATTCTGGTGATGATCTCTGTGGCCCTGCTGGTGACCATGGAGCTGTTGCGCCGCCGTTCAGAGCGGATGCGTGGTATGTCACCGGGTTAAACTTGGCAACATCATGCTGAACATTTTAAAACGCTGCCGGATTAACTTTAAAATCCACCGGCAGCGTTTTGTTTTTTTGCTTACCCTGATGGCTGTTCTGACAACCAACGCCCGCCCGCTGCATTTTCCGGCAATGGCCAATGGGTTGCCGGTTGATCTGGCCCTGGTGCTGGCGGTCGATGTTTCCTACTCGGTTGATGAAACAGAGTTTCGCTTGCAGATGGACGGCATGGCACTGGCCTTTCAGCACCCGGCAGTCCACCGTGCCATTATGAGCGGTCCTTATCGGCGTATTGCAATTGCCGTAACCCAGTGGTCTGGTGAAAACCGTCAGATTGTCAGTATCCCCTGGCAAATCGTTGATAGCCCGCAGGCAGCTCTGGTTTTTGCCAACAGACTGGCCCGTGAGCCCCGTCGCATCGAAGAAGGTGGTACCGCCACAGGTGCCGCCATGCGCCATGCAGGAGCCTTGTTGCTCAGCGCCCCCTTTAATACCTTTCGCAGAGTGATTGACATATCATCTGATGGGCGCAATAACCGTGGTATCTGGCCTTCAAACGTTCGCAACCAGCTTGCGGCCCACAATATCACCATCAATGGACTGGCAATTTTAAACGAATGGCCAACACTCAAATTTTATTTTGAAAACCACATTATCGGTGGCCCATATCATTTCGTTATCGTTGCCAATGACTATCAGGCCTACACAGATGCCATCCGCCAGAAACTGATAAAAGAAATTTCCGGACCGGGTATATCCTGACGGTCACAATAATATGGTCAAGCGCTTCGAGGCTATGCCGTGAGCGCAATATTGTTTTCAGTATTTGTGGAAAGAACAGGGCAGCAATCGCTGCCCCGGTGCCACTGCACCGCGCCCGCGCAGGCCCGAGCGTAGCGAGGCTATGCCGTGAGCGCAATCAAGCCCCCAGCGTAGCTATTATCCGCGCCCAGCTCCTGATACCTTTATGAAAACTGTTGATGTCGTATTTCTCATTTGGTGAATGAATGGCATCATCACTCAGACCAAACCCCACCAGAATAGAATCCATGCCCAATACGTCCTTAAACGCCCCGACGATCGGAATTGAACCGCCGCACCCCATCATCACCGGTGCTTTGCCAAACTCTTGCTCAAGCGCACCTGCGGCTTGTTTCAGATATTGATTATCCTGGCTGATCTCAAGCGCCGGTGAAAAGCAGCCCTCACTCATAAATGTGGCCGTGCAGTCAGCCGGCAGGCGCTTGGTGACAAAGTCCCGGAATCCTTGCAAAATCTTTGCCGGGTCCTGCTTGCTCACCAGCCGGAAGGAGATTTTTGCCGAGGCCTTTGCCGGAATAACGGTTTTCGACCCGGCACCAATATAGCCACCCCAGATGCCGTTGACATCGGCCGTTGGTCGTGACCACACTTGCTCGAGAATTGAATGTTCCTTTTCACCGGCCGGTTCACTCAAGTTCACATCACTTAAAAGTTTTTTTGCCGCCCCCTCAAGTCTTTGCCATTGCTCAACCGTTTCAGGCGGCAAGTCATCAACCCCGTCATAAAAGCCTTCAATAGTGATGGTGCCGTTTTCATTGTGCATATCGCCCAGTATTTTAGTCAGCACCCGGATCGGATTGATCGCGGCACCACCATATAATCCGGAATGCAGATCAATTGCCGGGCCATTTATAATGACTTCCTCATGCACCAAACCGCGCAGCCGGGTGGTGATTGCCGGGGTCTCTGCATCCCACATATTGGTGTCACAGACCAACGCTACATCATAGGATAATTCATCCTTGTTCTCGGCCAGAAAAGCATCCAGCGAGGGTGAACCGGACTCTTCTTCACCTTCAAACAACAAGGTCATATTCAAAGATTGTATAAATGACGCATTGATCATCGCGCGTACAGCTTCTATGAATGTCAGCAGTTGGCCTTTGTCATCTGCCGCGCCGCGCGCGAAAATGCGTTCAATTCCGTCCTCTCCGGTTACTCTGACCGGTTCAAATGGTGGCGAATTCCATTCTTCCAGCGGCTCTGGTGGCTGGACATCGTAATGGCCATAAAACAGAATATGAGGAACATGTTTGCCATCGGCGTTTGTGCTGTCATTAACAATGTAATGCGCAACAACCATGGGATGACCAGGGGTATCTCGCAACGAAGAGTCAAACCCGAGATCGCTTAGCTGATCTACCAGCCATTGTGCAGCCGTTCGACAGTCGGACTTGTAGGCTGGATCAGTTGAGATTGAGGGAATTTTCAGGAAGGCTTCCAGCCGGGAAATACTTGTTTGCAAATTCTCATCAATATTGGTGAGAACCAGGTCCAGGTCATCTGTTGTCGTCATCTTTGGCGTTGAGGTCATGGCAAAGTCTCTTGGTAACTATTTTTTGTCATTATGGCACGGATAGCTAAAAGCATCGATGGATGGAATATTAAATGAGCACACAACAGTTTGATTTGGCAAGAGAAAGCCTTCAGGCACCAGATCCTCGACAGGTTACCCATATCCGTCTGGCCGGTTATCAGAGCTGGGTGCGCTTGCGTTCGCAGATAAATCTCTATTATTTCTGGGAAAAACGCTGGTTTTTCATTGCCATGCTGGCAGGTTTTTTGTTTCTGCAAATGCCAACACCGGCCGGTCTATCGCACGAAGGCCATATTGTTCTGGCCATGTCGTTGATGGCCACCATCATGTTCGTAACAGAACCCATACCATTGCCAACGGTGGCTTTTTTGATTGTTGTCGGACAGGTTGTCCTGCTCGGCCTGTCATCAAATGTTGTTGCTAAAAGTCTGATGACCGATTCGGTTCTGTTTATTATGGGTTCGCTTATGCTGGCCGTTGCCATCGTCAAACAGAAACTGGATAAGCGAATAGCCTGGCTGATTGTGCGCATTACCGGCACAAAAACCGTGTGGATTGCTTTTGGTATTTCAGTAGCATCGGGTGTACTGGCTTCATTTGTTGGTGAGCACACAGTTGCTGCCATGATGTTGCCCGTCGGTATAACCCTGATAACCCTGACATCGGATGATCCTAAAAAGGTGCGCAATCTTGCCGCCGTTCTGCTGTTTTCGATTTCCTATGGTTGCTCCATTGCTTCGATTGGCACCCCGTCAGGTGGGGCCCGTAATGCGATTATGGTCGGTTACTGGAAAGAGTTTTTCTTTGATCCTGCCAATGCCGACACCAGCAAATTCCTCATCGATTATGCCAAATGGATGATGTACGCCTATCCGATGTTCCTCATTCAATTGCCATTTGTCACCCTGATTTTGCTAACTGCTTTCAAACCCGAATACCGGGATCTGTCACGTGCCTGTACGCGCCTTCGCACCCAGATCCTGCTTGAAGGTCCGTTAAAACCGGCTGACTGGATGGCCATAGTGATTTTTGTTGCCGTGCTCTACGGCTGGATATTCCTGTCAGCTGAATTGGGCATGGGCATCATTGCCATTCTTGGTGCTATCGGTTTTCTGGTCGCCGGTCTGGTACGCTGGGACGATATCAACTCCGGTGTGAACTGGGGTGTTGTCTGGCTCTATGCGGCAGCCATTTCACTTGGTGTGCAGATGAAAAACACCGGCGCGGCCGGCTGGATTGCAGAAAACTTTGTTGCCATGCTCGAACCGATCGGGGCTGACAGCGGCATTGGCCTGTGGGCAGCCGTCTCGGCCTTAACCACAGCTGTGACCAATACCATGTCCAACGGTGCAGCCGTTGCCGTTCTTGGCCCGATTGTTTTGAACCTGGCTGAAGTGGCCGGTGAAAACCCGATCATTATCGGTTTCATTACAGCAGTATCTTCGGCCTTTGCCTATCTGACCGTGGTTGGAACCCCCGCCTGTACAATTGTTTATGCCTCTGGCTATCTCAAGACCACTGACTTTTTGAAAGTTGGCTGGCGCATGGCGGTTATGTCAACGCTGGTTCTGTTGTTGGTAGCCACCTTCTATTGGCCCTTTTTGTAAGACTTAAGGACAAATTATGGGACTTTTTTCACGCACAAAACTCTCTGATCGCTCAGAGCAGGCCGCCCAAAAGACACTGGCCAATATCCGCGCCCGCCGCCGTTCGCGGTTTCGCGTTCTGGCCTGTATTGATGGCACCGATGCTTCTTACGACACGGTCCGCTTTGCAGCCCGCCTGACACCACAGGAAAATTCGGCAATCGTTGTTTTCTATGTCCGCCCGATTGACAAGGGTGCCCAGTCAGAAGGCCTTAACGTCAGGGTGGCGCGGCAGAACCTGCTCGAAGCCGGTGGCCAGTTACCCGGTCTGCAAGCCCTGAAAAAAAGCCTCGAAATACTTAAAGAGGAGGGGCTTGATGTCGACACCTGGGACCGCGATACGGACCATCAGGACGCATGGGGTGATCCGGTCGGCGACAACAAGGTGTTTTTCAAATCGAAAACCGGTCGCACCGTTGTTCTCAAGCTCAAAACTGCACCTGATGTTGCTTCGGGTATTCTCGACCAATACCATTATGGCCCCTATAACCTGATTATTTTGAATGAACCCTCTCGCTGGCGGGGAAATTTCAAATCCATTTTCGATGCCGGGATTGTGCAAAAAGTAACAACCATGGCCCCTTGTTCGGTGCTGGTGGCCCGTGAGGAAAGCCTCGTTAATGAAGGTTTTCTGATCTACAATGACGGCACACCGCGTGGAATGCAGGCCATCAGACGTTCAGCCGTTCTTGCCCACGAAACGCACCAGCCGATTACCCTGTTTGCTGTGGCCGAGACGGACGAGGAACGAAAAGAAGTTCAGGAAAGTAACAAAAAAGCCAAGGAGCTGCTCACCTCATTGGGCATTCACGACGTCAAGGTAAAAAGTGCAGTCGGTGATCCGATCATCCAGATCATCAAGGCTGGCGCAAAAAGCCAGATAATTGTTGTGCCTGATGAAGGCCATTCACGTCTCAAACGCGTCATAACTCAATCTACAGCCTATGGGGTGATTAAAGGTGCTGTTACCTCGGTTATGGATGTGCGATAGTTCAGTTTTCCTAAGGTTTACGGAGACTGTCTAGAGATGAGTGAATACCAGCTTTATTGTTTTGCTGAATCAGGCAATGCCTACAAGGCCGCCTTGATGCTTGAACTGTGTGGCCTTGACTGGTCGCCGGTCTTTGTTGATTTTTTCAATGGTGAAACAAAGACACCAGAATACCGACAGAACATCAGTGAACTTGGTGAAGTGCCGGTGCTTGTCCATGGTGGCAAGAGCTATTCTCAATCAGGCGTAATCTTAAAATACCTGTCAGAAATAACCGGCAAGTTCGGTGCGGCCAACATGGATGAAGAAAATGAAATCCTGCGCTGGATATTATTCGATAACCACAAATTTACCAGTTACATCGGCACCCGGCGGTTCTTTCTCGAATTCCTGAAAGTGGAAGACAACGATGTCACCAAATTCTTGGAGGATAGGATAACAGGGGCACTGGATATTGCTGAAAAACATCTGGCCAACCGGGATTTTGTTGCCACGCCTCGCTTGTCGATCGCCGATATCTCCATGTGTGGGTATCTTTATTATGGCGATGAGCTCAGGCTGGATCTGGGAAACTATCCGAACATCACTGCCTGGACGGATCGTATCGCGGCAACAAAAGGCTGGAAACATCCATACGATTTGATGCCGCGGGGCTTCGGGTAAAAAATTCTTTACTTATTTGATGCTGATCAGTTCCACATCAAACAACAGTACGGAGTTAGGGGTGATCTTGTCACCAACCTGACGGTTGCCATAACCAAGTTCTGACGGGATAACCACCGACCACTTGTCACCGGGTTTCATCAATTGCAGAACTTCTGTCCAGCCGGGAATGACCCGCCCGACAGGAAATGTGGCTGGCTGACCGCGGTCATGTGAGCTGTCAAACTTGGTCCCGTCAATCAGGGTGCCGGTATAATGAACAACAACCGTATCGCTGACTTTTGGATTTTTACCTTCAGCCGGACCGGATTTCACAACCGAATATTGTAACCCGCTGGCTGTTGTCTTTACGCCGTCCTTCTTCTTGTTATCGGCAAGGAATGTGGCATTTTCCATTTTCTTTTTCTCCTTGGCAGCTCGCAGATGAACTGGCCCCATTTGCATGACCTGATTGAGCTGTTCCGCTGTCAGCTGAGATTTTGCTGTCAGGGCATCTTTTATACCTTGTGAAAAGCCTTCAAGGTCAGTCTTGTCCTTGACAAGCTGTTGTTTAAATCGTTGGCCGATTAAAAACCCCTGTGCATAGCCATACTTGCTGGCTTCACTTTCCATGTTGAGTTTATCGGCGGCCTGAACCGGCAGACAAGAGACACTGACCAGTGCGCCTGCCGCCAAAGTTGCTGTAATTATATTTTTCAAAATAGAACTTTCTGATTTCTGTCAGGGCATTTTCATCCTGCCCATTGAATTTACACATTGCTTATACAAAAAACCTGCCCGGATGGGGCAGGTTTTCTTTCAATATTACCCAAAATTAAAAAGCGTGATTAATTTGATGCCTATTTCTCCATAGCATCAAGATATTCCTCAAGATGCTCGGCGTTTTCAAATCGCATCCAGCCTTCGGCTGTTTCGGCCTCGATCGTATTATCAGAAAGCAGTCGTGAGGCTTTGCCGCGAATGACAAGTTCTTCAATGACATAAAGCTGATCAGGTGTCTCTTCTAATGTTTCCTCAACAGCAACCTCAGGCGTTTTTACATCTGCTTTTTCGGGTGTCTCTTTTCCGTCATCCTTTGCTGCAGCTTCAACAGGCTTGTCAGCCTGAGGCTTAGCCTTGGCTTCCGGTTCCGGTTTGGCGGCCGGTGTCTCGATTTTGGCAGCTGCAGCCTCGGGCTTGTCTTCAGCCGGTGCCGGTTTAGCTGCCGGTTCAGGTTTTGCCGCTGCCGGTTCTGGCTTGGCTTCAGCTGCTGTCGGTTTGGTTGCAGGTTCCTGTTTGAAAGCTGCCGGTGCTGGTTTCTCGGTTGCTTCAGGTTTGACCATCGGCGGCACAGGCTTGGCAGGTGGTTCAGGCTTGGCCATCATCGGCGGCACAGGTTTGGCCACAGGTGGCTCTGGTTTGACTGCTGGCGGTACTGGCTTGGCAGGTGCATCTTTCTTGAGATCGTCGGGGTCAGGTTTGGTGCGCGCTTCTTTGACGGCTTCCTCGGCAGCTTTGGCAACCTTGTCGATGGCCGTTTCAACCTTGTCAGCGGCTTTCTCAAACTGTGTGTCAATGGCCGGACTCGCAGCAACAGCCCCTGCAGGAGCAGTTGCAGCCGGGAACGGCATGTTACGTTCAAAAGTCTGTCTGCGCTCTTGTGGTGGGCTGTCAGGCAAATCTTCTGTCAGTGTTGTTATTGCCTCGACAACTGCTGAAAGGCCAAGCACAACAAAACCGCCAACCAGCAAGGTTGCAGCCAATCCCAAGTTTAGACCGATCAGGGCATTGCCATAGTCCAGTTGCGAAACAAAGCCAGTGGCAATACCTGCCAGAATAAAAAGCAAACCAACCAGAAACAACACGGTTTTCATAATCGGACCCCTCAAAATATCATTACAATTTATACTATAACTGGGCTAATTGCGTTAAGTTTTTGTAAACCTTAACGCGAATTGTGTAATTTGTGCAGCTTTTCGTTCGGTTCGATAACAGTGAAATATCGTAGTTTTTCCATTATCCCGACCCCAATATAATTAAACCATTTCAAAAGCGGCTTCTTCAATGTCGATAAAAGCGGCACCAATACCACCGACACCGGTATAAAACACCGAAGAGCGAGCCATTTGCAGATCGGTGAAAAAATTGCTCGCCCATGCTGAAATGTGAGATTTAAAAAACAAACGCTGTTCTTCCAGGGGGACTGGCATTGAAAAATCCCCTAAAATCATCCCGGCCATCATTTCGCATAAAGCAGCAATGTGGTCTTCGGGCTCGCTGACATTCTTGCGCATTCTGATTCCGGCTCGTGACATATCTGAACGCAATCGTTCCAGCGGGCTCTCATGCAGAAAATTTTTCATATAATAAGAGCCATAAGGCTGAACTTCACCTTCACCCACCCCGATAAACAAGGCATGATATTCAAGGTCAACACTTGCTGGCGTTGATTTCGAAGCCAGTAGCGCCATTCGCCCGACAGCTTTTCCAAGCGGCGTATCATCCCCGCGCATGGTGGCAAGCATATCAAGGTTGGCCTGATCAGGCGCAGCACGCAACAAAACCGCCAATAGACGATATACATCGGCACGTAACAAATCTTCTGAACGGATGTTGTCCTCAGTCATATAATATTATTCAATATCAAAATTGTAACAGCAATATTTAATCGAACCCGGTCGCATCTTATCTTGAGCGAAATAATGAATAAAGTCCAGCACTGGCAATCAGGACCATACCGACAACAGCCAGCATGTTCGGCACTTCATCAAATACGATATAAGCTGCAACCAATGACCAGATAATAGCTGAATAGCGGAACGGCGCCGTTATGGAAATCGCCGCCGCACGCATGGTCAAAATAACCGACATGGTTGCCGCCACCAGAAACACCGATGCAAATGCCATAATCATCGTCTGGTCAAAGTTGACCGTCGCCACCCCTTCATACAGGGCATAGATTGTACCAGCCAGTGTGACCATGATGACATTGGCCAATGTGACAAGCAGGGAGGGGGTTTGTGCAGAAAGCTGGCGCGTTGTGGTATCGCGTATGGCAACAAGAACAACGACCCCAAGCACCAATATAGCGTAATTGTTAAAGCCACTGGTCCCCGGTTGAACCACCATCAGCACCCCGGCAAATCCGACAAAGATGGCCAGAATACGCCGCCAGCCTATACGTTCGTTTAAAAACAAGGCCCCAAACAGCATGACCACCAGTGGTACGGTTTGCAGAATTGCAGTGGCAATAGCGATTGAGAGATTAAACAGCGCTGTTAAAAACAGGAATGTCGCCAGCGTATCAAAACAGGCGCGCAACAATACCGGCTTTGTAAACATCGTCCGCCAGTGTTTGAGTACCCCCATAACAAGGGCCATCATCACAATAAGACCAATGGCAAAACCGCCGCGAACCAGCAAAATCGTACCCAGCGGCAAAACATCACCAACAAGTTTGATCAGCGTATCATTGACGACATAAAAGGCCATGCCAAACGTCATATAAAGACTGCCAAGCAATGGATTGTCAGTACGCGTTTGATCAAGGGCAGGGCTGGCAGGCATAATTTAAACCGGATCAGTGAAGCAAAGAATCTCACTGTCAGTATTTATGGCAATCCTGCAAGCAGATTATTTGCCTTTGATGATTTCCAGCCTGACTTTCGCAATGCCCGAACGGTCCAGGCCGATGCGCCTGGCAGCGCCATAAGCAAGATCGATCACCCGGTTCTTGATAAACGGCCCGCGGTCATTGATCCGCACCACAACCTTGCGACCGTTCTTGATGTTGGTCACCCTTACCCGGGTGCCAAATGGCAGGTGGCGATGGGCTGCTGTCAGGCCATGGGGGTTAAAGCGCTCGCCATTGGCGGTGACTTTGCCCATTTTATACCACGAGGCAATGCCGGTCTTGGGCGGTGCAGCCGCAGCTGGTTGCAGACCAACGGCTAATGCTGCGGATAAAATAACCGCCCCAATCAAGTTTTTCATTTTGGATGCCCACAAATGTGTTTAATAAGTCAGGGTCTGCTTTTTGCTTTAAATAATGGCATTAAATAGGCATTAAGTTGTTCAATTATTGTCATGCAGGTAAAAGTTGAGAAACACCAGATATGATATCCTTTTCGAGCCGGTAAAAATTGGCCCTGTTGTCGCCAAGAACCGCTTTTTCCAGGTGCCCCATTGTTGTGCCATGGGGCATGCCTACCCCAAATCGGTGGCTGCCATCCGGGCGATGAAAGCTGAAGGGGGGTGGGGTGTCGTCTGCACCGAGGAAACTGAAATCCACCACACCAGTGACATTGCCCCGGCACTTGAGGGCCGCCTGTGGGATGACAGTGACATCCCGGCCTATCTGGAAAAAACCAGCAGCATCCA